>Ga0209629_10004185_pt1 | contig 10613 bp, 4 predicted proteins | sample TergutCu122P5_FD_187286 | JGI IMG/M metagenome (GOLD analysis project Ga0209629, IMG submission 187286) | Cubitermes ugandensis P5 segment gut microbial communities from Kakamega Forest, Kenya - Cu122 P5 (SPAdes) (version 2) | ecosystem: Host-associated > Arthropoda: Insects > Digestive system >... | reverse complement strand
AAAGAAATTCACATCAACAGCACCTGCCATTAAAGTGATGTTTAATGTTTTGTTTGATATTCAGGATCCCTGCTTCCAAACTTTAAATCAGGTAATGAAATGATAAAAAGCTATTACTGTCCAATGCTTCAAAAGCTGCTAGCAAGATTAAGAAGGAATGTTCAAGTTATCTCACTGATCGCATCATCCGTCTGCATGATGATGTTCACCCCCCATGTGGCCCCCAGTGTTCACAACCAACTGAACACTATGCAATGGGAGATGCTTAAAATGCTTAAACGTCCTATATACATCCCAGGCTTTTCACTACGTAATTTGCACATCTTTGGACCAGCCCTCAAAGGCCATATGTTTATGTAGAACAATGATGTGCAGGATGCTATGGTACAGTAATTTGCACAGCAGAGCAACAAATTCTTTGCAGATGGTATATGCCAACATATGCATTGTCAATGGGACCCTGTCTAAATATTTGTGTTGACATTTTCATTATGCATATTCTCAAATAAACTTTAGGTGTACATGCCTCATATTAGATCTTCATTGTTGGCTTTATCTTAAAGATTTTGTTATATGTAGAAAGTAAGAAAAGGGTTGTCTTAAATTTTATTCAATATATACACAGCTGTCTTGCATATTTTTGTATTGTGTTTTGTACAGATCTCTGTTGCTGTCTTGTAGACAGTGATTTCTAATAACCTGTAATGCCAATCAATTAACAAAACAGATACATGTGTAAGCAATGAAGTACATTTTCAATACAGAAAATGCTGCTCATCTGTACAATCTGATCATAATTAATATACAGTGTTCTATAAACAATTTGTCATATCAACTTTTTAGTTCTATTAACCATATGAAAGGATATGTATTTGGATTCTTTTCTTCATGTAAATGAATGACATTAAAGTAATGTTACTAAATTATAGTAATACTGAGAAAGGATGCATGCATGCAGAACATAATAAAGAGGATGATATATTTACATTTTTTCTTGTGGTTCTATATATTATGTGTGAAGTATAGAGATATTATACAGTTCTGTAGTGTCATTATATATTAAATGTACAAATGTCATTGTTAAATTCTTATGCGATGATATAAGTCTGGCCTTTCGTACACATTTCATAATTAAATTCAAGGCTTAAAAAATATTAATACTACTACTTTACACGTGCTCTGCACAGTGGGCAACATTTGGTATACTCTTTACACATTCTACAAATTATACCTAGGATGACACAAATTGTATGAGATTGAAAATGATGGGTTTTTAAATTATTTAGACATCATGTTTCTGTTTCATACATAAATTTTCACCGATATGAAATGGATAGAAACTTTCAGATATGGTGCATATCACAGAAAACAAGCACTATTATCCTCCTCTTACAGGTGTACCTTCTACTTTGATAATTTGTACACTATCTTGGAATAATAATAATAATAATGAGAAGACAGAAAGGAAAAATGGATTACTTTCAGAATGACGCATCTTGATTCTACCATACATATACTTAATATAATAATAGTCTTAAGCAAGATAAATACAGTTATGTAAACCTTCGGTAAGCGCACGCATATGCATGTCCCATGCCCCAGTCATTGAAGTTTGTAAAACACTTTAATACACCCTCACATGAGAGTGAAATTCAAACTGCATCATCAGATGTTCTTGTCAATTAAAACTGATATATATATATGTATGTTGGAGTGTGATGTTGTTTTTTGCTCTTTCCTTGATAATTCAATGTGTACCCTTCCTCCACATCATATTAAGCATGCCTGAATGGCCAATATCTAAGACCTGTATATTCTCTTTATGCTAAAAATTCCAAACTGCTGTGACAGCAAGTTCAGTACTGTATTATTTGCATAATATATGCACCCTTTTACCAAGAAGAAATCATACCTGAAAGTTGGGAATGCATAAAATATTGGCATATTACTTTTGTGAATACTATTCTAAACATGTTTAAAATTACGGACACACAATCAAAGGAAAGATGCAATTTTTGGTATAATTTGTAACCATCATTTATAAGCCCCATGTCTACTCGTTACTACCAATACGTTAGCCTCGATTATACAGAATGCAATAATGCATACAACATAAGTCCCAATGACAGTAGGGGGGTACATTTTATGACAGGATTTCTTTCAGTATCCTAGAAATGATGTGTTTATTGAATAGGAACCAGTTTATATGAACATAAGAATGTTGACAGCCAAATAAATGACACAAGAATGCTGATGCTGTCCAATACAAGCCTGTAGTAGCTTCTCCTAGTCAGACTAGCAGGACCACAGCACGTAGTAGCTGCCCCTAGTCAGAGGGGCAAGGTTGAAGCATGTAGTAGCTTCCCCTAGTTGGACTAGCAGGGTCTAAGCACGCGGGAGCTTATAGTAGTCAGACTGGCAGGGTCTAAGCATGCGGTAGCTTATAGTAGTCAGACTGGCAGGGTCTAAGCACACAATATTTTCCTCTAGTCAAACTGGCAGGGTCTAAGCACATAGTAGTTTCCCTTAGTTGGACTGGCAGGGACTATGCAAGCAAGAACCAGACAACTGTACTAAGACAGATAATGAATGTGGGGAGGTGCACCTGGACAGGTGTGCATTATACAAGCAATGTATCACAACATTTGTATTACAGATGGGGTCAACACCTGAAAAAATTTCAAGGGCTAAGTGACAGCAAATAACAAATTCATGTCAATATTAAATACAGGGAAAACATATACAGGATGTCAGGACAGCATGCCTATGGACTTCATGCATGAGAACTTACAAGACAAGGTCTTCACTCATCTGAGATGTCATGTGGCATAGGTTGCTAGTTGGTTACCATTTCAAGACAACATACTGTTCCCATCTTCAAGGGCCAAGCAGTCCAAGAATTTTTTGTATTCCTTTCTTGACTGCATGAGCCTTCAAGATGCTGTCTGCAACAGTGGTAACCAATTGCCAACCAACGCTGCACAACATCCCAAAATTGTGAAGACCTCAACTTTCCCGTGCCAGAAGACTGAAATCTTGCAAATTACAAGATTCATCACTCTTATAAACTGGTATAGGAATAAAACACTGCCCACAATTAAGTGGGCAGTAAAATACAGTGTTATTTTTTGAAATACCTTGTATAGAAATGTGAAGACATAAACAATGCCTAATAGATCCAGTAATAATTAAAAATGCTAGTTCCATTTTTCTTTCATTTGCTTCTGGCTTTTATCCACAGAGCAATATAAGTTTACACCTGTCAAAACTTCTCCTTACTACAGGAAGTTTTCTGTCATAATTAAGAAATTCCAGTAAACAAATGGCTGCCATTCTAACAAAAAGTAGATATATGCAGCCACCAATTCAACTTCTCTAGTCCTGGTAAGAGACTAAGAGTAAACATTATTTTATATTGTATTTGAAGTACTGAAATGTGAATGTTTAATGTCACAATTACTTTAGTTCGGCATTATTATGCTCCTCCACTTTTGGATCAAAAACTATACTGTTGATATATATTTTAAACGTTTCTTTCTCCTTTCATGGTAAGCAAGAATCATGATTTACATCCCACAGACTTAAAAGTATGGCAAGTCTCTAAAAATGTCTTTCATTGGAAAGCTTAAGGACCTTACAACACAACTGCCAAAACAAGTCAGATCACAATTTAGTCTTCAGTCAGCAAGTGAGTACAAACAACGAGACTAGCTGTAAACTTGTCACAAGTTTCAATATGAATTGGATAGAAGTCAAAACCAGCATTTAGATACAATAAATTTTAATGTAATGAAAATAAATGTATATATGGGTATTTTTCAAGAAATACTTCATTTTTATTTTGTTTCTAATGCACCCAATTACAGTCTTCTAATTCTCTGAACTCTGCACACAAGACAGAAGTCAATTAATCCACTTCTGAAGCGTGAGCAGATATAAAACAAGAACTCGTCAACTTGTGAAACAGTGGTGACAAAAAATGTTCAAAAGAGGTGATCTACAGTGACTCCAAACCACAAAAGACGTTTAGTATAAAAGTTTTGACTTTGTCAAAGGTGAAGAATGAGGGTGGCAAGAGGAAAAACCTGCACTGAATCTTGCAAGTCTTGAACTCCAGATCTGTTGCACAGGAAACCACCAAATTATAAGGGATGAGGAGCACTGGAGATGGTTAGTGTAAGGCCCATGAGTTTTGAAACATTGTCTGCTGGCTAACCCACAAACCAACAGACACACATGCAGTGAATCACAGTTTATACTTTGTGATAAACAAGCACCAATTTTTTGAACTGTGATCTGAAATGCTACATTCAGCTTACAGTACTGGAATATTAGAGTTACTGTACTTCATTAAAGTCAAACGGTGTGACTGTTTCTGCTTAAGCTAACAAAGCAGTAAGCACAACTCCAAATAAATTCTCTTCTCCTGTAGTTAATCATCATGTAATATGCCTTCTGATCTGATATGACTAGTATCACTTGGTTTGTACTGGTCTGTTGTAACAGTGACCTAGGCTTCAGATTTAATTCGGCATTGCATATATTTCTAATCTTCACACAAGGCTACATACGACTTTGATTGAACTTCTGCAACTCAATTCTGCAATATCATTTCTGGTCTCTCCCTGCCTCACTGTGCTAAAAACATAAATATTCAATCACATGCATCATAAATGTTCTTGAATCAATATATAACACCAATTCCATGATCATCATTGTTACAAACACAACTGTTTTCTCACACAAACACTTGTTTTTGTTACCTAGCATAATTTGGGACCTAACAAATTGTATTACAATGATATACTGCAGTAACAATAATGAAATGTTGTTTTCATCATTCCACTCTGAATACGAAAGGCCAAAGTTCAGATACAATATTTATATACTACAACTGCAACACAAAAGAATGCTAATGTACTGTTTGAATATTCTATGACAATAACGTTAAATATTACATGATTATGTATATAGTAATGTTCAATGGCTACCAAACCACAATGTCAATGTTACTTATATCAAAATAACTAATTAAAATTGTCACTGTATATACGATTTTTTATTTTAAATGTTTAATATAATAAAATAATATTTGTTTTAAAAAGTGTGTGCCAATATACACATCAACATATCTTTTCTCTACATAACCAGACACCATATTCATTATTACTATTATTAGTATAAGTATTATTATTATTATTATTATCTTTAATATTATTATAATAACTGAGTGAGACCAGAAGCAAGGCTTATCTTGTAATATAAAATCAAGATCATAAATTTTGTAACTAAACTACTAATAGTTAACTTCACAGATTCCATATTTTGTGTTACTGTAGCACTTAAAAATATATAGAGTTTTATGTATATTAGCTTTTATCACATAAAGAGCTGTAATTTTATTGCCTGTCAGCTAGTAAAATCTTACTTTCAAGATGTACATTTTGCCATTGTTTGGGCAGTTCCTAAGCAAAAGGTACGTCATTAGTAGGCAGATTTATTATCATCACCTCACAAACATTTGTACATAAACCTGACTCATATAGCTCTCCACTAGTTGTTTCAGCTTGACTGAGCCGTCATCAGATGCAACAAAACTGAGTGTATCAATAATGACTCAATTATGGTAAATATGTAATGCAGAACTGTACTGCTCAGGTATAAAGACTAATATTTGTGTCTGAATAACACAAAGAAGGAAGCACTAAGATGATATCAATAATTCTGATTTACAGAAGCACACATATCCCCACTGACATGCATGTTTTAAGAGGAATTCTAGTTTAAGAGAATGTACGTAACGTGTGGCTGTAACTGCGGACTTTTTGGTTCCATCACTTCCCAGAATGGAAAACAATATGTACACAAAACTCAAGCAATTTCTTAAGTCTTTGCACTTTCTTTTGCATGCCTATTTATATGCAATACTGAATAAACTATTTACTCAGAATTGTGTATTGATATTAAGCTAGTATAAAGACAATTCAATTGCATGAAACAGTATCTTAACATAACAAGTGCATAGAAGTCTTCTTTTTATTTATGGAACATACAAAAAACTTTAAAACTGTGATTCACATTCCAGAAATTCTCTATTTCCTGTGATTATTACACAGTTTCAATCTCACAACTGAAGCATATTTGCTAACACGATAATTTTAACCTAAAGTCTTGTAGGATAACTGGAAATAACACTACCTTAACACCCAAAAGTGTTACATCTGAAAAGAGGACTCAATTGTGCTTTCATAACAAAAGCAGGGAGAGCAGATGTTCATGGAGGTATGGTGCAGGAACAAGGAGCTCTTTCAGATTTTTGAAGGTCCAAACAGGCACTGTGCTACACCATGTAGGTGTGAAATGACACTGTACAAAAATAAGCATAATTACATAACTTTACCTAACAATGTAAATTTACATAGGCATAGCAAGTAAATGGCAGGCTATGCCCATTCCGACTTAAAGAACGATGTGTATATTTGAAACTGCAATCACAAGTTAACAGTATTGTTCCAAGAAGTACTGTAACATGTACCAGTATCAAAGGTATTTGCACCAGCTAAGTAACCAAGAAGAAACATAGAAACTGCTACATTTATCATAATTAGCAATCAGAATACAAGAAACGGTGCATATGATTTCATTTTCAGTCTATGACAGTATTTTGGTTTGCGAGGCATTTTTTGAAATTTTCTGATCTCACTCAACTATGTATGTACTAAAAAGTTCTATGCCACTATTCACCAACAAACAAAATAAGACTGAAAGCTGTCACAATTCTTTAAATCACAAAGTCATAATTAAAAAGAGATATTAACAAATGTGCACTGCACACAATTTTTGTATTAAATCTAAGTGTATGAAAATTTATTTGTTTGGCTCACACATACATTTTTGTTTCACAGGTTTCTGCACCTAAGAAAAACGTTAAAAGTTCTTAATATAGGAGATATGCGAAGTCCATACTATTTCACTAGAATTAATATTTCATTGTTTACCTTGTTCAAGATTGATTACATCTGGATCTACATACCACACGTCATCACAACAAATAATCAGATAAATGTGTTACTGCTTTGGTTTTCATAAAACAAAGCTCGCTGAGAAGTTAGAATTTAAAGCTTCAATGTACTGTTTGGAATAAGTCTGCATAACATGTCTGGTGTGAGTTCCACAGACTGAGAATCCTGGACTAGTATAGAACTCTTGCTAGTTCTCTTTATATAAGATGGTCATCTGCATATTTCAAAGTTGTCTCACATAAAAGGGGTTAAGAATGACGCACACAAAATAATGATATGATGTCCAAAATTATGGTCAATTTTGATATTTGATATTTCAAACTGTTATAAATGTGTACATTAGAACAGTAATTTTCTTTCAAAAATTTAATCATCATAATCATCACCACCACCACCACCACTAATGTGATTCCTAATACTACTTTATCCATTGCCTCTGATTTAAAATATGGTACACTTTTCATGCTTCCTTCCCAGTGAGAACCGATTCCTGTACATCAGTTGTCCTCAGACTTTCCTGCCTATGACCCAGTATCATACATTTCATTGGTCAAGCAACCCAACTAATATAAGTATTTACTCAGGACCTCAGCAACTTGCTGCACAGTAATAGCATAATATTCAAAAGATATTTAGGATAAACTGCTTTATTCTTTCCTGAAGAAAGTTAAATTGCTGAATACAGAAAGCTGAATGTCTATTGTTTAAAGAGTTCATGACCTATCAGAAGGCATTCATGACCAAATAGATCACAAAACTAAGTCTGAGAATCCAAACTGCATATTTTCATCTGTTCTAACTGCATCTATGTGCAAGTTTTTTTCTGAAAAATACAGTGCTTCTTATAATTTTATATTTTAAATCAGACAATGAAGTCCACAAGAAACACAGTTGTCTTATTCATTTCTTCACTAGCCCGATCATTCCTCCAAGATACAGTAATTAAGTATTGGCAGCGCACATGTATGAGTTTCTTTAAAAAAAAAAAAAAAAAAAAAAAAAAAAAAAAAAAAAACACACACACACACACACACTTATCTCCAGTTCACAGAAACATAACAAAGGAATTTTAGTACACAGATTTTGTACTGTGATATGAAGTAAATTAGTTTTTTTTAAGATTCCATAAAGTTTGCTGTAAAGTGTAAAAAACCTAAATGATTCCTCAGTAACAAATTTATATGTTCAGAGTTTTATCTTCTTTTAGAAAACTTTACTATCTCACCTCACAAAAGGATGCTAATGAAACTCACAGACTTGCCTTACCCATGTGAGTGTCTGTACCTGCTCTTGCTGCATTCTCATTGTGATCTCTCAAAATTCTCAATCTTTTGGTTGTCCACACAGGTCAAGTTCACACCAAACATTTTGTTTTCTTAAGCAGCTCTTGAACTGAAATGAAAGACACCTAAACTATGGAAACTTATCACAATGTTCTTACTGATCAAGATTTCTTATACACCAAAGTAGTATTGTATTCACAAGCTTCTGTGCAAAATTCCTTCTAGAAAATAACAGCACATTAAATGTGGTAAATATTACAAACAAACCTTGACCCTTGACAATGGTAGAATTATGGCAAATTTGAGATTAGTTCAAATAAAAACTATATAACATTTCAATCACTAGATAAATCTCTAGCAATAAAACAACTGTTCAGACAAAACTTTGTAATAAACGCTCTTGCATGTGCGCATGCACACACTAACAAGCTTATATGAAATGTACATGGTAAGGGTCTTCATTAAAAAAAAAGTCTCGTTCAATAACTGTTCTGTCTCTTTATGAAATGACACTATGAATGAGGTCATGGAAAATTCTATTTGATGTTTCAGTTTATAGCAAAATTAAAATTGTCATTTTTTGAGTTTATGTTGAAGGTGCATACCATTCTCTTTCCATCTCAGTAACCACACCACAAGTTTCAGAGTTTCACAGATGAGCAAAGTTAATAAATAAACCGTCTGAAATTTATCCCTCAAAATACATTCTTTCCAAAACTGAAACAACATTAAAACTTCAAAAAATGTTCCAATGGCAGCATCCACCCATGGTATGAAACAGGCCACAAGTTCAGAATATATTAGACTGTTAGTTCCTATCTGAAAAGAAGTACCTGCACTTCAAACAGAACTCAGACATATAGCCAGCTAAGCCCTTATTTCTGTTTTTTGATTGAAAGGGCCCATCAGCAAGAGTGCTGGAAGCACTGCAGCCATAGGCTTACTGTGCAACCCTCTATATAGTTACTACATGGCAAGTGCAACAGCAGCTGCATGACTCACACCACCACTAATATTAATACTAATGCCTGTGTATGCCACAAGGCATCACTTTAGTAACACAGTCTAGTTTAATCTCAAGTCTGCAACAGACATGCAGAGCACAGTGTAATATCCATTTCTTTTGTTTCTGAATATGCAGTACAATTTAATATAGATAATTTTAATATTGAAACCTATATATGGAAAAAAAAATCACATTTCATATAAAAAGTATAGTAGAAAATTTAGAATATGGTTTCCTGGCATTTCAGGTCCTTTGAAGTAACGCATGTCTCAGAGTTCTCTCCAACACCCACTCTAACACACTGTATGTTATAAAATGAGGAAATGTAAGGCTTAAGTTTGCTGTGCATCTGGGTTCTGATGATCACAATATGAATTTTCATTGCTGTACAGACCTCAAAATATACTCTAGGAATTGTGTATAAGCAATTCAGTTACACTCCTAATATCATGAAACAGGTTTACTGTCTACGTTAAACATGCAATCAGTAATTAAACAGGTGCAATTCCATTCTTAAACATGAACAATGGAAATTACAACCAACTAGTGGTTAAATTAACAATTGCCATGTTTACTCATACTACTTAGTAAAGAACATGTTATCTGCCAGTATGCAAACATATTAAATTACACTGCATACATGAAATACTCCTGAGTAGTATATGCACCACTACATATATATATATATATATATATATAAATTAATTAAAGAAGTGGGTTAGCTTACCACTACAAATAAACTAGACACCTTTACAGACACATTAACATGTCCAGAGTCTGAGCAGTATTATGCAATAACAAACCACTCTTTACAAAATTTTTTGTACAGGTAAAGCTACACTTGATAACATCTGTAAACTATATACCCCATTTTGCACAAACATCCTGTACTGGACTATGGACATGCCATACACAAAATTTGTAAGCCACACCTGTATTTTGAATAATATAACGTTAATACTGAAAATGCAATACTGAAGATAACTTAGTACATAAATATAATCAATATTATGTTAGTCTGAATAACCTTCTACTATTTTTCAAAATGTCAGCATAGCTGTACTTGAAAAAAGTAAAGATATCCAGTGGCTAAACCCCTATGGGCTCTGCAAGAATGCAGGTACCATTTGACCTCATAGGTAACCATTTTTATGAATGCCTGATCCATGTAAAATAGTTTGAAGGTAGAAACAACACCTGATTTTACTTAATGTTTCTCTGACCGTGCATCATGAATTGACCATATAAAACTACCAACGTGATGCACTGAATATTATTTATTCGTCAAATATTATTACTCTC
>Ga0209629_10004184_pt1 | contig 10615 bp, 8 predicted proteins | sample TergutCu122P5_FD_187286 | JGI IMG/M metagenome (GOLD analysis project Ga0209629, IMG submission 187286) | Cubitermes ugandensis P5 segment gut microbial communities from Kakamega Forest, Kenya - Cu122 P5 (SPAdes) (version 2) | ecosystem: Host-associated > Arthropoda: Insects > Digestive system >... | reverse complement strand
GGAGAGAAACCAACCACAATATTACAACCTCGATGCGTCAGATCGCAATATTTGTGAGGAATGCGATGTCAATCACAATCAAAAATATATTACTTTCAGTCCGCGCAGTGTCAGCAGAGTACAGTGGACAAAGATTCATTAAAGTGTATGCTCCATCAGGCTCAGCACGGAGAGCTTAAGGGGAAAACTTTTTTAACACCGAATTGCCTGCCTTCATCTTTACCGTCCGCTCCAACACGATTCTCGGAGATTTTAATTGTGTACTGAACCCAGCAGATAACACTGACTCACATCACCCTAGTAGAGCACTCTAGGAAATACTCACACGACACGCCCTAGTTGACACCTGGACGCAAGATCCCTTGCAACAGACCTTAACACAACACTGTCCTGTCGGAGCTAAACGACTAGAATTCTTGTATGTGTCCCCAGAAATTGGACAGAGGAAATCCGGAGTAGAAATCATAACTGCGGCGTTTACTTATCATAACGCCGTAGTGCACCGTGTAACAATACAGGACCAGAAAATGCGGAGGAGGTTCCGCAGATGAAAAATAGAACCGACTGTAATGCAAGATGATGCTTTTAAACGGGAAATACGAGAAAATTGGATGCAGTGCGGGAGTCGTTAGCGCCACTATCCAGATGTGGCGATGTGGTGAGAGAGATGTGCAAAGAATCAACTACGGCGCTTTATGCGAACCGAAGGAAGCGAGAGAATTAGGAACTTCCGACATATGGAGAACCACCTACATGAATGTCTATATGACAATATACGCAGCGATATTCCCAAATATCGACAAATTCCTTGAAGTACATATGTACAAGGAAAAACGTGTTCAGCTGCACGCCACGCGGAGGGAAAAGACCATCCTGGATACCAGTGAACATGACAGGATTTATTTTTTACATTCTCAAAACGCTTAGACGGCGCAAAACGCAAGAATTCCAGCAGCCTCAGGACTCACACGGAAACATCGCAACCCGTCCACAAGACATGGCCAACTTCTTCTGAATTACCTACGACAAAAGTTTGGGCCTTTAGACATAGAACGCCATAGACTGCCCAGACTGCAAGCCCCTATACAACCACTGGATCCCGCGTCTGCTGAGAGTCTGGAACAACCTATAAAATTAGAAGAGTTCGTCGCAGCCATTCGGTCCGGAACACCGGGTTTCGATGGCATCTGCTTTGAATTCTATTCTGCAATCTAGGAGACGGTACACGTGGACTTTCTTTTGCTGCTGAACAACATGTTCGTGAGTAACCATACAATCCCCGGCAGCAGCAAGATGGCCTCATATGAATCCCAAAGAAGGAAGGAAATGACAACCCAACGGTTAGCACCCAATATCTAAATACAGATTACAAAATTTTGGCACGGAATTTAGCCCGACGGCTCCGGCAGGTTATGGCTGATCATCTCCAATACACACAATTCTTCAGTCGCGGGATACTCCATCCTAGAAGGGGCATCGCAAATCCGGGATGTAATTGCACATGCAAAGAAGCAGGTACCCCTTTATGCATCCTGACTGGATTTTCACAAAGCCTTTGTCCACGCCACGACTACCTGTTCTACATCTTGCAAAAATACCGAGTACGGCAAGATTTCATAGAACACCTACGCGCAATGTACAGCGACGCCACTGCCTCAGTCCAAATAAACGACACAATCGCTTCCCCATATCGATCCAATGTGGTGTGCGGTAAGTTTGCCCGCTGAGCGTGGCCCCTTTGCGTTATTCCTGCGCCCTCTCATCAACACGCTGGACCTCAGTCTAGAGGATCACGGGTCGAATGGAGGAAGAAATGCCGACCCCTTCTGGCCTATGCTGATGATTTTACCCACACAGCTGAGCTCGCAATCATATTTCAAGCAAAACAATGCTTTGAAAAGGCTACAGGAGCACAGCTCAATCCTTTCAAATCGAAAGCCATAACCCTCGGCGTTTGGACAGCGTCAAAGACAGAATTAGGAATTGCATTCCATGATATTCATTATTTTGGAAATAAAGTGCTTGGTGTAATCTTTGGGCCGACAATACCACAAACCATGAGATACAGCGAGACAGGCGTAATACACCCAGTTCGAGCGCAAGCTCGGAAAGCATATATTAGAAAACTATTTTGCGCAGCGAGTACGCTACGTACAATTGTGGCTACTTCCTAAGATTTTGTACATGGCGGAGATTGCCCCCCCCTACCCATTGCACATGCACAACAAATTACGCAATATGCGCTTGATTTATATGGCAGGGGCTATATTTCGGATACCCATGACGACGCTTGAACGTCCAAAGAAGTAAGGCGGTTTTGGGTTTCTCAAATGTAGGTGTCAAATGAAGGACGCTGTTGTATAATCCGGTCCAGACGTTGGGGGGAAAGGTAAGGGTCAATACTATCGGAGCATGTGCGCAATTGGGACTTCACTCACACTTTGGCGAACCCTCCTATTGTGGCCCGGATCACCCATAAGCTTGTCAATATAAGACAGTGTTCATGCGATAGTTCAAATTTTTGCATTAATTTTGAGCACTATTTTTACTTTATAATTGTTACTTTAGTTTCTAAATTCAAGTGTTTTAAAGGTTGCACAATATTACATGAAACGTACGGGTTTGAGATTAACGCGCAATTAATGAGGTAATTAGCGTCTTACTTTGTCTGTAAGCATGCCTTCTACAAACCATGTGACGACAGTCCGCCAAGAAGCTCCGCGTTGTGATCACACGTAAGAAATATGCTCTGCAACGGCAGACACGATTGCACAATTACATTGCATAGGGGAGTGAAAAGCAAAGGGCTCTTAAATAAAGTGTTTCTACAACAAGTGTAACGGTGATTAGTGTGATCCTAATCACAAAATCATGCATAGCTCACTACGTGTCTCTGAGCCAACATGGCACATAACGACTGGCGTTTTCTATAGGACAGAAGCCACCTCCCACAAACTTTTATTCTACCATCAGGGTTATCATTTTACAAGTTAAATTGTCATATTAAATTATTTGACGTCATTTAACAAGTACATAGTGTAAAACAGTGTAACAGTTCAACAGTACTCCTAGCAACAACACAAGAAACTAAGCGTCCTGCACACGCAGACGAACATCAAAGTTACACAGTTTCAAAAGGAAACAAAACGAGTGAAAATGTGTTCTTGTGCTTAATAACTTGTGTCGCAATTTAAATAACATAGCTTAAAATCAGTGTTAACTGAATGGGGCAATATAATTTTAAGTGACGTTCAACTACAGTGTATGCTTACCAATAATGCAATGGTCAATTATTATTAGCACCAAGTGCATTGAATTAACAAGAATTAAGATATTTATTACAGTGATTGCATTATTAACAAGTCAGTTCGTGTTGCACAGTGACGAACTACAGTCAAGGTGATTATAAGAAATACATAACATTTCAACTAATCAAAATTATGCAATTAGTGTTGACTTCACAATAAATCAGATTTTGTTTGACCGGCATTAATTGACGAACGAATACCCCGTTCGTAGCTTTATGTTCTTGAACCATAGATTCGCAACAGACAGTATGCGATGGATTCGGCATTAGTACCCCGTACACCGTAGCTGGCACGCGTATGAAATTCAAAAGCGTATATATGACGTGCTGATGCACATGGACCAAACTACCACGAAGACGGCCGGGCCTAAGAAGCTTCAGCCTAAATTCACAACAGCAACTAAACAGGTTGCTGGGAAGTCGAAAAAGAAACTAGCCACGTGTGTCAAAATCGCGGCAGCTAAAACAAATCCCGACCTGGTGATCCCCACGCAAAGACCCACCTACCTAACCGAGCACATTTTTGACCTCCTCGATCGCCTCCCCATCCAAGCATCTTTGGAGCGGACTCGTCGGCCCTTCACGTGCAAATCCTCCCTCCCCACAGGGGCACACCGCCCGCGGGCTGTCTTGAAGACCGTCATTCTCATCGTGGTCAAATATGGTAGCACGCACACAGCGAGCACTCTGTGGATATCTCTCTCCTAAATGAGACATTCCTTAACCCCTGGTCAAGCCTACCGGCTTGCCAATTATGTCTACCACCGTATAGACAGGCCGACAGGGGGCGGTTCAACCATCCTGGTACGCCGTGGTAGAGTTCACCACTAAGTGCACGATTCGGGCCTGACCCACTTGGAGGCTACTGCCATCCAAGTTATATTGGCTTCCAGACCGGTAAAAATCCTTACGGCTTACCTCTCCCCTTCCCGCCCAGTGATCGGACTGGACCTGACCGCCGGTTTCGGCGTAGTATTGCCGGTCCTGTAGGCCGGCAACTTCAAAGACAAACACTTGGATTGAAACTCGCGGCTGAACACGAGATGGGTGAAAATCCTACGTGATAATGTCGACGAGTACTCCGGTCTAATCTTTGGAACGGAAACCCCTCCCTATCACATACAACATCTCCGCTACTCCCAATGTCTTGGATATCGTGATGGTGAAGGACCTCCCGTTCCGGTATATCTGACTTCGTGCTCGGCACTAAGCTCGGTACACCTCCCGGCACTCATCGACACTGCATGTCGTTCATTCTGTCAACACCAACCGGGTGGCCCTGATTTCAGGCACACTGACTGGGCCAACTTCCAAACCCACTTGGAAGATAAAATTCCATTCCCCCCGTATTACACAACGGGATGACAATCGACATGTGGGTTGAGAACTTCTCCGGCGCCTTTCTGAAGGCCATGGCGGCATCTAACCATAAATGTCGCACGAGTGACGACCCACGGCCTCCGTTACCGGCGGGCATTGAGGTTGCAGTAGCCTGAAGTACCGGCTGCGGAGACAGTGGCAGAACACCAGGGACACCCCTCTTAAAGCCGAGGTCAACCGCCTGCAAAGGCCGGTGACTTGCAGACTCATGAGTGGAGGAACGACCAACGGAGCATGACGCACGAATCCCTCGATCCCGTAGACCAATCGCTGTTGAGGATGACCAAACGGGTGATGACAGTTCCTACTCCGTCTCCCCCCTGGTCACCCCAGGGAGAATAACTCTCTCAGACTCGGAGAAAGCCGAAGCCCTTGCTGACAATCTTGAAGCTCAGTTTCAGACGGTGACCTATCCTTCGGTCCCTTCAGTTATTGAGATGGTTGACGTGGCGCTGATGTCTTCCTTCATGACGCCTGCGAACGAACCCAAGTAAACCAACCCTGAGGACGTTCACGAAGTCATCAGGGGTCTCAAAGTCAGCAGCGCTACGGGCCCAAACGGTGTCCCGATCAGGGTCTTGAAGCAACTCCCACATCGAGCGGTATCCCTCCTGGTCCTCATCTTCAATGAGATCCTCCTCGCCCATCACATCCCTACATCGTGGAAGCACGATCGAGTGATCTCTATACTACATGACATCATGAAATCGACGTGGTTTGGGGCAATTCATAATATTATGTCAAGAAATGACAGATTGGCCGCCATCCAACTAAAGAAATCCAGTTCATGCGCACGGATCGGAGAACCAGACTCCAATCATCACACTATTACCGAACGTAATGGGGACGGTTCATTTGGACTTGGACACGGGCAAAACTGGGGATCATACTTTGTGTGAATCCCACACACTTACCACCCGATTGGACGATACGACCTGCCTTCCAGTATTGGCCCCGCAAAGACAGGCGGCGCTCTTATGGATCGATGCCCATCTGGTCTAATACCACTTAAAGGCGAATTTTTCTCGAGGACGATATGGATTTTTTAGACGAACTCGATGGTAGGCTTATCACCGATCATGCAAACGCCCTAACACTGGTAGGTACCAGGACCATCTGTGACGTCTCACCATGCTGCCGGGATTTGGGAGAGAAATTCCGTACGACGGGACCAAACCGGAATGCACGGCACGCCATGCCTCTATCGCTAAAGACTAGCTTGAAGTCACAGACCAATTCATCCTTCTGTCTCTCATTTCCTTCTTCTTACCGTGGACAGAAGATCGTCACCGATGTACAATGACAAATAGACAAAAAAGGAGCGGTTATAAAAAAATCCTGATACCGCACTTGGAATAATTTCACTCCAATAATCCTGGGTTCATCTGACCATCTAACAGAAATGAGTACAAGGAATGTTTCGTGAGGCGTAAAAGCGGCCGGTGCGTAGCGCTGAAAAACTTACCAAAATGCATGTGCCTTCTGTATAGCAATCTCGGTACCTCAAACTTCTGGGAACCACAGGGACCCTCCAGGCCTCTAATGGGATTGCTTTAAAGTTTTATTACAATCAACGCGATTACTTAAATCTATGCATAACTTAATAATCCTTATTTCTTAGCTACATTAATATATGGCTACATACCTGACATCCGTAACTTCGTCAGTGTCTTCAGAATATCGGAACATCATATTGTTCTTCCACATATCTCCATGGATGAAAACGTTGAAATCATCGTCGTCTCTCTCTACGAGTTTAATCAGGAAGTCTACATATTTATCAGCGGCTCTGTGAAGTTTAGAGGCGAACCGATTGTTGAATAGTGGCCACTTTTCAACTTCCTTCGCTAGACTCTTCATGTTACTTTGGAAGATCATCTCAATAACTGATCGTTGCCGCTCACAGAAAAAGCTCTCACTGAAAGGCTTGAATATTTCTGTGTCCTTGAGGTGCAGAACTGCAGAAGCTGCGTGTTGCTGCGCAATGGCCTTCATGACCAGTAGGCAGTGCTGCATATCCAACCCGACTGTTCTATCGGCCAAACTAAATCCTTCCTCCTTCAGGTCGTCTAGTACAAGGGCAGATGCAGGGGACCCGGAATGATAATACAGACATCTGGGTGTACATTGTTTGAAATCACCGGGAGATTTGCGGTCTAGCAGACGAAAAACAACTGGCATAATCTTCGTAAAAGCGCCAGATTCTTTTTCAAATAAACCCGATTCTGACATGCGCTGTAAAAAATTAAATTAAATTATTCTATCGCTAATGAGAACCAAAATATTTCTAAAAGAAGGCTTGAGTATGTTTTTACATTTTTGTTTGTTTTACTTGGCAACTTGTATGGTAAATCACTGGGTAATTGCCTACAAAATTGCGGGCTCAATTATTGAAATGTGAGATCGGCTTATCGGGGATAATCAGGAGCATTTCGCATGGGTATAAAATGTTTATTAATGTACCAAAAAATGGCACATATATATAATAAAAAATTATATTACAAAAATTCCAACATGTTTCGCTGTTGAGAAGTTCACTACATTTCCGGCTCAGAATTTTTGCTACCCGGAAGGAACTCTGTTTCCCAAAGCTTCTCGAAGTTTCCCCGTGACCCGGTACCGCTCAAGGTTGCCGGGATGTGATACGGTACTGCGATATTGAAAGGGATTGGGGCGTGGCTATTAGATTTATTGGTCAGGTTCAGTACTGGGCTCGGGGACTCGTGTTTTGGTTTTGTCCTTTTCACAACGAGGTTTGTTTGGTCGACTGTGGAGTCCTGCTCGGAATTCTTCCACGGACCGGGACAGACGTTCAGGTATGTCGTCAGGCCAAATTTTGGTTTGGTGGTTTGCATTTGAAATTTAGTTTGGATATTTTGCGGCATAATCAGCGTCTGCTCCGCAGGGAGTATTTTTGGCGTTAGCGGCCCCTTGATATTCATTCTATTTATGGGAGTGCATTAGTGTCTATTATTCTTTTCTTCGAGTCCAGTATTAGTCTGTTTAGTTATGGAGTGTCTGTCTGTACTCTATGTAAGGCTGTTACGCGAAATTGAGAGGCCTGCGGTACCGCTGTATGACTGAATCTTATTTCCTTTTGTTGTATCTAGCAAAGTGCACGTATCTGTTGTATGTTTAAGTATACAAGATTGAGTTCGGTTGCAGGAGCTAGTGGCAAGCTCGAACAATGTTTTAGATTGTGGAAAGCAATCTCAGGGCACTGTTTGCAATAATATATATTATGTAATTTCTTGATTGAACAGCATGAACCGGCCTTGGTGTAGGATTGTGGGACGAGTGTTGTAACCGTATGGCTACCCGCTGTGTATTTGTTAAAGTTATGCAAATTTAGACCGGCTATAATTTTCTTTCTCTATTGCTTTAATAATAAATATTATTTTGTTAATTTTTTTAATGCTTTTACGTTATGATCTTTTGCTTTAATACGTGGTCATATGTTATAGTATTACAACTGTATGCTTGCTAGTGCGACCAGCATACTGATATCTTCCCACAGGAGCCTTGTATTTTGGGGCTGGACTGTCCGAAGTGCTATTTTCGTATATATAGTTCGGACATTCGGTTTTACACCTAGAACTCCCTGTCTTGAGGCTTGCGACACTGAGGTTTCAGTCCCTCTGCGTTATGTTCTACGCATCCACCCAAATACTCACCCATCCATCCATCCACCCACACATCCATCCTTCCATCCATCCATCCAAACATCCATTCTTCTATATATTCTCTATCTATCTATTTGTTTGTGTGCATTTGTTGGTAAAATAATAATTATTTAACAATACCAATTCACGCTATAAACATGGAAATAATCGTTATGAAACTTGTTATCTCGCTCTAAAGCAAGAAAATAGATTCAGGATGACGAAGTAGCTTCTTTTGGTTTTGAAGTGACGTAATAATTTATACCTGAGTTTGGGATCGAAAAGTTATCCCGAAAAGTCTTAACGCTCTTAAACATTACGCCACGTCATAACCCAAAATCACAATTACGTCAGGCGCATTGTGGCGAACGCCTAAGTTTGCATACAGAATCAGGATGTTCCAAAGCAGAATGCTGTGAGTTAGAGACGTCGTCAAATATAGTGGGGACTTGCAGGACTCTGCAGGAATGTGGATAAACAAAAGCTGCAAGATTTTTACTGCTCACCAAACTTTCTCTGATGTATGTAATTGAGGAAGATTAGACGGTGGGGACATGTGGGAGTGCAGAGAAAAATATAAAGTTTTTTCTGTGGGAAACTTGAATTTCGAGTGCCAACTCGGAATTTATAATTATTAATGTGAGGCCAAGGTTTCATGTGGTAAGAATTAAAAAAGATATTATGGAATTCTTCTCGTTGTGGCAGATCATATTAACACTGATTTACGTACTCCCGTACAGAAAACGTTTGTGGTCTTTATATTTGATTAATTTAAATACCTGGAATTGTAAAATTTTTAAACTTCTGTACTAAATTCTTTTACAAATTAAAAATCCCAAACTTTTTCATATATAAATATATTACTTATCAATTATTTGAACGCAGTGTGATGTGAAAATTATTGAGAAAAAATCAAAAAGGGGTGACCTAGCAGTTTACTATTTATTACAAATAATCCACAGTAAGTGCGGAAGTTTGTGAATTCAAACGACAAATTAAGATTCATATAAACGAAAGGTGTAATTTGGAATTTGTGAAAGTAATTAACAGATTAATCTTGGTAAATGATGCTTGTTTCATCGCCTGAAAATGTTTGTGTGAGGTATGATCTTGGGTAAAAATATTCATCAATGTTTGAACAATTATTTTAAGACATAACAATGAAAAATTATTCAAAGTAAGAACTGGTGTTTTAATCTAATTAGAACGAAATTGATCTTGGCATGAGCACATAATCCCTGAGACACAAGGCTCTTTCTCCTGGACGACTCTTAATTCATTAAAATACTCACGATACGACGCATGACAAGCAGTAATGACCTAACCGGTTTGGGGTAGTAAGGACGGTGGCAATATAATTACATATGGATTAAACAGGTGCAGCCCTAAACAAACAGCATTCCATTATTTATAGGCACCTCTCGTATTCTTCCATCAAAAAATTCAATGAAAAAACCTAGGCTACGGAGATCACAGTAATGGTCTTGGTAACCTTGGATGTATGGTAACCGTGGATATTTGTTTACAGTGGATATATAATTCCTGTCGATAGACAGGTAATAACAGTCGACACAACCGTGTGTTTAATGGTGGAAAAAGTTTCGACTTATCATCAGGACATTTTATAAAATACATAAAAGGAAAAATATACAAAAAGTGTTTAGCCTGCTGGTCACCTATCAATAAGTTTGCAACATGTTGCTCCGTTCAACACGAAAGCTATTACTTAATTATTAAGTTGAAACACAACAGGTTGTCCAACCTTAAAATAATATTTGTTTCTTTCATTAAGGGTGGTTGATACTGCGACCTGTGAGGTTCATTGTGATGTAATGAGAAGTTACGGAATTTCTTGGCTCTCCGTAAGGCCTGAATTAATGCGCCAAACTCAAATCATTTTACATAAGTTTACGAGACCCCATTTCTGCCAACCGGTCTTCTGACTGGTAATAAATATACGGCTGGGATATTTTGGACCGCCGTACTCCTACAGACCCCATGTCGTGCCCATGGATATCCATTTCCCTTGGAACTCTTAAGAAGTAACTCGCTCTCATGAGAATTGTGTTTAACCCTTAGGCTACCGGATTAAATTTCACTTGCCATTTAATAATATTAACCCTTAGGCTACTAATTTCGTATATATATGGAGCTCCTAGTAAAGCCAGAAATGCTAACGTCGTATATATATGGACCTACGTTTGGCAACGCTGAAACAGTCTCTTTCTATTTGCTGCACAATGTTTCAACACTGAATCAATGCAGA
>Ga0209629_10004183_pt1 | contig 10616 bp, 7 predicted proteins | sample TergutCu122P5_FD_187286 | JGI IMG/M metagenome (GOLD analysis project Ga0209629, IMG submission 187286) | Cubitermes ugandensis P5 segment gut microbial communities from Kakamega Forest, Kenya - Cu122 P5 (SPAdes) (version 2) | ecosystem: Host-associated > Arthropoda: Insects > Digestive system >... | reverse complement strand
ATTGTAAATAATCATCAATGTAAAATTTATGCCATTTATGCTAATCCCGATCATGTTCATATTTTAGTTGTTCATCTTAGCTACTAAGGGGACTGCCGGAAATAAGGGTTACACACACAACTTTTTTTATTATCTGTTTTTTCTAATCACAGGGTTTTCCCGCTGAACCCAGTTTTTTTATGTGTTTTTTGCTTTCATTTTTTTAGTAGTGTCAAAATATAAGCATATTGTCAATATGAACAGCAAAATACTTGTAAAGATAGCAACAAGGAACATTTTGTCGTTTGGCAAAAATAGTCCAAGTAATAATACTCCCACCACTATAATTCCTGCAAATACTGCGTACCAATTTGTCTTATAAAACCAAGCATAAGGGAAAAAATGTCCGCCTGTAATAATCGCATAAACTAATATAAAATAGTCGGGAATTTTAATCATTGTAAGAACCAAAAAAGGAAAATATAATAATTGGGCAAAATTTAACCATAGTCCTAATGGTTGCAATGGATTTCCCGCAATTTTCCAATTTGTTTTGAACAGTTTAGAAAATAAAAATGCTAATGGCAATAATAGTGGACCTACAATAAATACGAATATAGATTTGTTGTACGATCCAAATTTTAAAGTCCACACGTAGGCGATTATTAGCCATACAATACTTGCTGCCAAAGTGAAGTTAATTCCATTTTTAGATTTAACAGACAGTTCATTCCTCAGTTTGTCTAAATTCTCAATTGTCATTTCTTATCGTTTAAAAAGTTTACTAATTTTTTGTCATTTATAATATCCTGCTCTGTGTCAGCCGAGATTGCTGCAAACGTGATGGAGGCAGCTTCACGCAGGCGAGGACATCGGTTAGGCTTGGACTAGAGCAAACGGGCTGCAAGATACAAAATTAATATTAAATACAAAACAAAAATGCTGTCCCCGTGCATTTACACACAACGCAGAAACACACACTTGATATCCCGTTACTTTTATGTTTGCAGATTTCCTGTCTTTTTAATATCTTTGTCCGATAAGATTTATAAAACAACCAAAAATGAAAACGTATTTAGTGACCGGCGGCGCCGGATTTATCGGCGCCAATTATGTAAAATATCTGTTGAACACGCATCCGGATATTCAATTGGCGGTATTGGATAACCTGACGTATGCCGGAAATTTAGGGACAATCAAAGATGATTTGGCCGATCCGCGAGCAACGTTTATCAAAGGGAATATCAACAACCCCAAAGTTGTTAAAGAGGTTTTTGAAAAATATCCGATTGACTTTGTGATTAATTTTGCAGCCGAAAGCCATGTGGACCGTAGCATTGAAAATCCGCAGTTATTTCTGAAAACAAATATTTTAGGAACCCAGAACTTATTGGATATTGCCAAAAAAACCTGGACAACAGGAAAAGATGAACACGGCTATCCGACGTATCGAAAAGGAGTTAAGTTCCTTCAGGTATCTACCGATGAAGTTTACGGCAGCTTAGGAGAAACCGGTTTTTTTACAGAAACAACCCCGTTGGATCCGCGCAGCCCGTATTCGGCATCTAAAGCTGCTGCCGATATGATTGTCATGGCTTATTCGGAGACCTACAAATTGCCGGTGAATATCACCCGTTGTTCGAATAATTACGGGCCCTATCATTTCCCCGAGAAATTGATTCCATTAATAATTAAGAATATTCTCGAGAAGAAAAAACTTCCGGTTTACGGCGATGGTTCCAATGTGCGTGACTGGCTGTATGTAGAAGATCACTGTAAGGCCATCGACCGCGTACTGCTTCACGGACGCCCGGGAGAAATTTATAATGTCGGAGGGCATAACGAAAAGAAGAATATCGAAATTGTCAAGTTAACCATTTCAACAATCAAGCGCTTGATGGAAGAGAATCCTGCATATAAAAATGCGTTGAAAGGAATCACTGATCCCCAACAAGATTCTTTGGATTGGATTAATGATGATTATCTGATTACTTTTGTTAAAGATCGTTTGGGCCATGATCATCGTTACGCTATTGATCCTTCAAAGATTAGCAATGAATTGGGGTGGTATCCGGAAACAAAATTTGAAGAGGGTATCGTGAAAACCATCCGTTGGTATCTTGAAAATCAGGATTGGGTGGAAAAAGTAACTTCCGGCGATTATCAGAAATACTATCGGCAGATGTATGGGAACAGATAAAACAGATAAAGGGGACAAGGTGAAAGGTGAAAGAAAAATAAGATTTGCGGTGGTGGGATGCGGACATATTGGAAAGCGCCACATCGAAATGATCCGGCAAAATCCGGAAGCCGAATTGGTTGCCATTTGCGACATCCTCCCTATAGAAGGTTTAAATCTTGACCCTTTCACCCTTCATCTTTCACCTTTCACCTCTTTAGAATCCCTGCTATCATCCAACATCCCTTTCGATGTGCTGAATATTTGCGTTCCAAACGGCTTGCATGCGGCAATGGCTATTAGGGGAATGGAAACCGGTCATCACGTTGTTATCGAAAAACCGATGGCGTTGAATCGAGAGGATGCCGGAAAAATTCTAACGGCATCAGACCAATACGACAAAAAAGTTTTTTGCGTGATGCAAAACCGCTATTCTCCTCCATCGGTTTGGATAAAGGAAATGGTTGATTCCGGACGATTGGGAAAATTGTACTGGATACAGATCAACTGCTTCTGGAACAGGGATGCCCGCTACTATCAACCCGGTTCTTGGCATGGAGATAAAACGATGGATGGAGGAACATTATTTACCCAATTTTCGCATTTTGTCGATTTAATGGTTTGGTTGTTCGACGATATTCAAAATATCAACGCCCGCTTCATGGACTTTAACCACCGGGCCTTAACGGATTTTGAAGATTCAGGTGTTGTTACTTTCGACTTTGTGAACGGCGGATCGGGGGTATTCAATTATTCAACTTCAGTTTATGATACCAATTTTGAAAGTTCGGTTACGATTATTGCCGAAAACGGGACAATTAAAATCGGCGGGCAATACATGAATGAAGTTACCTATTGTCATGTAAAAGATTATGTTATGCCAATCTTACCTCCCACTAATCCGGGAAATGATTACGGAGCTTATAAAGGATCGGCGCAAAACCATCATTTAGTCATTGATAATGTAGTCAAAGTATTGAAAGACAAAGAAAAAGAAATTACGACCAATGCTTATGAAGGTTACAAGGTGGTTGATATTATTGAGCGGATTTACCGGTTAAAATAGCTTCATGACATTCGCCGGTGGACGTTCCGCCAACAGTTCTTTTTTCATAAAGTCCATGTATGGAGCTACATGGTCGAAGAATTTGTAATATCCTTTACATAAATAATTCAATCCCGGTTCTCCCGAATCGGTTTTTGCAATACGGTTTTTGGGACATTCACCATTGCAGGTAAACAGGAATTGACATTCTTTGCATTGCGAAGGGAGAGCATCTCGTTTATCATTTCCGAATCGGGTTTGCCGGTCGGAGTACATCATTTCGGTCAGTGTTTGGGTTCGGATATTTCCTAATTTATATTCCGGAAATACGAAATGATCGCAGGAATAGACATCACCGTTAAATTCCATCACACCGGCATGCCCGCAAGTTCTTGCCAAAGTGCAAACTCCGGGCTGTTGTCCAACCCAATTAGCTAAGGTCGAATCGAAATACTGAATATAAAATGTTCCAACGTCTTTTTTTACCCATTCGTCGAAGATCGCAATCAGAAAATCACCCCATTTTTCAGAAGGTACATTCCATGGAGCTAATTCCCCGTTGATCCGTTCAACAATAGGAGTGAATTGAATATAACGGCAATCAATGTCTTTGAAAAAACGATAAAATTCAAGGGGATAATCCACATTGACGTTATTCACAACCGCCATGATGTTGAATTCCACTTCATGTTTTTTTAGAAGTGATATTCCTCTCAACACTGAAAGAGAAGTCGGCCGGTTGTCTTTTGTTCGCCGATGGATATCATGAAGAGCGGGAGGTCCGTCTATGGATATTCCTACCAAAAAATGATTGTCTTTGAAAAACCGGCACCAATCGTCGGTGAGCAAAGTTCCGTTCGTTTGGATGCAGTTGTCGATTGGTCTGCCTCTTCCGTATTTTTTTTGAAGTTCCAGCGCCCGTTGAAAGAACTTCCGGTTTCGCATGAGCGGTTCTCCACCATGCCAGGTAAACAGCACTTCCTGCATGGTTTGCGATTGAAGATATTGTTCAATAAACCTTTCCAAAATATCCTCAGTCATCACGAAAGCGGATGACTGAGGATACAGATTTTTCTTTTCCAGATAATAACAATAAGTACACCGAAGGTTGCATACCGCTCCCACCGGTTTCAACATTACGTATAACGGGCGAGCAAAGGGAGATGCAGTGGTGAAGTTCATTTTCCCGATGTGTATTCCTTCCAAAAATCAAGTTGTTTCTTCACATACGCATCGCTTGTCGGATCGGTATCGTCATATTTAACTTGCAGCTCCGTTAATTTTTTCTTTAATGCCTTAATATTTGCGGCTTGCTTCGGATCATTCATTAAGTTATGCATCTCATTGGGATCATTTTTTAAGTCAAAAAATTCCCATTCGTCGATATCGTTATAAAACCGGATCAATTTATAGCGATCGGTCCTCACTCCATAATGTTTCTTAACACCATGCGGTCTCGGATATTCATAATAATGATAATAAATCGCATCTTTGGCGGTTTGCTTTTTCCCCGTCAATACATTTTTGAACGATTCGCCCTGCATGTCGCGCGGCACCGGCAATCCGGCTAAATCCAATAGGGTAGGGGCAAAGTCAATGTTTTGAATCATGGCGTTTGTCACTTTGCCTGATTGTATGGCATGGGGATAACGAATGACAAAGGGGGTCCGTAAAGACTCTTCATACATAAAACGTTTGTCGAACCAACCATGTTCGCCCAAATAGAAGCCTTGGTCGGAAGTATAGATAATAATGGTATTATCCAACTCGCCCATTTGCTTCAGATAATCGAGGACGCGTCCGATATTGTCGTCGACAGAAGAAACACATTTCAGGTAATCGCGCATATACCGTTGAAATTTCCATTCTACCAAATCTTTCCCTTGGAGATGCTTGTTGGAAAAATCTTCAATAATCGGATCATATACTTTGTCCCATGCAGCCTTCTGTTCTTTTGTCATTCGTTTGAATTCGGGAGGGATTGTTGTATCCCAAGAGCCATAGGTTTTCAAATCTTCACCGATTAACATATCTTTAGCGACGCTCATCAGTTGTTGCTGAGCGGCTATACGTCCTTCGTAGTTATCATAAAAGTTTGAAGGAATTGGGAAAGTCACATCTTCATACATGGATAACTTATTAAGAGCAGGCATCCAATTACGGTGGGGAGCTTTGAAATGCATCATCAGGAAGAAAGGCTTTTCTTTATCGCAACTTTTGAGGAATTTTATGGCATTGTTGGCAGTCAAGTCAGTGGCATATCCTTCGTAATGAACTCGTTTTTCACCGGTTTCCATAAAATCGGGATTATAGTATTCGCCTTGATCGTAATGCACGCTGTAAGAATCAAAACCGGTAGGCGTACTTTTTAAGTGCCATTTCCCAACGATACCTGTATGGTAACCGGCGGCTTGCAGAAGTTTGGGCAAAGTTTGTTGAGAACCGTCGAAAGTTGTTTTCGCGTCATTGTCGTAGAATCCGTTTTTATGACTGAATTTACCTGTCAGCATGCATGCGCGTGAAGGTCCGCTGAGTGAATTGGTAACAAAACAGTAATTAAACCTGATCCCTTCGCGGGCAATACGATCGATGTTCGGCGTTTGATTTAACCCGTAACCGTAGGCGCTTACGGCTTGATAACCATGATCGTCGGACATGATATATAAAATATTGGGTCGTTTTGCAGGCGGAGCCGCTTGCAGGATTCCGGCTCCCGCTACACCAAGCGAGAGTCCGGTCAAGACTATATTTTTCATAATATTTTGTTTTGGGTATAAAGATACGGCTTTTATTTGAATCAGCCGTATCTTTATTTCATCTATCATCCGATTTTATTTAAGTAACCACATTAATTTATTGATTTCATCGGAACCATCGTACTGATTCTTCAAAGCCTCAATCAGATTTGCACGATTGTAATTGGTTTCTGAACTTGGATACATCCAACGCATCGGAATGGCATTCGGATTATTCAAATTCAAATTGGTACTCGGATTGATCGGGAAAACCGGATATTTGGTTCTGCGATATTCAAAATAAGAATTTTCAGAATCCTGCATGAAATTAAGAATATACTTTTGAAACCAAATTTGCTTCAGTTGATCGGCTGATGTTGCTTTGAATGCAGCTTCTCCGGTAAAATAATTGTCGATGTATGTCTGAGTGATTGCCATCCCATGGGCATAAGTCGCTCCATTGGTATTCATCTGGGCTTTCAAAGCTGATTTCACGCCTTCCTTGTAATAATTCTCTGCAGTTCCGCTTGTGATCCAGTTGAGAATACGCGCTTCAGCCAAAATCAGTTCCTGTTCAGCGTAAGTAACCATCATTCTCGGTTCGCAGGTCGCATCCAAATACCTTTCGGGAGTGCAGGATTTCGGGTGATTTCCTACGCGCCACATATACATTTCTGTAGTGGTTTGCATCAATCCGCCTATCCGTCCGTCAAGTGAAATACCTAACTGCCAGTCTTTATACTTGAAATTGGTAGAAAAACCCCAAACCCAATCAGGACCGGAATAGCCCAATCTTGAAGTATAACTTGAATATACCGGAAGTCCGGATCCATTGTGTATTATCTGTCCGCTTTGAGGATCTCTCAAGTAATCGTTATAAATATATGCATCGGCCCGTTCGCCTACTTTTACCCATGATCTTCCGATGTTGGAAGTATAGACAGAATCCAATTTGGTGTAATAATCGGCATATTTAGTCCAGTTGACCGATACGTCCCAACGAAAATCTTTGGTTTGCACAGGGGTGGCATTTACGGTTAATTCCAATCCTTTTCTGGTAATTTCTTCTTTTGTATTCACAAAATTATCCTGAAATCCCGAAGCCGGACTGATGCTTGCCTGTTTGATGGCATCGAAGGATTTTCTGTTATAATAAGCTACGTCGAATGATAGTCTGTTTTTCAACATATTAACTGCAGTTCCAATTTCAAAAGTGGTTGCTGTTTGGGGAAATATATCGGTTCCTCGGATCAATGTAGGCAGGCTTGATGAGCCCAAACTTCCCCAGGCAGGATTGGTTACGGAAAAGACTGAATTGATGTCATAAATATTTGCAGGCGTTTTTGAAGTAACCCAGGAGCCGCGCAATTTCCACAGCGACAGCCAATCGGTTTTAGGTAATAATTCCGATATTAGTAAACTTCCTGATACGGAGGGATAAAGATAAGAACGTGTGGATTTCGGCAGAGTGGAAACCCAGTCGTTTCGAAGCGTTGCTTCTACAAATGCAAGGCTGCGCCACGAAAGTCCGACCCGACCGTACACACTGTTGGTTTGTCTTTTGTATATCCGGGAATTAGTTGTTACCGGGCTGACAGATGCTTTTAACGAATAAAATGCGGGCATAGATAATCCGCCGTTGGTAAATGCTTCCATTCCTTCGTCCTGCATGTAGTTCATTGAACCTCCGACAAAACCATCCACAACGAAATCGCTAAAGTTGTAATTTGCCGATGTGATCCAATCGCCGTTGATGCCATAACCTCTACCGATACCTGTATTATAAGAACCCAATTTGGATTCGCCCCATACTTGCGAACCGGATGAGCCGGTTAAACCCCTGTCAAGCACGGTTGCGCTTCCGGCGCTGACAAACGAGCCTTTGGATATTCTCACATCCTGGCGGTTGCTGTAGGTATCGTAACCGATTCGAACCAATGAATTGAAAAATTTCGATGGTTCGTATTTTAATTCAAAACTACCGTTAAATACATCCTTATCTACGCTGTGCAGCCTTTGATAGCGGTCGAAATAGGGATTGTTGTTATCGGCAGTGTAACTGCTGTTTTGCACTTCGTTGGGTATTATCCAGTAGTCTTTGTAATCCCGGACGTCCCAGTCGGGCGACGACCATGTCAACATGCTGTACATCGGATCGTATCCGGTATATCCTCCGAATCCTACATTAGACGAGGATTGCTTGTTGTATGCAATATTGGAAGTGAACGCCACTTTATCAATTTTAATATCTCCGCCCAAACTGAAGGTGTATTTATCAAATTTTGAATTGGGATAATTGCCTTTGTTGTCCACCCAATTGACTGAAGCGCGGATGTTGCCGTTTTCTCCTTTTTGAGCAATGCTTACGTTATTGTTCAAAATGTAGCCTTGTTCGAGGAAATTTTTGAAATTATCCTTTCCGCGATTGGTAAATGGCATCGGTTTCATCGATTTTGAAATAGGATCCCATTGAATTACAGTCTGTCCTTCGAGCGGAGGTCCCCATGAACCGTCGCCGCCTCTGACGTATTGCAACGTGCCGTCTGCATTTTTTTGAACTACTCTTCCGTATTGAGATTGCATTTCGGGTATTGCCAAGTAGCCGGCGTTAAACATCGTACCGCTATTGATTGAAATACTCACGCCGTTTTTTTCGGCGCCTTTCTTGGTGGTTACCATAATTGCTCCGTTTTGTCCTCTCGCTCCGTAAAGCGCAGAAGCGGTGGCGCCTTTCAACACGCTCATGCTTTCGATGTCATCGGCGGATAATTCGCGCAAAGACGTATAGGCATAAGGGACTCCGTCGATAACTAAAAGCGGATTTTCCCCTCGAACCAAAACTGTCGGTCCCTCCCCAAATTCGGTTGAATTTAATACAGTTACACCGGATATCTTACCGCTCATCGAGGTGCCGATATCCACACCTTTGACGGTTTGCAGATTTTCGCCATTCATTTTTTGAACTGCATAACCCAGCGCTTTTTCTTCACGTTTAATACCTAAGGCAGTTACCACTACTTCACTTAGCAATTTGACATTTTCAGTCATCGTAATTTGTAAATCCGTTTGATTGTCTGTCTTGATTTCCTGAGTAGTGAAACCAATATAAGAAAAAACTAAAACGGAACCTGCAGGCGCTTTCAGAGAAAATTTACCGTCCAAGTTTGTTACAGTACCGGCCGAACCGTTTTTCAGGCTCACATTGGCGCCGATGACCGGCTCTCCGGTTGTTTGCCGAAACCGTAACCTGCGCAAAGGCGGAAACATGGCTTACAACTGCAAAAAAGGCTAAAAGTAACAAGTACTTAAATACAATTTTTAAATTCTTCATAACTTTACTTTTTAGATAGTTAATAAAAAATTATTTACTTTGAATAACGAAAGTCGAATCGTTTTCCAAGGAGTAACGTATAGGTGAAACAAAGGTGATTAACTGCAATACATTTTCCAAATTGTTATTCTTGAGGGTACCGGAAAAACGAATGTCTTTCAAATTTTCCGATGCAAAACGGATTCGGATACTGTACATTCGTTCAAGAATTTTGGCAATATCTTCTAAACGTTCCCTGTCGAAAGCCAATTGACCGGTAACCCATGAAACATTTCTATCGGCTTCCGATATTGAGTCCATAGTAATTTTCCCGTCATTTTTAGTAAATTTCAGTTTATCGTTGGGGTTCATCATTTCAGATTGGGAAGGAGAGTTGAACCGGATGCATCCTTCCAGCAGGGTGGCCATCACATAATTATCGTCGGGGTAAGCCTTAACATTGAATTTTGTGCCTAAGGCTTCGATAGATATATCAGTTGCTTTTACAATAAAAGGACGAGATTTATCTTCATTTACTTCAAAATAAGCTTCTCCTTGCAGATAAACAATCCGCTCTTTTTGGTTATAAGTGTTATCATAAGTCAGCAGCCCTGAGGAATTAAGCCAAACCTTCGTCCCATCGGGTAATTGAACATTTGCTTTTTGTCCTACTTCTACCTGAACGGTTGTTTTATTAGTCGCTTGCGTTAATTTATTTTCGGCTAAAAAATATCCTAATCCTACACAAAACACCGGGATTAAAATCGAGGCGACAATGCGCAGATATTTTCTCCAAAGAGGTTGTATTGCCGGCTCCGCGATGGGTTGTATCTGTTCCAGCAATTTTGTCCAAATTCGCTCTTCCATTTCTTTTTCGGAATTGAAATTCGCCTGCTCCCATTTTTCTTCATAATAATCAGAAAGCATAGTTTCTGCTTCCGTTTGACTGAACAGTTCTTTCAAACGGACAACTTCTTCGTCGCTTGCTTGCTTTCGGAAGAATTTTTCTATCAATTGAATTATTTCGTTTTTCATCCGGGCATAATTTATTTTTTAAAAGTCAGATGCAATCCGCAACATGTTCATGCTCTTGGTGCAATTTTTGCATGCATGTTTCGTCTTAATAATATACGCGAGGGGATGATTTTCCTAACAAGAGTTATGATTATTAACTTTATTTAACCATTTATTGATTAATTAATAATAATATTTAAACCATTGCGCAATGCGACTTGGTAGGTAACTACTCAGGTCAACTTTGCAAATATATTTCGGCTCATCGGTAAATGTAGCGCAATCCCAATCCGGAACGGATTGGATATAGGTAGCCCGATGTGAAACGTCGGGGAATAAAGATAAATCAACCAT
>Ga0209629_10004181_pt1 | contig 10620 bp, 5 predicted proteins | sample TergutCu122P5_FD_187286 | JGI IMG/M metagenome (GOLD analysis project Ga0209629, IMG submission 187286) | Cubitermes ugandensis P5 segment gut microbial communities from Kakamega Forest, Kenya - Cu122 P5 (SPAdes) (version 2) | ecosystem: Host-associated > Arthropoda: Insects > Digestive system >... | reverse complement strand
AATATCGGAATTCCAAGCACAGGCACGCCTCTGTGAATAGCTTCCTGCATGCTCAGCACTCCGCCGTGCGTAATGAATAGTCGGATTTTGGGATGATCTAGAGGACACACAACACATAGTTAGAGATTCAATTGCACCAAGATGTTGAGCATACATATTATATCTGCTCGGCTAGGTATCTCAATGTCTATCTCTCTGTCTACATATCTGTAACTTTATCTATCTTCTTGTATGTGTCTCTTTATCTAACTATGTATAAAAGTATATGTGTATATATGTAGAAATGTCTGTCTATATACATGTATCATCTACTTCTCGAACCACCGATTTACCTAATTATCTATCCATCAATCAATCTACTTTTCTATCCATCCACCCAAAATTTCCCTTAATGTCAAAACACATATATCTCACAAATATAAAACAGCAGGCAAGATTATGATTCCGCATTTTCTATTTTTTAATTTTTTGGATAGTGGGCTGGGAAAACGAAGTAATGTTCACGGAATGGTGGCAGACGTTTCTTCGGTACATTCTGCTCTTAATATACTCATGATCGCAATCTTAATATATCTAATTTGCTATCAAATATTTGCACTTGGCCTGACGTTCTAAGGACATATTACTTATCTTTATATTTTTAATTTATCCTGGAAATTCAGTAAGAAAACGATTAATTATTGTGTGCATTATAATTTTTAATATGACATATTAATTAATATAGAATGTATGCTATTAAATCTGCACATGCGTTCAACATAAAGTTTTTTAAATAAGAAAAACTATATATAATTTCTTGTAATTTTTTCGCCACCCCCAGCCATAAATTCTTATACCCCTGTCGTTTTAGATAAGATATGTCCTTCTGATCCCGTATGATCTTTCCTACCTTGCAACTGATGGAAATATATATCCACAATCCATATTTTTTACTAATTGATTCCAGGATAAAATTCTAAGATTTCATGCGGATTCGGCAGAAATCGCGACGTGCAAAGTAATCAGTCCGACAGCATTTCACACTTCTGTATAATTCACAAGAAATTTCGAATATTAATACGAACAAAAATCAAACAAATTCGGACCCGTCGTGACGGAGCCAAGTAGCAGGCTACATACGGGTGCCGTAGTAGTAAAGACGGACGTTACATAAGGCATGGAGGCTATTGCGTCAGCGATGTGACAGATTACAGCCTACTAATTACGTTGCACCATTTCTGAGAAACCACTTTTCTCCCTTTTCGGCATGTGGAAAAGTAGACCTAGGCAGGTGGTTCATCTTAAACGTCTGTACAAGGCTAACAAATAGAAGGGGTCACTCAAAGGAAGCCACTGAACTTCGTAAACACTGCTTCCAATAACTACCGTCTCGCATGCATGATATGCCAAAGGTTTTACCAGTGTAGCAACACTCACCCAGAATGTCAGATTGAGGCAGCCATTTACCATGTTTCACGATGCTCGGCTGTCCTGGCAAAGTGTCACTCTCCCACTTCAATAACACGTGCTGCTTCACCTTCGAGAACGCTCACAAAAAGGCATTCCTTTTAGATTCAGGCATTGAAGAGCTCCTCAGATTCGAGCCCAAACTGAAGTAGATGACACCGTCTGGAGCTTCGTCAAGATATTTCTGCAAATCCTGGTCCAAAACAATTATCCTCAACCATTTGGTGTTTGCACTACTTGAAAAAAATTTGTTACATCACGCGAAAAATTCCTTACAGCAAATTTAAATGTTATTTCCCAATGATTTCTTCAGTCACGTAATTATTAAACACAAATTCCTAATGATTATAAACTAAATTTCGTATGTACAAGTCATTGAAAGCGCATATATATTAGAGGATTAAAATATTATGAAGTTTAAACAGTACCTTATCATAAATAGTGTCATTTGTTAGGTGATTTGTGTAGTCTTGAAGCAGTCGGTTGTCCGCTTGGTAGGAAGGAAGGCCAGCGTGACTAAGTCCTACAACCAACACTTTGTCTTGAGAATATTTCGACACTTTAAAAACAAAAATATGCACTAATTAAAACACAATAAAAGATTACAAAACACGCTTCATATCAGAGGCCAAAACCTACAAATTTCGGCACCAAGGTACCATCATCAGGGAGTTTATCAGTATTTTGTAGTTCCAACGATATATATTTCTTATTACAAAGTGCGTAAAATCGATAGACGCACTCATAAATATACAGAAGTGAAGGAACACTCTTGATATCCTGATTAGGGATACATCGCATGCTTCAGCCGGGCCATATCCCTTTGGATCACATGCCGATTCGGATGTTTTTGTGCGCAACCCAGGACATAAAACGGCTGAGAATATGCAACAGCTGTCATCGCTATGTGGAGGTGAAATTTTAGTAGTATGCACATTTACTGTTGTGTGTTATTTGAAGTTTTAACATTTTATGACCTTAAAATTAATGACGGCAGTGAGAGTGAACAGAACGTGAATTATATTTTGTCCCAATGAAATTTGATGATGATATAATGACACTTTAGAGCCGAAAAATGTAGAAGTTGGTACATTATATGAAGTGGGTTTTGTGATCTACATTGTTTTTGGTAATTAGGACAATTTGATTTCAAAATACTAAATATAAGATAAGGCACGTCACGAGTAACGTATCAAATACCTTAGGTTAATTACGAAATAACAAGGACACAACAGCTTGCCTCCCAAAATACGCCACTTACCTATCAGCCTACAAACGAGCAGAAATATTCTTACTGATGGAACAAACCACAAACTTTTAATAGAACTTAAATTAATCAGAAATATTCATTTCACATTTCTCACTTGAGGAACTTTCTTAGGTGGTTTCACATGCATCCCGCCAACCTGTAGGTAGTTTGGCATTAAAGGTTTCGGATAACTGAAACTGTGGTGATTGTTCAGAAGGACCAAAGACGTCTTGTATTCCAGCTCCCATACAGACGGCAAATTGTCGGTATAATTGAAGTATTTGTGCAATGTAGCATTTTGTCTAGGTAAGTGGATCAGTTGCCTTCCCACGTGTTTAAATGTACCGAGAAAGGTATTGTACATTCTCTGCCAGAAGTTCATCTTATCTGTGTATTCGAGAAATTCGTCAGGAACGAATGAATATGGAATTGGGCTTCCTACCCAGTCAGCCATATAATTTGAACCACCGTAAGTACAGACTTTTACTAAGGGCGCTTGGAATTTGTGAGCGAATCCCAAGAAACATTCGTTAAAAAAAGCCTTAATGACAACAAGATCGAAATGAAGATCTGTGGAGTGGATGAGTTTCTGAACTTTTTCTTCTTCCAGCACGTGGTGACAAACAGATTCACCCAGACCTCACATCATGAAGGTAAATTGTACTTGATTCTGCGATTCCATGTCAAACATATTTTTGGGAACTCTGGAAATAGGAAATCTAAAACAGTATATTTTATCCTCTCGATTAAGTGAAGAGAATAACAAATTTCAGGTTATTCTCGATTACAACATCGTGTGGTTCCATCTTGCCAACATGTGAATTTTGGATTCAAATACAACTCCTTTCTGTTTTCATAAAGAATTTCTAAAGTAATCCTGAGTCTCAAAATTTCACACAAACTATATAAAATGTATCTGTATGTACTATCTTTTCCCTGTTTCTCCATTAAGGACGATTATAAACTCCTGCAACTCCCTTACCAGCACTTCCCATTAAGTCTTTGATACTAGTCTTCAATTCGATGTCAGTATAATTAGGGATGGCCTTGTTTTCAGGAAAGGAACTGACGACTGTCACCTCATGACCTCGTCTGGCCAGTTCGAAAATCAGAGCCTTCTGAACGATCAGGTGACTCCTAGCTGGGAAAGGAAACACACCCAACACCTTGGCACCACGAGTCATAGCCACCGACATCAGGGTCAGCATCAAGAGCCGTACTGGCGACATCTGTCAACAACAGCACAAATGATAATGCACTTAAATTCATTAATCCGGAAACTGGTTATCCGTATCACCAATTATCCGGATGGGGTTCGCCCTTCAGTAAATTCGTCGATAATTCTACAATAATAGCTTGCCTTCAAATTACCTGTAATCTGATCAAGTACTGTATAATTATGTGGCTTCAAGTATTTCAAGTCAGGCGTGGTTGATATTTAGACGGGCGGGTTCGTACTGTAAATAATAACTGCCAAAATTCAAAATTCCGCTATAGCCTATTTTCAAAGAAAAATTCATTTATCCTGATTTTCAGCATATCCGGATAGCTCGACCTCCCAATTACACCGGATAAGTGGAGATCTACTCTATTTTTATAGCCCGAACAGATCACGCAGTATAGAGGATAAGATCCCAGCACGTTGATCGTTCAGCCTAATTTCGCTTCCCCGTTGAACGTAATTTTTTCAATTCATCCCCAACTCGATAGTGATTATGGGGTCGACACAAAATCCGGTGTAATCTGGAATACTTTAACCCGGTGTATTACGGCCGAAACTTGAAATAAAAGAGCAAACCTAATGTCTTAAATCTCCGGTTGTAGACCAAGAAATTCTCGCGACACAAAGAACCTCACAAGATACTCAGCCCTCTCTTCCACAACTCACTCTCACAACGTCTTTCACAAAACCCTTCTTAATATTATTCTTCAATAAATTTAAAATGTAGATTAGTAAAATCAAGTACATGTTATTTAATACTATACCATCTAACTCCTTGAAGCAGAGTCATTCATGAGACGCTAACTTTTACTGGGATAATCATGAAATTCTCCGCATTATATGGAACCAGAAGGTCCGTGACTTTTCTCATTACAGCCAGCCATCTGTGCCGGTCACGAGCAAATATTAATCCATCAGTTAAGATCTGTTTTAATCTCATTCTTCTCTATTTTTCTACAAATGCTAAGGCGCCTCCTTCCTTCATGTACCACAGCAAAACACATCCTAAACCTCGCGTGGCATATGGCCTATAAATGTTATCACGGCATGATATTTGATAGGGATGAAAGCCAATAAATCTCTCGTGATGCAATGGCGCTGAGCACATCGAATCTAGCAAAGTGTTATCTCTGTTACTATGATGTAATATTGAAAATCTTGGTACAAAATCACGGGCAGCTCACGGTCAAATTATTATCAGCTCGTGATCACGTCACAGACAGCTCAGGATTAGCCCAAGTTTAGGGATGTTATCCTTTGCCTTTGTCTAATTTCGTATGTTCACACTGACGGTCACGCTAAAATCACTGGGCGCTTAAGAAAAGGAATGAATTTGTTGGAAAAAAAATATTTGATACAATGTCAAAACGAACTGGTCCAATTCTTAATATCTGTAAACACACTCAATAGTGCTACTGGACCACAACATAGGTAACAATGGATTTCTTGCTCCAATATCTGACCGTGAGCTTATCTTGAGCTGATTTTGAGCTTGAAAATTATACTGAATGGATGGAGGCTAATTTTTCTACGTGGGATTTCAGTTCGTCTTACATATTCAACTAGGAATATTGCACGAAACAACCTATAATTTTGGCAAAAGGACGTTATATAAACCAATAATCCGATGTAATATGTGTTCATAAGAATAAAGTCAGGATAGCAAAGTAGGTATATCGGCTCGTTACTGGCTGGACGTTTCGGGGATCTAATCCCGGTGGGAGCGAATTTTATTCACCTGTCCAGATCGGCCCTGGAGCCAATCCAGCATCCCATACAATGGGTACCAGATCATACCCCTAGCATAAAGAGGCCGAGTCGTGTGGCGTAGACAACCCACCCCATCAAACGCCAAGGTTAAAGAAAGAGTATATCTATACCAATACTTCCCATGTGCTTCATGTCAGGTTGTAGGGTGAATTTTATACATTTTTTAAAGGTAAAGTGGTTCTTGTACTGTTCGTGAAAGGGTATGGGGGAGTGGCGATATAGCTTCACACGTTCTTAGCCGTCAGTTTCGTGCTGCGCGCGCATTACACGCCGGGAAACAGCGCTCGATAAAAACTGGTACGATCTGAAATTACTGACAATAGAAGAGTATTTTGCTCGTGCCGGCAGTCGAACCACGGCTACTAAGTCACGCAGTCCCCAGCCAAATCATTGTTCGAGCTCCTATATATACAAAATACACATATACAATGTATGGCGCGTAGTTCTCTGCTGTAAAAGCGTGCACAACGACGCCCTTGAACATTAGCAAGGACACTGTCATCACAGATACACATAATTGTTGTTCGTCGTGACGTAAAGCGACAGTGTCAAGTCATCACACTTAGCAGTTTCTTTCGGTAATGGCTCTTATTTACTCTTATTACCCAGGACCTTGGAATATTTCAGTGACGTGCCTTACCACCAACAGAAATATGAACATCAGATTAAAGGTTTTAGAAACCACGATATCACATTGGTAACATGTGATGGGGAACTTCCTGTAGAGCTAAGGCAACTAGAAACTGAAGCTGGCCTGCCCTCACTCTTTAGTTTGTTTGTTTGTTTTTTTGGCGCGGCAGCCCCCAGTGGACCAGGGCCTCCTCATTCACCACGTTTCTAGATCACACGCAACGACGCACCACATTCTGTAGGATTCGTCTGGACGAGTGATCAACTCGTCGCAGAGACCTCGATCTGACAACAAACAACACTCACAACAGACAGACATCCTTCCCCCCGGTGGGATTCAAACCCGCAATCACAGCAGGCGAGCGGCCGCAGACCTACGCCTTAGACCGCGCGGCCACTGGGACCGTCTCAATCTTTAATACTGAGGTTAAATAAAACCTTCACTTTTAACTGAAAACACAGGAGCAGATGTAGCATTGTATTATATGGATATTATAGACAACGGGTGTAAAATTGTGGGCTTAGATGCATCCGGCTCAGCTCTGATCCCAAGGGCAGATTTTTGTGAAAAAAATTAAAAACTTCTGGTTACATTAAAGCAGTATGTGCCCCAGGAGACCCAAATCCTCAAACCCAAATCTGTTGAAACCACAAATATCAAAGTAAAAAGTGTTCGGCGCCTGATCAAATACCAGCTTCTTAACCCTTTGATGCCGGAATTAAAAAGGACCCTGTCCCATGCAATTACTTTTATTTCTTAAATACTTACTTCATTCTATACAACGCGAGTTTTGGGCACGGAAATAAATTAACACTTTACGTAAGCTAACGTACTTCGTATTGTGAAGAAACTGTATTGATGAACGTATATATAAAATAATGTACGCAGGTACTAATAGACCTTAGGGAATATATAAGATGCTGATTTAGAAAGGAGAAACACTCGATCGCACTCTGTGGACAACTCGCTTCGGAAGGGATTATTGACCTGTTGTAAGATAGATTTAGTTTTATTGAATAAACTGTAACTTTATTGGGTTTCTTTCTATAAGCAGTTCAATATGTTTGACAGTATCAAGTTACGCTCCAAGAAATGACGTTGTGTTTCTTTCTTTCATTTTTTAAAAGTTTTGTCTCGATTCTAAAAGTTAAACAGCAGTAATTGCTTATTATTTAGAACGATCAGGAAAAATGTGTTCAAATATCTCTCGAGATTTATTTTTAAAAAATTAAAATGTTTGGGGAAATTATGAGAAACCTTCACAATTATAGAGTTTTGTAGTCATTAGTTGAACATTTTGAAGCTGTACTGAAGACAAATGCAGCAATGTTTGTATCTTTGTGACGGTCGAGAACCAGCTGTTTATCAGCTGAGTAAAAGCGATGAATTGGAGGTATGCGTGGTTTTTTTGTCCATCGGTAATTATATGTGTTGCATCCCACGAACGCCTAGGCCGAGCGGTAGCTGTAGGCACTTGGGTTGTGGTAGTGATAGTTCACAGGAAGTCAGCTAGCCAAGGCATTTATTAGTGAAAAGATCACAGAAAGTAGCGTTGCGCCCCGGCCTTGCCGTCGCGGACAGGATCATAACAAGAAGTGTGTCGACCAAACTGTGCATTTACAGCTAGTCGGGGTGGTTCAGTTTGACCCCTGCTCGGTACGAAGTACAACAACTAGACATAATTGTCATGCGACTAGGCAAGGTCCGAGTAGGGCAAAGAACAGTTTAGAGTGGAATCAAATAAGTACATTTACAACCAAGAAACAAATACGTATGACTAACTAACACTGTTCTAAAGGTCTCCTTCAGGCTCGTTGCACACAGGTATGCAACATATGGACAGGGGCTTATCATATTGCAAAACTGTCTCTTTATTCGACGCCCTTCTTGACATGTAACCCACCAGTTATTTAAATAAGTTCGACACAAGATATAGAAAAATTACCTGAAACACAAGCGAAATAATATCGCATCCATTTAAATTAATCTCAGCTAATTCCCACTTCGCATGTCGAAGATTAATACAAACCGCAATTGTAGGACAAATTTAATGGGGCACATTTTGTATGTAATACAAACATTACGTTCGGACCTCTTAATAAGAACAACATCCATGTTACAAAAACCAATCAAGCATAGGGAAATAGTCACTGTTTTATAATACGTACAAAGCTCAGAAAAGCGTTATGTCGGCAGAATGTAGATGTTTGGGCGCTTTTGCAAAATTGTGAAAAGCGACTATTGGCTCCGTAAATTCTGTCCATCTGTCCATCCGTCCACATGAAACAATTCGGTGATCACTGGACTGCGTTCATGATCTTGTGTATTTGAGGATTTCTCGAAAACCTGTTTAAAAAATTAAAGTTTCATTAAACTCTTACAAGAATAGCGGCACTTTACATGAACACCTGGTTACATTATGATAACATGTCACTCAGTTCTTACAATGAGAACTGTTTCAGATAAAAGTTTAGAAAATCAAAAGAAAAATTTGTGTTCAATAGCGTTTTCCCGAAAATCGTACCGTTTAAGAGATAATGAAGAAAAATATGGTAGAGCGGGGCAGGCCAAAGATAATAATATGGCGTATGCTCATTGCATACTGGATAACTAAGGCTACAGACACACACTCAGAATATATAAAAGTTATAGCAACGACACGCAACATATTAAGTGCGTATCTTGTTTAATAATAAAGCCAGATTTTATAAAGCAATCACTATGGTTTGAAGTTTAAACATATACATTGCGTCATTTACAGAATGCAATCTGAAGTCAGCTCATGAAAGAAACTTACGGTTTTTACATAATCGGTTTAAGAACTTCCAAACTAACCACGTTTATACACTTATAATATAGAAGCCCGCCAACATATGCGATCTCTATCCAATTCTATAAAATCCCCATTTTCTCAATATTTGTTCTACTACCTCACGTTTTCTTTACAAGCACCGTATTTCGAGTAATGTTCTCTAGGTAATTTCGTACATAAATTCTGTACACACACTTGGTTTTGGCAGTCAGAACAAGACTCTCCCACCAGTTCATCGTAGTACAATATTTACAGACTACAGCACTTCACTAATTTAATATGGCTCACCCACTCGTGTTTATGTACATTCACAAATAAATAACCGTCTTAACACGACATTTATTTATTAATACTTCCATCTCAATTTTTAATCATAATACTGTAATTTCATAGCGACACGTTTTCTTTTCGTGCACTTTTACGTAACCTCAGAACGGCCTAGCATAGTCGAAACACGTGCCAGATTAATTTCGGCTTTTCCCCGTGCATTATTAGAGTCAATATCTTTTAAGATCACTCCGACATGTTTTGGATCGCATACGATCTGAAACATGTCGGAGTGATCTTAAAATTTATGTCTTTTAAAAATTTTTATACAACGTAGATTTTAACTTTTATGTTTTGTATAAAAGTTTTGTATAATCAAGTGCATTTAGTCGGCTAATAAAAGTGACTGAATGCGGCAGATTGTGTATTTTATACATATGTGCTGTGCGAGATTATGAATTGTCTGTGTTTTACACATTCTAACTCAGTTTGCTATAGATATAACGCAGCACACAACCTTGGTAAACTTGGTTAACTTAATATACTCTAACATATTCATTCGTTGCGCAATATCCAAATAATGCAGAGACTGGCATATATAAATGTTCACCTACATCTGATGACGTACCTCTTAACAAATTCGTCTTGTGAATTTCTGCACTCAATTTTCAATCACTGCCCACTTATCTGCAAATAGCTTATACTCCACACCGTTCTTGTCTTCAGCTTAGACACGCACACACTGGTTCGAGCTTCAAGGAAGCTACTAAATCGCTGTGGAAATTAACCTGGTCTATCACGTGTAATCAGAGAGGAAAATTTCCGCCTTCGTCAATTGCTATGTCCACACTTGTGTGCTTTCAACTTCCTCTTGCGCTTTCACGTTTCCACACTGCGTTCGTCAAGGGTATGCCTTTTGGCGCATGTCATGAACGCATGCCTCAACCCGTCCTCACTTGTGCGTCAGTAGTCGTTCAATTTGTAACAAGTGTAGACGGTGAATTCGATGGAGGTATCTGATGCTGCTATGTTAGCTGGTATCTGATGCTGCTATGTTAGCCGGTATATGATGCTGCTATGTTAGCCGGTATAAGTGCTGCGTTTATAGATTTAAAAAATGTAAGAAAAAACGCGAAAAATACCGGCGATCGATATGGACATTAGTGATTTGTACGCAAGCCAAGGAGAGTCGTAGACATCGTCTACACCCGCACCACTTTTTT
>Ga0209629_10004180_pt1 | contig 10620 bp, 7 predicted proteins | sample TergutCu122P5_FD_187286 | JGI IMG/M metagenome (GOLD analysis project Ga0209629, IMG submission 187286) | Cubitermes ugandensis P5 segment gut microbial communities from Kakamega Forest, Kenya - Cu122 P5 (SPAdes) (version 2) | ecosystem: Host-associated > Arthropoda: Insects > Digestive system >... | reverse complement strand
CCGGTCCACGTGCCGGGCCTGCCGCCCGTGAAGGCGGTGGAGAGCGGCTACGGCGCCTCCTTCGCCGTCGCGCAGGACGGCACGGTGTGGGCCTGGGGGAGAAGCTACCAGGGCCGGCTGGGGGATGGGCGAGACGATGAGTTCACCCAGGTGACGCCGGCGCAGATCACGGGGCTGACCGACGTCGTCCAGGTGGCGTCCGGCTACAGCAACGGCTTCGCTCTGACTGCGGACGGCGAGGTCTGGGCCTGGGGCGCCCCATGGACCAGCGGGCTGGGCGGCTCGAGCTTCACCACCGTCGTCCCGACGCTCATTCCCGGGCTCTCGGACGTGGTGGCGATCGACGCCACATTCGCGATGGCCTTCGCCCTGACCGCCGACGGCACGGTGTGGGGCTGGGGCTTCGCCGACCAGGGCGAGTTGTGCATCGACACGGGTGACCGCAGCGCTGGTCGGACCCCGACGCGCCTGGCCGTGCCGCCCGCTGCCGGCATCGGGGCCGGCGACGAGTTCACCGTCGTGGCGTTGCGGGACGGCAGCGTGGTGACCTGTGGCAGGAACGACAACGGCCAGCTCGGCGACGGCACCACCGATGCGTCGAGCGTGCCCGTGGCGGTGCCGGGCCTGTCGGGCATCGTGCAGGTGAGTGCCGGGGACACCAACGGGTACGCCGTGGACTCCACCGGCGCGGTGTGGGCGTGGGGCGACAACCGGTGGCACCAGATCGGCGACGGCACGACCATGGTGCGCTATTCCCCGGTCGCCGTGCCGGGACTGACGGGGATTGCCGCCGTCTCGGCGGGATCCGACGCGGTCTACGCTCTCCAGGGCTGAGCGCGTAGGATCGGTGCTGCCCGCGTGAGTGGCGGGCGCCTGTTCGCGAGCGAGGAGTCCGGAATGACGTGGCGTACCCGACTGGCCGGCGCTGTGCTCGGCCTGGGTGTTCTGGCATCGGCGACAGGCTGTGCCCACAGTCCGACCGTTGCGTTCGTCGTCGACGGAACGACCGTCACGGAGCAGCAGGTGACCGAGGCGGCCGAGAGCTGCACCCGCTCATTCAACGCCGTCGGGGCGACCTTCGGGGGCGTTCCCACCGACTTCCGCGGCCTGATCATGACCTACCAGATCTATGGCGCAGTCGCGGCGGCCGTGTCGCAGCGCACCGGGATCACGATCAGCGAGGACGAGCGGCTCGCCGCGCTCAACGGCCTGGGGGCCAGGGGTGCGGGCTACGTCAACGATCCGCTGTGCCGGGAGGTCGCCCTCGATGTCATGGCCTACACGACGCTTCTCAGCGACCTGACCAAGGAGGATCCGCTGGGGTTCGCGACCCAGGTGGGCGCGCTGGACATCACCGTGAACCCGCGCTACGGCCAGGTCGATTGGGCCAGCGTCGCGACGTTCGGCGACTCCGCCTACACCGGCTCCGGCTCGTTGTCGATGCCGTATGGCAACGGCTGAGCGGGCGGCGGACGCGCTGGCCGCCGGCGCGCTCGGCGACGACGCGGGACTGGGGGACGCGTTCCCCCGTCTGGCGGCGGTGGTGGCGCGGCTGCGCCGCGACTGCCCCTGGGATGCCGAGCAGACGCACGCCAGCCTCGCCAAGCACCTGGTGGAGGAGACAGCCGAGGCGCTCGACGCGATCGAGGCGGGCACGCCGGAGGACCTGCGCGAGGAACTGGGCGATCTGCTGATCCAGGTGTGCTTCCATGCCGAGCTGGCGCGTCAGGACGGGTGGTTCGACCTCGACGATGTGATCGCGGGCGTGGTCGACAAGCTGATCGGGCGTCACCCCTGGGTGTTCGGCGACGCGGCGGCGCCGACGGACATGATGGCGAGCTGGGAGTCGGCGAAGCGGGCCGAGAAGGCGCGCGCCAGCTGCCTGGAGGGCATTCCCGACGCGCTGAATACCCTGGCCAGAGCCGCGAAGGTCGTGACGCGCGTGCGCGATGTCCACCGTGACGGCGCGTTGGGCGACCTGCCGGCCGCGTCCGGAGGCACGGGGATCGGTGAGGCGCCGGCCGATGCGGCGAACCGCGGCGGGGCCCCGGACGTCGGGCCGGCTCTCCTCGGCCTGGTGGCCCGGGCCCAGGACCTGGGGATCGATCCCGATCAGGCGCTGCGGGCGGCGACCCGGGAGCTGGAGGCGCGGGTGCGGAAGCACGAGGCGCAGGACAAGACAGCGTAGGCGCGTTCGCGCAACGCTGATCGGCCGACGAACCGGGCCGGATGCCGCCTGGCGTGGGTCCACGTGAACTAGGCTGGTTCCTCGGAAAATCACCCGTTTCAAGGCCCGGCATCCCGGGCGGAAGGTCGGCTCCCAGTGGCAAGCATTGAGTACATCGAAGCCCGCGAGATCCTGGACTCGCGCGGCAACCCCACCATCGAGGTCGAGGTCATCCTCGACGACGGCACGGTCGCGCGGGCCGGCATCCCCTCCGGCGCCTCGACCGGCGCGTTCGAGGCCGTCGAGCTGCGCGATGGCGACAAGGCCCGCTTCGGCGGCAAGGGCGTGCTGACGGCCGTCGAGAACGTCACCGAGATCATCGCCCCAGAGGTGCTGGGCTTCGAGGCCAGCGAGCAGCGCATCCTCGACGCCGCGATGATCGAGCTGGACGGCACGGACAACAAGGCGAAGCTCGGCGCGAACGCCATCCTCGGCGTGTCGCTGGCGACGGCGCGCGCCGCCGCGGAGTCGGCCGGCCTACCGCTGTACCGCTACCTCGGCGGCCCCAACGCCCATCTGCTGCCGGTGCCCTGCATGAACATCCTCAACGGCGGCGAGCACGCCGACAGCAACGTCGACATCCAGGAGTTCATGATCTGCCCGATTGGCGCGCCCACGTTCGCCGAGGCGATGCGCATGGGTTCCGAGGTGTACCAGGCGCTGAAGGGCGTGCTGAAGGCGAAGGGCCTGGCGACCGGCCTGGGCGACGAGGGCGGGTTCGCACCGAACCTCGACAGCAACGCCGCGGCGCTCGACCTCATCCTCGAGGCGATCAAGAAGGCCGGCTACGCCCCCGGGGTGGACGTCGGCCTGGCGATCGACGCCGCCGCGAACTCGTTCTACAAGGACGGCGCGTACGTGTTCGAGGGAGCGAAGAAGACTTCGGCGCAGATGATCGACTACTGGGCGAAGATCGTGGAGGACTACCCGATCGTCTCGCTGGAGGATCCGCTCGAGGAGGAGGACTGGGACGCGTGGGTCGCGCTGGTCGCGAAGATCGGCGACAAGGTGCAGATCGTCGGCGACGACCTGTTCGTCACCAACCCGACCCGGCTGGCGAAGGGTATCGAGTGCAAGGCGGCGAACGCCCTGCTCGTGAAGGTCAACCAGATCGGCAGCCTCACCGAGACGATCGACGCCGTCGAACTGGCCCACCACAACGGCTTCCACTGCATGGTGAGCCACCGTTCCGGCGAGACGGAGGACACGACGATCGCCGATCTGGTCGTCGCGCTGGGCACCGGCCAGATCAAGTCCGGCGCGCCGGCGCGCGGCGAGCGCGTCGCCAAGTACAACCAGTTGATCCGCATCGAGGAGGACCTGGACGACGCCGCGGTGTACGCCGGCGCCGCCGCGTTCCCGCGGTTCGACTCGTCGAAGTGGTGAGCGTGCCGCTCGCCTGACGACAGCGCCGACCAGGCGGTGGCCGGGGTGTCCTGCGTGGGCCCCGGCCCCGCGTGGTGGCGCGTCGAGGCTGGACAGGGCGGGACGAAGACACAGGATGGTCGTAGCCTTGTCACAGGGAGTCCCCAATCCCGCGTGATCGACTGAGCTATCGAGGCTCGGCCGCGGGGAGCGTGCGAGCGGGTGGCTGCACGGTAAGGTGGAGGAGGGTGTGGTGGCACGATCGAGACGTCGGGCGCGGTGGCTCGTCCCCGTGATCGTCCTGGCGGTGCTGGCCGTCGCCGCGGTCGGGTTGTACTTCGCGTTCCGCCCGACGGCGGCCCCGGCGACCGGGCCGTCGACGATCACGCGTGACGTCCAGGCCAGCACGACCACGTTGACCACCTCCGTCGGGGCGACCGGCACGATGCAGCCGGCGCAGCAGTCGAATCTGTCGTTCTCCAGCGCTGGCACGGTGACCAGCGTCACGGTGGCGGTGGGGGACAAGGTGAGCGCCGGACAGACCCTGGCCGCGCTCGATCTCACGAACCTCCAGTCGAACGTCGACGCGGCGCAGGCGGCCGTCGACGCCGCGACCGACGACGTGACGACGGCCAACAACTCCGGCACGACGGCCGCGATCAACGCGGCGAACTCGACCCTCAAGATCAAACAGAACGCGTTGGACCAGGCCACCACGGCCCTGGCCGGCGGGACGCTGACCGCGCCGTTCGACGGGACGGTGGCGGCGGTGAACGTGAAGGTCGGCGACTCCGTCGGCAGCAGCGGCGGCGGCAACAGCGGGGCCGGTACCGCCACCAGCGCCGGCGCGGCGATCACGGTGATCACCGCGGACCAGTACGTGGTGTCGGTAGGCGTCGGTAGCGCCGACATCGGCAAGATCACGAAGGGTCTGAAGGCCGAGGTCACCCCCTCCGGGGCAGCCAAGCCGCTGTCCGGGACGGTGACGGGCGTCGGGGTGATCGCCTCGACGAGTCAGGGCAGCAACACCGCATCGTTCCCGGTGACCGTGACGTTGGACGAGGCGCAGACGGGCCTGTACGCCGGCATCTCGGCAAACGTGTCCATCGTGCTGACGTCGCGCCCCAACGTCTTGGTGGTGCCGTCTCAGGCCGTCACCGTCGGTGCCGACGGCACGGCGACCGTGCAGAAGAAGCAGGCCGACGGAACGTACGTGACGACGCCGGTGAAGACCGGGCAGACCAGTGGCTCCTCGGTCGAGATCACCTCCGGCCTCGCGGCCGGCGACACCGTCGAGGTGGTGGTCGTGGTGCCCGGGACGGGGGCGACGCCATCGCGCGGTGCCGGCTATGGCAACAACGGCGGCTTCCCCGGCGGGTTCCCCGATACCGGGGGCGGACCGGGCGTCGTGGTCGGCGGCGGGCCGGCGCCGGGGGTGCAGGTGACGAACTACCAGAGCGGGCCCGGCGGCGCGCAGAGGACGCCGTAGATGACGAGCACCATCACGCTGCCGACGAGCAGCCCTGCCGGATACGACGACCGGGCCGAGATCGTGGCCATGCGCGGTATCACCAAGACGTACTCGAACGGCGTGATCGAGGTCGAGGCGCTCCGGGGGATCGACCTGACGATCCGCGACGGCGAGTACGTGGCGATCATCGGCCCGTCCGGCTCGGGCAAGTCGACGCTGATGAACATCATCGGCTGTCTCGACGTGCCCACGGACGGTGAGTACCTGCTCGACGGGCAGGATGTCGCGACGCTGCGGGAGAACCAACTCGCCGACATCCGCAACCGGCGCATCGGGTTCGTGTTTCAGCAGTACAACCTGCTGGCGTCTCTGAACGCTTGGCGCAACGTGGAACTGCCACTCGGCTACGCGGGCGTGGCCGGCGGGCGGCGCAAGCAGCGGGCGCTGGCCGCCCTGGAGCTCGTTGGGCTCGGCGACCGCGCGGAGCACCGCCCCGGCGAGCTGTCCGGGGGGCAGCAGCAGCGGGTCGCGGTCGCGCGCGCGCTGGTTACCGATCCCGCGCTCATCCTCGCGGACGAGCCGACCGGCAACCTGGACTCGACGTCCACGGGCGACATGCTCGACCTGCTGGCGGATCTGCACGGCCAGGGCCGCACGATCGTGCTGATCACCCACGACGCGGAGGTCGCCTCCAGCGCGGACCGCATCGTGCATGTACGGGACGGCCTGATCGTGTCCGACGAGGTGAACGACTCCGTGCGCGCGCCCCACTCCGCCGCCACGACGCGCGCCGAAGCCGTGGCGATGCCCCGGTCCGCGGTGTTGACCGCCGCGTGGCCGCTGGCGGCCTCGGCGGGGGCGTTTGGGCCGGCGGTGACGTCTGCGGTGGAGCCGTCCGAGGCCGCGCCCGTGACCCCGCCGGACCCGGTGGCATCGGCGTCGGGGGGGGGTGAGGCTCCGGCGACGCCACGCGTCGCCGAGGTCGCTGAACTCGGGCCGGCGTCGCCCGTCGTGGCGCCGGAGGCGCCCCCCCGGGACGAGGCGACCGAGCCCATTCCGGCCTGGTTCCCGGATGGGGCGAGCGTGCTGTCCGCGGCGTCGTCGAGCGCCCACGACATTCCGGGCCCCGACGCGGCACCCGGGGCGATCGAGGCTGTCGTGGCCGATACCGCCGAGGCATCCGGCTTCGACCTGCCGGACGTGCCCTGGTGGCGGCGTCGATCGGCCGACGCGGAGGGTCCGGACGGCGGTGTGGTGCCGGGGGCAATCGAAGACCTCCTGCCGACCGTGGTGAACCTCGCCGCTGTACCGTCGGCGGCAATTCCGCCCGTGGCGCCGCGCGACCCGGTCCGCCCCTTGGCCGACGTCCTCGTGACCACGCCGTCCGTCGCGTCGGCGGCGAGGCCATCGTGGGCAGACGGGCTTCCTCCGGCCCGGTTCGTCAGCGGTCCGGACTGGCCGCATCCGTCACGCCTGACAGCGCGGGAGGTCTGACATGGGCTGGGGACAGATACTGCGCACGGCCCTGCAGGCCATCGCGGCGCACCGCATGCGATCGATCCTCACGGTGCTGGGCATCCTGATCGGGATCGCGTCCGTCGCGCTCACAGTCGGCCTGACGCAGGGGACCGCGGGGCAGGTGCAGGACCAGATCTCGACGCTGGGCAGCAACCTCCTCATGATCAGCCCCGGGAGCGCCTCGTCCAGCGGGGTGCGCGGGGGAGCAGGGTCGGCCCGAACGCTGACCGTGGCGGATGCCGAGGCTCTCTCCGACCCGGCGGTCGCGCCCGACGTCGCCGGCGTCGCCCCCCTCATGCAGTCCAGCGGGGTGCTGAGCGTCGGTGAGACGACGTGGACGACATCGCTGGTCGGCACGACCTCGGCGTGGTCGCTGGTGCGCTCGCGCACGGTGGCGGAGGGCCGGTTCCTCACGCAGGCCGACATCGATGACGCCAGCCCGGTCCTGGTCCTCGGTTCGGATACGGCGACGGAGCTGTTCGGGGTGCCGGCGCGAGCGCTCGGCCAGGCGGTGATGATCGGGTCGGATCAGTACACGGTCGTCGGGGTGCTGGCGACGGCCGGCGCGTCGTTGCTGGGCAGCGAGGACGACACGGCCGTGCTGCCCTGGACGACGATGTCCGCGCGGATCACCAACGGGTCGACCGCCGTGTCGATGATCATGGTCACGGCGGCGTCGGCCTCGACGATGAACCTGGCCTACCAGGAGGCAGCGGCGGCCCTGCTGATGCGGCACAACGTGGCCGCGGATGCCCCGGATTTCACCATCCAGACGCTGCAATCGCTGCTCGGGGTGATCAACCAGATCACCGGTGCGCTGACGCTGCTGCTCGGCGGCCTCGCCGCGATCTCGCTGCTCGTCGGCGGGATCGGCGTGATGAACATCATGCTGGTGAGCGTCACCGAACGGGTGCACGAGATCGGCCTGCGCAAGGCGCTGGGCGCGCGCCCCGGGGCGATCCGGGCCCAGTTCCTCTGCGAGGCCGCCCTGCTGGCGCTCGTGGGCGGGGCCATCGGCCTGGCGATCGGCTACGCCGCGGCCTGGGGCATCCCCCACATCGCGGCACGATTCACGACGACGACGATCCGCGTCGCCATATCGCTGCCGGTGTCACTGCTGGCGCTGCTGGTGTCGGCGCTGGTCGGCATCGTGGCCGGCGTGTACCCGGCGAGCCGGGCGGCCCGTCTGGCGCCGATCGACGCGTTGCGGGCGGAGTGAGGGGGAGCGATGTCCGAGGAGACGATGATGGACCGGGACCTGCAGACGCTCGCCCTGCCGCTCGACGCCGAGGCGGCCGTCGTGGACGCCACAGACGACCCGAGCCCGGTGCCGGTCGTCCGCCCCGACGCCGGCGCGCCCGGCGGTCTGCGCGGCCTCGCGCGGGACCACAGCGGGGTGCTCGCCCTCTTGGTGCTCCTGGCCGTCTTGGCCGTGGTGGCGGTGCTGTTCGTGCCCCGCTGGACGGCGAAGCCGCCCGAGGCGGCTCGGTACACGACCGCGACGGCCGCGACGGGGTCGGTGTCGCAGGCGCTCACGCTCACGGGCACGGTCGCGAAGTCTGGCCAGGAGTCGTTGCACTTTCCCGCGGCCGGCACGGTGTCGTCGGTGCTGGTCGGTCTGGGCGACCGGGTGACGGCGGGCCAGGAGATCGCCGCGATGGGCACCACGAGTCTGCAGTACGCGGTGGACTCCGCGCAATCGGCCTATGACCAGGCCGTCCTCAGTCTCGAGCAGCTTGAGGCTGCGGCCGACGCCGCTGCCAGCGCGTCCGCGAGTGCCGCCGCCACGCCGACCGACGCACCCTCGCGCGCCGGCGCTCAGGGCCAACTCGGGGGCATGCAGCAGGCGGTGCAGCAGGCCCAGGGCAACGCGGATCAGGCCCAGGGGGCGGTCAGCGGTGCGCTGGCGGTGCAGAACCAGATGTGTGCCAACGTGGTCGGCGCCGACGGTGCCGCGCAGACGACCACCGCGGGCAGCGGTGGCGGGGGGCACGTCCCCGGCGATCGGCCGGCGGGCGCACCGGCCGGCACGGCCCCCACCGACACGACACCGTCGGAGCCGGCGCCGGCCGACACCACCGTCCCCGTCGACACCTCGTCGGCGTCGGCCGCGGAAATCGAGGCGTGCGCGCAGGCGATGGCGGCCGTCCGCACGGCCCAAGGCCAGCTCACGGCCGCGCAGGCGGCCCTGTCGCAGGCCAACACCGCCCTGCTCCAGGCCCTGATGGACTATCAGGCGAGTCTGCCGACGACGAACACCGGGGGCGGTGGCAGCGGCGGGGTGACACCGAGGAACGTGACGCAGGCGCAACTCCAGGACGCGAAGAATGCCGTGACCACAACGACCGCGGCGCTGGCCCAGGCGCAGGCCAACCTCGCCGCCGCCACGCTGGTCTCACCGATCGATGGGGTCGTCGCCAGCCTGCCGTTCCGGGTCGGCGATGCCGTGAGTGCGAGCACATCGGTGGTGATCATCGGGAGCGGAGCCATCACGGTCAGCGTGTCGGTGCCGGCTGCGAGCATCTCCCTCGTGGCCGCCGGACAGCCGGTAGCGATCCGGCAGGCCAGCGTCGGCGAGGTGAAGGGGACAGTGGGGACGGTCGGCCTGCTCCCGGGCACCAACGGTTTCCCGGTGGTCGTGTCCAGCAGCGACGCCGGGGCCGACGCGTTCCTCGTCGGGGTGCCCGCGACCGTGGCCATCACGGTGTCGACCAGCGCGAACGCGGTCGTCGTCCCGCTGAGCGCGGTGGTGCGCGATGCGGCGGGGTCGATGCGTGGCACGGTCGTGGTGCTCGCCGACGACGGTTCGACGACGACCGAGTCGGTGACGCTCGGGGCCGTCGGCGACACCCGGGTTGCGATCACCGAGGGACTCCAGGCCGGGCAGAAGGTCGTGCTCGCCGACTCGCAGACCGTGCTGCCAAGCACAGGCACCCTGAACCTGGGCGCGTTGCGCGGCGGCGGCGTGAGGACCACGCGCGCGGGCGGCTAGGACGCTCCGCGCGGCGGCCGGTGGTAGCGCGGGTCACGACGCCGCATCGCACAGGCTCCGTCCGGCGTCATCACAGGAACGTCACAGCCGGCGGCCCCACCGTGGGACCAGGCGCGATTCGCGAAGGAGGATGACATGAAGCGGACAGGATGGCCGATCGGGCTCGACGTCGTCATGGTGGTGCTGGTGGGGCTGATCATGGCCTGGCCCGCGTCGTGGAGTCTGGGCTCGCGCATCGCCGTCGCGGCGGCGCTGGTGGCAGTGGGAGCGCTCGTCGTCGTGTCGCGGGTCCGGGCGCCGCTAAACCCGGCGGTCGAGGAGACAGGCGCGAGCCCGGCGGGTGAGGTCGTGCGCCAGGTCGTCGGCACCCTGACCGCCGTGGCGCTCGCCGTGATGGTCGTCAGCTGGTTGGTGGTCGGCGCCCGGTTGAGTGGTGGCATGCAGGCGTTGACGACGCTGCGGACGTGGGTCGCGGCTTTCGAGCTGTCGGCGGCCGCGTCGCTGCTTCTCGTGGGGGTGCACCTCGGGCTCGACGTGGCGGGGCGCCTGCTCACGGCTCCCCGGACGGTCACCGCCGTGACGGTCGGGGTGTTGACCGTCGTGGCCGCCGGGGGAATCGTCGGGGTGGTGACAAGCAATTACGCGCAGTGGTGGTCCGCGCCATTCGCGGCGGCACCGGGCCCGCTCACCCCGGGACAGCGCACTGGCGGGTATCCCCTCCCCAGCGGGTATCCCACGACGTTCCCCAGCGGGTATCCCACGGAGCTGCCCAGCGGCTACCCCACGGCGTTCCCCAGCGACTGGCCCGGCACGCGCCCCGGCGGGAACCCGACCTCGCCGACGACGGCGCCCACGTCCCAGCCGGGCACGGCGCCCACCGCGCGGGCGACGCCCGACACGGGCTCCACCCGGAATCCGGGCTCGGGCCCGCGCGTGAACCAGAGCGGGCCGAACCGGTCGGGGGTCGTCACATGGCCCGGCCTGCCGCAACTGACCGGCGTGTCCGTCGGCCGCATGGCCCTGTCTACCCTCGCGTACGCGGCGATC
>Ga0209629_10004179_pt1 | contig 10621 bp, 6 predicted proteins | sample TergutCu122P5_FD_187286 | JGI IMG/M metagenome (GOLD analysis project Ga0209629, IMG submission 187286) | Cubitermes ugandensis P5 segment gut microbial communities from Kakamega Forest, Kenya - Cu122 P5 (SPAdes) (version 2) | ecosystem: Host-associated > Arthropoda: Insects > Digestive system >... | reverse complement strand
TAACTCCGTAACCGTCCAAAATCGTACACATGTTTATATGAACTTTTTTCATCACAAAGACCTAGGAAATCACCTCTTGCAGTTATACCCTAAAGTCGTGAAACACCCTGTATTTGTCAGTCATAGCCACAGCGTTCAACACTAGCCCAGATATTCACAGCCCCCTCTGTCCCGGTTTTGTGCCCCACAATCAAGCATAATCGACTCCCATAAGGTGCATAAATTACATATTTCACACAAGCTGTACTTAACATATACAGTCGGGGGAAAAAAGTGTTAAGTTATTTTCTCTTCAATGCTCCCCGCCTTTCGGAACAGCGCCCCTCTTTTTACGGTCCCCAGGAGATGCGTTATCCTTTACAATATGACAAACCGGAAAGTCGTGGGTTCGATTCCCGATGAGGTCACCGGGATTTCTCATTGACTTCTTCCGGCCGCACTACGGAGCTGGGGTCGACTCAGCCTCTGAAAAATAAGTACCAGGGGTATTTCCTAAGACCGGGGTGTAGAGATGACAACCTTCCCGCCTTCATGCGTTGACTGTCTAGAAATTCTAGAAGCCTCACCCTCCTGCAGCTCTAGGGGCTTGTCCAGGACTGTTTATGGGATAGCTTTTAGCATTAAACATTAGGAAAGTCCCAGTAAACCAGGAGGGACCGAAACTGAATGGGGCACATCAGCGTCTGGTCTCTTCTGTTTATGTTAATTCACCGGTCGAAAACATAAATATAAAGAATAATCGCTAGTACATAGGTTGGTCTAGAAGCAAATGCTGAAAAAACAAAAGTATATGATCACATCTCGGGAAAGGAATGCAGCGCAGAATCATAAAATAAAGGCAGGTAATAAATTTTGAAACAGCCCCGTTTTTAAAAGCTTGCGAATTATAGACAACTAAAAGTTGTATGCATGAAAAAATTAAGAACAGATTAAATTCGAGGACTGCCTGCTACCATTCGGTGCAGAATGTTCTGTCTGCTCGTTTGCTATCCAAAACAGAGATAAAAATGTACATAATTTTTATGTTCTGTTGTATGGGTTGGTCACATCTTACGTAGAAACTGCCTTCTAAAACAAGTTATCGAGGGAAAGATAAAGGGGGAGATGAAAGTGGCAAGAAGACGAGGAATAAGACGTAAGAAGCTACTGGATGACCTTTAGGACAGGAGAGGATACTCTCATTTGAAGGAGGAGGCTCTGGGTCGCACTGTGGAGGAATCGTTTTGGAGAAGGCTTTGGACCTGTCGTCAGACAGAATACTGAATGAATGAATGTATGGGTGTGAAACTTGATCTCTCATATTACAGGAAGAATTTACGCTGAAGAGTTCGTTAACAGGAGGCTTAAGTAGGCAGGAGGTAACAGGGGATAAAAGAAAACTGCAAAATTGAGAAATTCATAATTGAACTCCCCGTGCATTACTATGGTTATCAAATCAAAGACGTGACAGAAATGCTGGAGAAGAGTTATGCTTACAGTGTTCCCGTTCAAAAACCTGAAGAAAAGAGACCACTCGGAAGACCTAAGCACAGATGGTAGGTATTACAATGAGCCTTACATAATTACGCGTGGACTTTATGTATCTGGTTCAGAATAGTGACAAGGTAATGAATCATCAGGTTCCATAAACAGCGAGGGATTTGTTGCAAGAATAATTCTTATCCATGCCAGAATTCAGACCACAGTGGAATACCCAGTGGTCTACCATACCGGTAACATTAACACACCTTTGCTTGGATGGTGATTTACTACACACGTACTATCCGCTACACATTATAATCAATCACAAATATTTTTATCTCCAATTTAATATTTGATTTGTATTTCAAACACCATATTATTTTTAAAATTTACTATTTTATAACTGTGCATTGGTTCAAAAACTTCTGTAACATTTCGATATATCTATCCTTTGTAATGCACGTCCCTGAAGATGGTCACATGAGTGGCCGAAACATGTAGGAGGCATACGGTGTGTACATTATATTGTCATACAATGTGCATTTGTTGGTTTTGATATCACATATACCTCCTGTTGTATTCTATCTGGTTAAAACAGTGGATAAATTTGATTTCAGATTTGTTATCAACTGAACACCCAACAAATGGAGACCAACAGAGTGAGAGATGCAGTGACAAACATTTTGATATGACCTTCACGTTTTCCCCGCAGGGTTAACCCGGGGATAAGGGACCCTCACCGCGATCCCGAAGTCATACCTCTTCTCGTCGGTCGACGACAGTATATAGGCCTAATGCACATCCCCAAGGGGATATGGCAAACTGAACCATGTGGATATCAACAGCGCCGTCTTAATGTAACGATGCACTCGACGACCTCCCAAGTGTATCATTCGACATCAGTATTTACGAGTATACAACCAAATTACAGGTTAAAATGTTATCATTTTTCCACGTACAGCGGGGACTCGAAGAGTTATTCAAGTGTCCTTGTATATAAACTACATAAAAGTTTGTGTTGCAATTTCATGTACGAAAAATTAATCATATTTGTGACCAGAAATGAGTCTGCAAAAATAATTAACCACAATCTGCGTCCGTGCAATGGAGACTAAATGCTGCCACAAGGCTTGTAACAAAAACCTACACTGTTTCACTTTACCAGTTCTGCTTGTTGTTACAGTCGTCTTTCTTTAGATATTTGAAAGTAACATACTCGTAGATGATGAAGCACTTTCCAACGAAACATACAGGAGACGCGTTTCTTTGGCACAAACACAAACCGAATCTATTTACTTCGCGCTGTTCATCTGTACACGTGAAACAACCAGGAATGATTGTTAAATATAACACTGGCAATTTCCTATAAAACGCATCTACGATATTTTTCAATAAGAAAATATACGATACCATTCCACGTGAAAGAAAGATTCACACACTTTTAAAACTATCTCGCCAAGTATTCGTCACACTGATTTTTAAACAAAATATGTAAGAAATAACAAAATACGCTTTATACATACGCCTTTATAAAACGCGCAGTTTTGCGGCAAAGCTATATTAACAAAGATGTAACTGCAAGAATGGTCGTAATTACAGCTGCACGAACTAGTATGTTGCGTCATACTTAATTACCATTTGTCACATCCAAAGTGAAATTCTGTATCGTTCGTGTACCACAAAACAAAATGGGGCTAAAATCCGAGGGCGTTTGGCACATCAGTAGGTCAACAGTCATAATACTGAAAATATTAGACAAAGAAAAATTCGTGCCTCAGTATGTAACAAGATTAAAGACAATTTTTTGACTGTGAAGTACAACCACACAACAACCACTGGACCATATTGATCGAAATCCAATATTTATTAATAGCATCACACACCGATATTAAAGTCATTTGATTAAAATGCGAATTTTTGACTGTTGTGTTCAATGACTTATGATGTCATGAACTGGCGATCATACGTGGAACACGAAGTACTAACAAGATTTAGTCGAAAATCAGTGACAACTGGAAGCTCCTTCCTAACAGTGCTCACTCTCTTAGTTTTATTATAATAAACATTTTAACACTCTTACCTCCTAGAACATCTTCATTAGTTGACTTTGGAGTAGATGTCATTGTTATAACATAAATCGACAGACTGCCAGAAGAGCAGAACATTAACTGACAGATATCCCTCGCCAACGTCTAACATAAACTATGCCTAACCGACCCAAGCTTTGTTTTGGTAAAACGTCAACAACGTACGTCACAAGCAGTCTCAGCCAGTCAGTGACAACGATACAAAGCTTGTTAGTGAATTGATATATTAATGATAGCAAAAGATATGAGACAAACGTTGCCACTGATTGCAATCAAACAGTAATAAACAGATATGTTTCATAATAGTTTTAGCAAGACAGTATTTATTAATGTCAAGTATTATACACACGTTTAAATTGTCGATTTGAGTTCAGAGTACTGGCATCATTGGATTAGACATGTATAGATGGCAGGAACTGCTTGGCGTGGAACAGCTGATTGTAGTTTTCATGGTGTATTTAGAACTTAATTTAAGAGTAATTTTGTGTAAATTCATCGAAACTAACTGGCGAGAAATTTAACGGTAGGCGGCATTCAACATACATGTATTCGAATCATTGGTTTGTTGTTTTTGTAGCAGGAGTTTATTACATTCAGTGAAGAATGTATTGTTGTCATTTTGTTGGAAGGTTTGTTTTACAGGCCTAAATTCGTTCTTCGAAAATGGTCGCTTGTAACTGTCAGCATGATCAGCAAGGAACATTTCAATGTGTATAAGCTACGTTCACTTTTGAAGTGCTTTTTGAATGCGTAAAGTTACCAACAATCTAACAGCATAATGTAAATACTTTTCATACTTTGGCGAGGTGGTCCTGACTTGTCGGTTTATTATCCATATGTGTAATTTCGGTTAATATATTTCGGCCGACGTAACCTACTTCGGATTGTTTTGGATAGCACCCTTCCGTTGTGTTCATGATAATACAACCGATAAAAGAATTAGGTAGTGTGCAGTTATTTTAAGTGAATTGCGCTGTGCTTTATATGCTTTGTAAAAATGTTGGCTCGTTTGTTCGCTAAGCAGTAATGCTGATGCAAGTTAATTTCCTTGTCATTGTGAACTGCTGTTACTTCTGTCTTTCTCACTGCAACACACCTTCCATGCAGCAAGCATATTACGTTCTTCACAGTACACAATACAAGTATTGGCAAGGTTAAAATTTCGTTAGTCAGCATATAATTTTTTTTACACATGTGGTGGATATTGGTAAAATAGCTTTCATATGACCAAATGGCGCCTGTTACTGAATTATACTTAAAATTCGTAATTATAATTATAGTACTTATGTTCCACTACACATAGTTCGCTCGCGGACTAAGGCCACGGAGTTTAGTTTAGTTTTTATGTTCCACTACACAGAATTTCCATATAGCATCATGAGTATTTGTTATTCAGGAATGTGTGTATGTGTATAGAATTAAGTGAAATTGATTACTACATCAAAAAAATTTATTAGTACCAGAAAAGTTCATCACCTTCTTCTGCGTCTTTGAATAGTGCAGTATTTGTTTCTGGGACAATGATACCTAGCATGAATAACTTCTGTCATATGCTTCCAACCAACCCGAGACACTTGAATGTTGTTCTGTGTCTATGATAAATTACCATTTAATATAGGTACTTATATCTACACAACAAATATTGTACATTATTTATGCCCATTTATTTATGATTGGAATCACATGTATGAAATTCATGCTATGTATGTACATGACACTGTTATTGATCAGTGTAAATTTCTATTTTCTTTATTTCCATTTGCTTTGTTTTGTTTTTGTCCTTTATAGTCCATTAAAGTATTGTGAACATTTGCTGGCAACAGCTGGTCTCAGCTCTTAGCTGTTTGTGACAGCAATGCTTTCTCTCAGATATGTTTCAAGAAGTGAAACACAAAACAAAATTATATGAACAGAAAAAATAGTAAATATTCGAGCGGAATATTTTCCATTAAATTCTCATTTACCCTTACCATTTTCACATGTTATTATAGCTAGACCTCAGTTTTCAGACTTTATTTTTGTGATGGAATGAAATTTATGATGAATACAAGTTTGTTTCCATCTTAGATAGGTTTCACTGTATTTAAGGAGCTTCAGTATCCAAAATTACTCCCCTGATGTATTTAACAAATTTTAAATTTTCATTCTGACTGCGATATGCATTAGACATTTACTTATTACCACAATTTCATACAAGCTTTAATATTAAATAACTGTGATAACTTCTAGAGGTATGTATCTCTTCCCATATTGTAATGTAAATATCCTGGAGACTGAAGCCTGTGGCTTGGGGCTGATTAGATTTTTCAGCATGAACTTGACACAGCAGCACACTAAATTTTCCATTGTTAAGCTATTTAACAGTGCCATTTAATCACTTACTTCAAAAGGATTATTTTGGAAGCAGTTGTGACGTATTGAAGTATACTATTCCAGAATGCTTATGGAGGGGTGTATGAAAAGCACAAAATAATTACAAGACAGCTGGTGTGCCAGCCATGATATATGCTGGATGCATCCCAAAGACAAAGTACATACAGTTGTACTGTGATTACCTTTATGAACACATCGTGATATGAAGCTAGGTATATCAGTATGAAACAGGTGCAAATGCCCTGAATGTTCTACTAGGTTTTGTGTGTGTGTGCAGTTCTCAAAAGAAAGGCTGTGGTCAACGATATCTACTTTCTGTAAATAGAAATATGTGTAAAGAATTTTGACATTCAGCTTACTAATTATTCAGGGAAAATTTTTTTATTATTACTAACAAGCTGAACTAGAGCCAGTCTTTTGATATTAGAATTAAAGTGTGTGCTGTTGATCCGACAATATATACCTTTATTTCTAGTCCTATACTTCACAGTGGGGTGTGCAAACCAAAGTTTTAGTAACATTCTGACACAAAAATTAAAGACCTTCAATATGTCATCTTTTTTCCTCATATCCACTTAATCTAGCATGAAGTAAGTACCCATCCTTGTCTACCTATAATTCCTGTCTCTGCCTGTCTCTTCTTTTCAAAACTATCCACCTTGCAACCTTACATTAGCTATCACCTTCTTTATTTGTTGTAGTTCTATTTCCTTTCTGGGTAACTGATTATCCTTCTTTACTTATTCTTCTTTACTTCAGGTGCTCAAACATTGTTCATTTGCTTTATAATTCTTACCAATCTCTGTTGTTCTTCCTTCCTTCTGTCCTTCCCTGATCATCCCAAAGTCCCTGTTGGTAATATTACATCATGGTTATCAGTGGCATTAAATAGAATATGTTGTCTTGTCTGTAACAATATTTAGTTTGTCTCCACAGTGAGATACAGGTTAGGAGTATATTTATCTACACTTCTTAATATATGTTACATGTTTTGGTGGTATTCTGCCATTTTCAGACAAAAGTTTGTCAGTAGACATACATCAGTTGGGCCAGGGTAGCATGGTCAGTGAAGCAAATCGCTATGGGATTGAAACCCAGTGGGGCCAGATTTTCTGTACCCGTTAAGACTGGTCCTGGGACGTACCCAGCCTTCTATACAATGGGTACCGTGTCTTTCCCAAGGGTAAAGCTGCCAGGGCATGGCATTGACCACCCCCATCTAGCACTGAGGTTAAAGAAAGAGTAGAGCCATACATCTGCTCCCTCTCTGGGCCTTCGGGGCCTGTTCTAGGGTGAACTTCACATTTTTACTTTTTTTACATACATCATTTACAGGAGTTTACATGTGTGAAGTCATATGGTGTCTCATATTAAAATTATACAATTTTGAAATTAAGTCCACGGGTTACACAAGTAAGTGTAGAATCCCAGTGGGGGCAAGAGAATCTTCTCCAGAACGTCCAGACCAGCTCTCAGGCTCATCCTGCCTCAGTTGGGTACTGGGATCTTTTCCAGGGATAAAGCAGCTGGGGCATGAAGTTAACCAGTCATCTGCACCTAGTGCCAAGGTTAGGAATGAATGGAGCTATACGTCTTGCCCCCTGTTTTGCCTTCATGATATGGACAGGGAGAAACTTCACCTTTACCTTTTACCTGTTACACAAGTACAACTACCTGCATAATACATGTAAATTTCTATAACTATGTGAAGTCTAAAGTTGATGCCATAAATAATACCAGCATTAATGCAGGCATTATGATTCTTCAAAACTGGCAGTTACCATATGCTGGTCTATATGGCGTTATCGTCTCATGAGCCATGAATCTTCAAGAGGTACAAAATTATTTTATTGCCTTATTTGTAATCTTGCGAGTTGCATACTAACCCCAAATTACTTGATTTACAAAGAAGGTGATACGGGAACTGTCAATGACAAGTCAAATACATAATTATTTAATATCAAATATACAGCATAATTCAGCCTTAGAAGGCCATTATCAGGTATCAATAATTATAAAAAATTGTCATAAAATTATATGTGACCACAGAATTCATAGTACGGATGAGATCAAATGTCATTTTTACTATGAATTCTGTGGCCACATATAATTTTCTCAAAAGTTTCAATAATTATTGATACCTGATGATGGTCTTTGAAGGCCGAAACATGATGTACTAAATAAATATAAGTGTGAGTTGTGCCTGATAATTCCTCTGAGTGCTGCAATGGGATGTGTAGACCAAAGTGTAATGGATTTAATTTGTTTCTACAGCTATTTGCATAGAGTAATGATCATGAAGATACCAAATGGTACTGGCAGTGGCTACTATGGTCATGATTCATCTGTTTTCTCATATCTGTCTGATGGTTCAGATGTTGGCAATGGTGATGATGCAGACCCACCAACATTAGATGTTGATTTTTCTGAGTATATGTGGATGGAGAATGAAGAAGAATTTGACAAACAGGTAAGCTATTTGGTAATTTATGAATATTTATTACCATTTATTTTCCCTTTCCTGTTGGAATTTCATGCAGTATGATTTAATGTATGATATAGTTGACTGTATGGTCCTAAGTTTTAAATTCTTTGATTAAGGAGGCATAAATTTGATCCTTACTTTGTTGCAGTATGTATGTTTTTATGGGGTGGTCTGCGGGATGACTTGTGACTATGTCATTGCTCTTCTTATTCATTGCAGCAAGTGGGCTGGAATTTAAGTGGCATCACAGAGGACATTTTGGTGGGTTGTGAACATTTTGTCGAAAGCATCTGATTATACATAAATGAACATTAACTGATGAATGTGGATACACATATCAGGATGCTGATAATGGAGATGTAGTCAGTCTCTGGGTGTCAACAGATTGGAACAACTCGAGGTGGCTGTTAACCCGAGAGGATTTCGTTGAATTTGGCACTGTAAAACCCTCAAGACGCATATAAAATAAGGGGTGCAGTCAGCATCAAGACTTTGTTGACATGAACAGAATCCTTAAATCCAATTTTTAGCTTGTCTTCTACAAAATCTATGTCACAGTCACTCAGTGTAATTTATTGCCTTTTTTCTCACTTACATAGAAAAATGTGTTATCACTTCACATGCATAGATCAGCAGCCACAAGATAATAGTGAGGTTCACAGCTTACTCCAGAATTGTTGGTCCTCACTATTCTTCACATCACCCTAGTATGGAGGTGGCTGCTAGATTTTTTGAAAATTTGTAGACCCATGATGTGAAATTTTATTTGAAGCATTTGCAACTTGCTAGTATTTAATGAAGTGGATTGAAAAAGTTTCTGACACTGTGCTTTCTATTCAGCTTTGATATACTAGATTTTTATTTGCAGTAAATGCATATTGATATTGATATATTTGTTAACTGCAATTGGGTTGATGCCCGATGGCAGTAGTACAGTACACATTTACACACAAACAATACATAGAACAACACAATTAACAACTTTGGTTGGTAGGCTTTCTGGGATTCAAACCCAGAATGGTCAAACTAATTGGGAAGAGTGTCTTAGGGAGTTATACCCTGGCATTTGCCTTACATCTGAGGAAAAAGCATGGAGAAACCTCAGTCAGGGTAGCCGAAGAGTGCCAGTTGGTGCGATGAAAACAGAATGTATAGAACAGAACATATATAACAATAAGAATACATAAACATGACAATAAAAATATATAGCTTACAAAATTAAACAATGTGCAAAATGTACAACCATATATACAATGATAAAAAGAACCAAAAGAACATGAAGGAATATGATAAATGAAAAAGCCATATAAGCAGCAAAATTCATGTGATCTATATATCTTCTAATAATGTTAGACATCCTGTTACTAAGATGTTCACTACACTTTACTACACTTGTCAACACTTCACCCCATTTAAATTTCCTATCACTCCATTTCACCTCGCATCACTACACTTCACCTCAAGGCTGCTATGATGTTGCATAATTCATTCATGACACACATTTTCATTTGCAATTGTATTTTATTCCATCCCACACACACACACACACACACACACGCGCGCGTGCGCGCACACAATGAAAATGCGAGAATGGATGGTTGGAATCTACAGTAACAGTAAATCTGAGATGATAATATATGGTTGCCCATGTATTTCATATGATATTATTTGCACTGAAATAGGTGATGCAGCAGTTGGAAGAAGAGGCACTGATGGAGCAGTGCATAGAAGCTATGTTGGAAGATGAGCGTGAAATACACAACATTCACAATCAAGCGATGGCAGCTAATGGTGTAGGGGTTATAGATGTGTGTCAGCCATGGAGCACTGGTACCGACTATGTCCACCCTACAAAGTGAGGACTCTCCTGTTTTGGCATAGAAGTCTAGTATTGTGGCAGCAGTGCATGTCGTATTGGAATTATAATTTTAAATTACAAGTTGTTTAGGAATTATAGGCCAGAAACAATTAGTATGGAGTTTGGTATTGTGTGTCTGTTGTAAGGTTATTAAACAAAAATAACAGCTAAGCCTTCAACAAAAGAGGGAGGGGAAGATGAACTGAGACACTGAAATTTTATGAACTTCTTCAGAGTACATTAGGAATAATTAAGATATATATACAGGGTGTCCCAGGAGGAATGGACAAAACTTTGGGAGAGTGTTCCTTATGTTGAACTATACCGATATAACCCAAAACACCTATATCCAAAGTT
>Ga0209629_10004178_pt1 | contig 10623 bp, 7 predicted proteins | sample TergutCu122P5_FD_187286 | JGI IMG/M metagenome (GOLD analysis project Ga0209629, IMG submission 187286) | Cubitermes ugandensis P5 segment gut microbial communities from Kakamega Forest, Kenya - Cu122 P5 (SPAdes) (version 2) | ecosystem: Host-associated > Arthropoda: Insects > Digestive system >... | reverse complement strand
CATGCCGCAAATCTACGACATGGGACCGACGGCTTTACTTCCCCTCCGAAGGAAGGCGTGCTGAGGATTTTTTTCGCCCTTAAAAATCCGACGGCTTCGGCCGGGTTTGAACCCGCGAACTTGGGTTCTAAAGGCCAGCACGCTACCCCTAGACCACCGAAGCCGCTTGTGATCATATACCATCATGAAAATCCTTTGAAGCAGAAGTGTGATTTCATCTTCACCATTGTAAACATTTTTCTTGTACCTTTCAGGCTGTACTGAAACCATCGGTTTTCTCAAAGATGCTTCAACGAAAGCAGATGGAAGAAATAAAAGCTGCAGGAATAGAAGATCTGGAAACTTGCCCTTTTTGTGATTTTGCATCTATACCTCCTCGTGAAGATAAAGTGTTCCGTTGTTTAAACCCAGACTGCATGAGAGAATCATGCAGGTATGTAGGTTGAGTACTGATGCCAAGAGATTTAAAATTATTATTCTGCTTAGAGTTCTTATGTCTCTGAATTTATCTCCGTTACTCTGTGAACGTATTTCCTCAAAGTTGTTAGTGGCAATGCAGAAATACTTGCTGTATGAGAGTGAAAAAAAATTACATTAGTGAAGGGGTCTTCAAATTTTCCCAAACTCTAAGGACCACCTCCAAATTCTATGTGCCAAGAAGGTGATGTGAAGTAGGTTCCATGCTGTGAACCCACAATTCTAGGGTGATCTGTGAACCTCATTAGTATGTGGCAGTTTTGCTCAGTGAATGTTAACTGATATGCATTTTTGTATGTGACACAAAGAAACCTGCAGTAATTATGCTAAAAGTGTGGGGTACCATACTACAAAATTTAGTTGCCTTTGCAACCACATTTATGGATTTGTGCACAACTGCATTGGAGTGACTTTTTATATGGGCTTTGACAATTTTGTTGTTAGGCTTCTGTTAGCTGCCCAGAAATACAAATTTTCATCAGTTGCATTCAGTTCATACTTTGTGACTGTTAACTAACTTGAAATCATCCAGTACATTGGTGTGACATATGGAAAAAAAGATTAAGTACAGTTAATATACAATTTTCATTCAGATTGTTTCTTCCATGAGCCAAAGACTATACGAGCTACGTTAGGCAAGGCAGGTTGGTCGAAAATTGTGTTGTCTGCACTTCACTGTGTGATACTCTCACACTTGCATGCTCTGTGTGTGCGCATGCATGCTTGTGCATGTGAAAGAGAGGGGGGAGGAATGGAGGGAGAGAGAGTGAGTGATGTTTTCTGTTGAGCAAGGAGTGTTGCCAAGAGTTTTTATAAATAACTTGCATCGACAGTGCCTTGTACGGGAACAATATACACAGTAGTGACAAAATATTTGATTTGCAGGTTCAGTGGTGGGGAAAAGCAAAACTTGATGCATACTTTACATTAAGCAGGAACATAAGCAGCCATAGTAACAAATATTGGTGTTTTGAAAATGCCCATGCAGTTTGTGAAGTTCCTTTACATGATAAAAGTGCATTGAATGTGCACAAAATCATGTGGACCATGTCGTTTGAAGAAATAAATTCTGACCATTATGTTAAATTTAGCCTAACACTATTATTTTGAAGTTAGCTCAAATAAAAATAATGTCAGGTACTCTGTTTTGCAAGAATTCAAGGGCAATTTTAGAACAGAAATTGTTTATATTGTAAGACACTTTTGTCAGGGGTCATTAATTGTTTTTGCAAGGTGTAAGTCCTGCTGAGGAGCTGCTTCAGGCTAGCACTTTGAGACTTGATGTGAAATAAGGTAAGATGAATTACAGTGGAAAAATGCACTTGAAATTCCCAACAAACAAAGGTTTCATATGCGATAGAGCTCCTGCAAGAGCTGATTGCACAGGGGAAAGATTGGAAATACACTCAGTTATGAATTAAGCATTGCTTTCATGTAGGATTGACATTAATTCTGGTATTTGAGATGTGTTTCAAGTTGTTTGTATCAGTTATTCTAACTTCTTTGTTTTGTAGAGAACATAGATTAATGCTGACAACAGAGTGGAATTAACAGGAAATGGGAAAATGTTATGTAATGCAGATTATCATGATATACACTCTTCAGCACATGTTATGGGATGATGTACAGTGATACCTCGGCTAACGAGTGACCCTGCTCATGAATTTTTCGGCTAACGAAGATTTTTTTCGCTGTTTTTCGGACTCGGCTAACGAATATGGATTCGGCTAACGAATGTTTTAGTGGATGTGCGTGCTAACATAAAGCAGCAAACATGAACGGTCAGGCCATTCCACGAGCTTATCTTTTCCGTCTGTATGTGTGTGACAAAGAAATGAGCTGACCACATCACATAGGGGAGACACACCAACCCGACTGGGTTGTTTACGTTCGAAACAGTGAGAAGTGAGACTTCTGATAACATAAGCTGCTTTGGATTTGATGATGGATGTATATCAGAAGGTGAGAGAGGGCCATCGCTTTGACCTTCTAGAGAGGGGCTTCCAGAGTGCCACAGAGAAAAACTCTTCTCATACCAGTGTCAGTATGGTGCACGCTTTATAGTGTGCTTTTTACTATTTTATAAAACTTATCTTTAAATAGTGGGCAGCATCCAGAACGAATTAAACGATTTTCTATAGAAACCTACGGGAAATCACGTTTCGGCTAATGAATGTGATTCCGGAATGAATTATCTTCGTTAGCCGAGGTATCACTGTAATTGGGGAGGGTGGGACAGGTGGGATATATAGTCTGCACAGGAGAGGTGAGAATGCCCACAAAATTTTGGACAGGGAAACTAAAATGAAGGGGCTACTTACAAGAATTCAGCATGGATGGGGAGATAATTAAATTATGTATAAAGTTTTAGGATAGTGATTGGTTTCATCAGGCTCAACACTAGTCTGTGGTGAGCTGAACATGATAATGTACCTTCAAGCTTATGAAAAGTAATAAAGTTCTTGAGCAATTAAGTGACCGTTGGTTTCTCACAGACTTTTCTCCATGGACTTGGTAAGTGCATGTGTGTAATTCATCATTTGTTGTATGTAATATGTTTTTTTAATATTTATTTTGTCATTCGTTTCTGGGAAAAACTGTGCTTCTTTCAGGAACTGTAAAGAACCAAACCACATACCATTACGATGCAGTGAAGTAGAGAAACCTGATGAATTGAAAGCACGGATATACATAGAGGATAGAATGACAGAAGCTTTAGTCAGGTAAGAGTTTGTTTGATGGGTATGCATAAGTATATATTTTTCTTTATGTGATCTGTAGTTGATAACATTTGCAACATAGCAGATTCTAATAATATAAAGCTATTTGATTTTTTAGTAAAGAAGTTTATCATGGCAACCTTTTCCAAAACCTTGTTTGTATTATTTACTCACATCATAAGGTTGTATGAATCTGAAGTCAGTAATACAGATTTGTAAACATTTCAGAAGTTTATCTGCTATGCCCCAATTAAAAGCATGCAAACATTTCTGGCGCTCTTGTTTTTGTAAGTGGAGAGGTACATTCTTTGACCTCTGGTTGAAATTATAACATCATATGCTAAGTGTCAGTTCTAATCATATACCATACTCTTTTTTTAAAGTCAGTGTATGTTACATCTTCAATGACCATCACATTGTCCTGTTGTTAATTGGTAGGTTGCAACTGAGTCTGGTTGAGTGTTTTGTCTCTTTATTAATGAACAAGATTTTAAAAGTTTGTTGTGTCACATTCTAGGAATCAAAAGCAAGTGCAAAACATGTACTAATGTTTATCTCTGCCATACTGAATTCCATATGCCTAGTTTTCTGTGTTTCCTTAGTGACAGTTGTAAGAAACATTATGTAGGGTCACCAAATTTTGTATTTTGCTGTACTTTGGAGAAAAATAGCTCTTTACGGGAGTGGCATGTTTAGAAAGAACTGCCCTGCAGTATTTTATTTTAGGTTGGTTAGCCTCCAACATCTTATCATGGATGCCTGCCTTCAATCTCAGGCAATATCTTATGGAATTTGTAGTGGAAAATGTGGCACAGCAAGTACTTTAGTTTTACCCTTTCATTATTATTCACCAAAGCTATTCATCTATTGTTGGCAGTATGTAATTTTAGCAGTTGACAATGTTCATGAAGCACTAAAAATCATTTTTTTTAATATTTTATATGAAATATCCCTGTTGGTGTAGCAAATAAAATGTCTATAAATATTCACAATCACAACCAACTTACTTGTAAATAGTTGTATTTACCGTATTTCCCGGCCCATAAAACACACTTTTTTCCCTGAAAAATATGACCTAAATTCGACCTGCGTCTTATGTGCCGAGGGTAAGTATTATTTCCAAACTTGTAAAGACCTGCAGATCTATTATACAACATCTTTATCGTGAGATAGTGAAATTTGCTTCCAAATCATGAGATCTGGCATTACTGCTTGTGAATGGCTTACTTTCTTATCAGGGGATTTACCCTGACGTATGCATTGCATCAAATGTGATTCCGTATATTTACGCTGCTGCAGTAACACAGATGTAGTTAAGTGTAATTCAAGTGCGTTACACATTCCTTAAAGTATATCTGTTTTGTGTGTATTTACATTTTTACAAACAGTGATTAAAGAGTTAAATTTAAAGTTTAAAATCAAAGAAAACCCTCATGAGATCAAAAGAGAGATGATTATCTTACAGTATTGCATTTAAAATTGAAGTTGTGAATTACGCTGAAAAACATGGACACCGGACAGCTGAAAGGCGTTTTGGCTCACCTCCTACAGAGAAGATGACATGAGAATGGAGGAAGCAAAGGAAAGATTTAATCAAAGCAGATAAGAGTGGAAAAACTTTATGTTCATGTGCTCCTAAATGACCAAAACTTGAAGAATGTGTTAAGAACTGGATAATAGATCACAGGAAGAATGGAATTGCTGTTTCAACAAAAATGATTTTAATTGAAGCGAAAAGACTAGCCATTGAAATGTCTATTACCGATTTTGCTGGAACAACTTTGTGGTGCGAAAGATTTATGAGAAGAAATGGCCTGTGTATGTGTACTACAATAGCACAAAAACTGCCCCATGAGTACAAAAGAAAGATTATAGATTATGAGGTACCTTTGATGTTTGATGTTCCATCGAATAAAACAGTGGATGTTAAAGGTGCTAAGACAATTATGATAAAGACTTCTAGTAATGAGAAGACGCGTTACACTGTTGTTCTTGCGTGCTGTGCTGATTGGCACAAAAGTGCATCTGGTCAGAAGGGCAACATTTTGAACATTCGCTGTAGCACAGGTAAGTTTTTATTAGACATTATAAAGGTAATTATCAGAGCGAATCTTTCTCGCTTCCCTCATGAACTGTTAAACCTTCCAAAACTTGATGTATGACGTTACGGAATGGATTGTCAGATGGGTACTTACCATTCAGCTGGAAAAAATGACCTTATACGTGAGCCGCATGATTATATCACCAACATAATCCTTAGACATGACTGATGGCGTAATGGTGAATTTACTTTCTGCTACCATCCTACAGAAGATAAGCGCTGCCATGGATCATCTGTGCCAATTAATGTTAAACTGAATATTGTCATATAAATTTGAAAAGTGGTGTAAATTTGCTAGTTGTGGAAAGTATGCAAAAAGAAATCACATAAAATGAGCCCTGCCTGTAATTATACCTCTCCACTCACATGTACATGATGTCTGTTTGGCTATAATGTTGCTGTTATGCTATTTAACCATTCACTTTTCGAGTGTTGAGTACTCACGTTCTGCACTCATCATATGTCTTGGAGTATCGAGTATAGTTGCAGCATGTTCCTTTATCTTAATTTGTCTATAATATGAATGGTTTTGGAGATATCAGGATGATTTTTGTAATGTTTTGTAGATAATTCAGTGGACTTAATGTGCATCTTTGTTCTGAGACGTTACATGAATTATTATGTAATATCTTTTTTACTAATAGTTTTTCTGAATTCTGCAGAGTTTCACTATAGGCAGCCAGCTGCTATGCTATCTTAAAGCAAGCGTATAGATAGTATGCATATTGCTGTCGAATGTAAAAATCAGTCTGTCGCTGTGGTTCGATTTTACTTCATCTGTATTTGTGTTAGTACATGATAATTCTGTATGCTGTATGGACACAGTGTGTGATCTTTTGTATGGCTTACCTCAAACTGTAATTGTGAGACGATGAAGGGATGTGTTCAGTTCTGTCTTTCTTTCTGCCTCTGCATGCATGTATGTCTGGGGACGTGGAGTTTCACCACTGTGCATACAGGAATTGCAGCATACAAACGTGGCCTTAAGTAGCAAGAAGGGATTAGGATCAGCGATATTTCAAATTTGTTAGATAGTGGTAAATTTGTAGAACACCTTTTAGATTCTGATGATATTGAATTGTCAGACATGGACAAAAACAGTGATACTAATTTCACTGAACAGAGGGTTATCCATTGTTATTTGACATTGGAGATGAGTGATATGGGTGATTGTGCTTGTGTGAATGACACTAATTTTTTTGTGGGAAAACATGGACAGTTGCATTAGACAGTGGGAAATTTTACTTTTACTACTAAGAGTCTTACTGACATTATACATGTATATATATATTTGAACAGAGTTTTGGTAAGGACATTGTCCGAAAATTATGAATGAGACCAGTTGCTATGCACAGCAATTACAATATTTTAGGGTTAATATTTTTTCCAAGCTGTCGAGGGGCATGAGTGAAAATTGATGGCAGAAAAAGGAAAATGTATTGTCCTGGCACTTCTCATTTTTATAAGTTTTGTAAAGAAGCCCTGTCTCAGATGGTATTTCTCATGAAACTGGTTGGTAGCCACACTTATTTTTGGTTCTGTTATTTTTATTGGCAGATTTGAAAGCATCTTCAGATTTCTTCATTTTATCGGTTCCATTTTTGTCCTGTTTGGGTAAAACTGTGCAAGATCTGTACAACATGGTGTTGAGCATTTGTGAGTTTCATGATAGTTGTTACAGGCAAGGTGTAAATGAAATAACATGCTTGCCTTTGCCACAAAAGTGTGTGATATTTTGAGAGTAAAGAAAGCTATGTGGGTTTGAAACTTGGTCACTGACATTGAGGGAGGAATGTAGGCTGAGGGTGTTTGAAAATAGGGTGTTGAGGAGAGTATTTGGGCCTGAGAGGGATGTGGTAACAGGGGAATGGAGAAAATTACATAATGAGGAGTGTAGTGATTTGTATGCCTTACCGAATATTGTGTGGGTGGTAAAATTGAGAAGAATGAGATGGGTGGGGCATGTGGCGCATGTGGGGGAGGGAAGAGGGGTGCACAGGGTTCTGGTGGGGAAACCTGAGGGAAAGAGACCATTGGGAAGACCCAGACGTAGATGGGAGGATAATATTAAGATGGATCTTCAGGAAGTGGGAGAGGGTTGTGGGGACTGGATGGAGTTGGCTCAGGATAGGGACAGGTGGCGAGCACTTATGAGTACGGTGATGAACCTTCGGGTTCCAAAAAATGCAGGGAATTTCTTGACTAGCTGCAGAACCAGTTAGCTTCTTGAGAAGGACTCTGCTCCATGGAGTAAGTAAGTAAGTAAGTTAAGAAAGCCATGATAAAGTTTGTATGCTATGTACACGATTTTCAGTCTAGTACAGAAGAACATCTCAAATAAAAAACTGATGGTTAGCGATGTATACAGTGTGTATGTCACTGGGCCTTGTAACACAAACCACGGTATATGATGTTAACAAGTATGGGCTATTGTTGCCACACAGAAGAAGATTGTTGAAATAAAATAGGTTATTGCTGAGAAGGACATATTACAATTAAGTGGGAGAGAATTGTTAGATGAAAGGGTTTGTTGAAATAAATAAAAGATAATTCAGTTGGCAGTGGCCATGAGAAAGGTTTGAGGCAGTGAGTTGAGAGAGTAGGGAATAATAAGAATACAACAATTTATTCAGTCAATAACACAACATATATTGGTAATCAATATTAAAAATTTGGCGACATGTTTCGGTTCACTGAACCATCCTCAGGCCAATTTCTAAAAACACAGTACTGGTATTTTCAGTGAGTGTGCACACTATGGGATCCCATACTGTTTACAAATTATTTTGCCACTAAAGCTTATGTTGAATTCTGTTAGCCGATGTGTTGTATATGAACTCCTGTCAGTATGTCTTAGTTAAAATATTTAAAAAGCTAGAATACGTATATGTTATGAGTAAAACAAGCTCTTGTCAGGTGGGGTTTATACGTGGTTGCAGCCACTGTCGTCACATGTTGGTTGTTTTTTAAGTTGTGGAGATCTGTTAGCACGTATCCTCTTGCCATTATATGAAAGACAATGTTCTGAATTGTGTATCACATGCTAATGTAGTTTATGAAAATTGTTTTATCACAAGTTTTTCCCTTTTATGTCCAATGGGAGACTGAGTTCTAAGTTGTATAACATACGTCTTCCAGCTCTTATCAGTACTATTTTGAATAATTTGGATTCAGTTTAAAAATGTGAAGGTATCGTATATTCAACCTCTGCGTTAGTTTTATGAGATGGGTGTATCTGTATTTGAAGGATGTCTAATTGTTTATATCCTATCAGAGGTTGATTTGAATTGGCAGGATGGTTTCTTGTATGTGTCTGCATGCGATCAGAACTTGTGACTCGTGAATTTGCATCTCATTGAATCCTTTATGGGACATTAAAATGGGCAGTAAAATAAGGTGCAGTTCTGCATATGTGGGATGCCTAATAAACTCTATGCTTGGCAGGCTAGTGGTCATACATGTTTGTAAGAAAGTGTGATACGATTTTGCATAGAGAGTTTTGTTTAATTTCAGCATGTTTGCCCAGTAATTATCAATGGTTTTATGTAATATGTTAATAGAATATGAACTACAGTTTGAATTTCCAGTGCACAATAATTAATATTAAATCATCTTTTAAGAAGGTTTTCACCTTGGTAAGCTTGGTTGTTTCTTGAAAGAGAGATTATAAGAGGGTTCAAGGTATCGTGGTTTTCTGGATTCTCTACTTTATCTGTTACAGAACCTGTTGGAAGTGTGGGAAAAAATTTATAAAAGAAGATGGTTGCAACAAAATGAAGTGCACTTGTGGTGCTCTAATGTGCTACATTTGTCGCCAGCCTGTTAAAGACTATTCCCACTTCAATGGCCAAGGAGGTGATGCATGCCATAAGTAAGTTGCAGTGTGCAGATTACATCATATTAATTGAAACAGTTTATTAATTTAGAAACTGAAATCATTGCTAAATTAAGAATGAGCCAGGACAGTGTGGTCAGTATACTGACTGGTATGTAAAATCGGAAAATCATAGCTTGATTCTCAGCAGGGGCAAGACAATCCTTCTCTTCTCCAAAGCTTGCAGGCTAGCTCTGGGGCCTATTGAGCCACCTATTCAGTGGGTGCTGGGGGCTCTTTTCCCAGGGGTAAAGCAATCAGGGTGTGAAGTTGACAACTCACTTCCACCTAGAACAGGTGTGAATCTATACCTCACTTTCCCATGTGACTTCATGGTTTGCACAGACACACTTTGCCCTGCATATGTACCGTTGCTTATTGATAGCATATTACCATGATATCATGGTGACATAAATCTGATGACATTAACTTTTACTTTCTTCTTTAGTAATCACTCGACTATGCAGTTTTGTGATCCCCCAAATTACAGAGCTCCAGATTAAACATTAAATTATAAAAATGCTTATTAATTAATACATGGAGGTATATTCATATGTGGTGTTGCTTCTGTCCATTGTTCATGAAATGACCTCAGGAAAAAAATGTTAAATGCTAGAAAAGGAAAGTTCTTAGAAACCAGTAAATATGTGGGAAACCCAAGAAAACAACAAAAAAATGCAGATTATTTGTTTTCCACTTACTTGCTTACTCCATGGAGCAGTGGCCTTCTTGAGAATCTAACCAGTTTGCAGCTAGTCAAGAAATTTCCTGCATTTTATGGAACCTGAAGGTTCATTACTGCATTCACAAGTGTCCGCCACCTGTCCCTGTCCTGAGTCATCTCAATCCAATCCTTACCCCCACATCCCACTTCCTGAAGATCCATCTTAATATTATCCTCCCATCTATGTCTGGGTCTCCCCATTGGATTCTTTCCCTCATGTTTACCCACCAAAAACTTGTCCATGCCTCTCCCCTCCCCCATATGCGCTACATGTCCCGCCCATCTTATTCTTCTTGATTTTATCACCCACACAATATTGGGTGAGGAGTACAGATCATTAATGTTTTCCACTTAGGCATACAAAAAGAACAAACAAATTAACAGTTACTTTACTATGTGTGTGCAAATCACTTTTTATGTGTTCTTTGTGAAATAGAATGCCTGAAATATGGGCACCTAGTATCAGTGACTAAACCAATTATTTGATTTTTTTTAAATTTTATGTTGCTCAGTCTGTGAATTATGATACATAGGATGTCCAGAAAGTAAAGGTACCAATGCATAACAATTTTTAAAAATATGTATTACCAAAATTGATTGAAAAAAACTCTTAACATGTACCTTTAGCTATTATTCAATATAATTACCACCTTTGTCAAGGCATTTGTTTAGGCTGGGTATGAGTTATTATATTCCGATGCCATAGAACTGCTGCCTGCATATGCAA
>Ga0209629_10004177_pt1 | contig 10624 bp, 10 predicted proteins | sample TergutCu122P5_FD_187286 | JGI IMG/M metagenome (GOLD analysis project Ga0209629, IMG submission 187286) | Cubitermes ugandensis P5 segment gut microbial communities from Kakamega Forest, Kenya - Cu122 P5 (SPAdes) (version 2) | ecosystem: Host-associated > Arthropoda: Insects > Digestive system... | reverse complement strand
GTCCTCCCCAGCCTCTGTCCAATGGTTTCCTTTCCCACCAGGCGAAGAAGTGAGGTCAAGAGACTGATCACTTGCCTCTGTGTAGTGCTGAGGTTAGAAGTGCCCAGAGGTGTACCTCCCTCCACTCCTCATGTATCTTCTTGGTATGACAGGCAACTTTATATTTTACCTTTACTGCTAATACAAAGCATTTGGGTTTTATGTGCTTGTTCTTTTCAGTTTATCAGGCCACATAAGCAACATTTCTTCCTGTTGCAGGTCATGGATGTCATAATTTTTTTTTTTTCAGTGTTATCCATTAAATGGAAGATTTGAGACTCTTATCTCCCTCCATGTTCAAAAAAATAATACTTTTCATATATTTTCCAAGATTGTACAGCTCATTAAAACCTGACACCCTTCATTTAAACTTCATTATTAATGTTGATCTTGTTCTGGGGTTTTTGATCTGTGTAGCATGGGGTGTTTTCCAAAATCAGGCTCAGCAATAAAACTGAATCACCATGAAAATTCAAAAGCAGATATGTTCTTAGAGTTCATTACCTTAAGGGAAGTTCATCATTGTCATCCAAGTACCCTTGTTCCCCTTTCAAGGAACAAAATTGTTGCACCTACCTCATGAGTACTCATTTCTACTTTATATCATGAAGATGGTGTGGAAATACTTGTGGACACAGATTTTAGTACTCTTATGTTGGCTAAGCAGAGGCGGTGTTTGAGGGTGGCAAGTGGGGCGACCACCCCAGGCCCCGCTTCTGAGGGGGCCCCGCGCTTCAGGCCTAAGGGCGTCCTTCTGAGTTTGTCAAGCTATATTCTCCGGTAAATTGGAAATGCTGATACCTGCTCCATTTAAAATCATTCTTCAAGGTCAAATTACAAAGTGTAGTACTTGGATGTCTTTTGTACCGTAATCGCCTCCATGTTGCCCCAAAAGGTTTGCTGTAGCATAGCAATCGAGATACCGATACTTTGGCCCCGCGCGGTCATGGTCGGCCCTAGGCCCCGCGTACTCCTAACACTGCCTCTGTGGCTAAGGTTAGGTGATTTACAGTATTGGGCAATGTGTACCAAATGTATTTGGCCACAGAGTACTTTTGGGCTTTAAAAATGTACAGATGGAACCCAACAGGGGTCTGGAAAAGAATATTAGCAATAATTATACCTCACAGGCAAGTAAAATGAAACATATTTTCAACCCAAAAAATTGATACATGTAATGCTCAAACATAAATATAATTTTTCTCATTTATTGACCTCCTGTCTACATAGTGTCAAGTTGAGCACTCAAAAGCATGCCTTCCCCACTCTTCCACACCCTGTTTACACATTTTCACAGAAGTCCCTAACTGGCTGGTACAACACACAGTAGAGTAAATGGTAAAGTTATTTGTGACTGTAAGCAGGAAAATGTTGGATATGACTGGAACTTTCTCATGCAACCCCCATAGCTCCAAGGCACAGAACACTAGAAACACTGGCACAGAGTATCCTATGTTTAGATGGCAGAAACTTCTAAATTTTTCTATAATGCAATACAAAGGAAGCAGAGAGGTATTACTTGAAATTTAGAAGTTTATGATTGATGGAACTACATGTAAATACCCAGTCATTTTAAATACATCCAAAAGTTATTTTTGAAGAAATCAAGCCTGAAGTACCACTATATTGATATGTGCACAGCAAGGACAGAATTTCACAGATGCCTCTTGTGTTATGGATTCAGCAGCATGAAGGCCAATCACAAATACTTTGCTTGTTGACTGCAAGCATTTTTATTAAGATGAATATAACAATGCATTGAATGCGGGGTTATGCAATGTATGACATGTAGACCATATTTGTTTTAGAATCTACTTCTAAAATGTGAAAGAATTTCAAACAGAACTTCTGCAAATTGATCACTAAATTATGTTTCATATGCACCATCTCTAAGTGCTGAGCACAATAATAAAATCAATAACAAACAGTGACAAGGTATTTGTATTATATGGACTTCCAGTGTAGACTGTACATTTTATTTGGTTGCAATGTTTAGGTTAAACTAAACGTATTATTTTTGACAATCAAAACCAAAACCAAGAAGGTGAAATAACACCGCACATTTTCCAGTACACAAGCTGTTAAGTCAGAAAAATCCAGTTATGGATTGATCTAGCAGATCACAGATTCCACTGTCCTAGAACTGAAATGTTCACAGCAGTGAGTTTTAAGATTATGGTCTTCTAGAATGTGATGCCATGTAGTTAGGCAGTAACCTGTATTTCAAGAACTGTGCTATGCAGCTGCAGGGTCCTCCAAATCATGGGTACTTAGCCACAATACTACCAAGCAAAACAGTTCAGAATTCTGTAATCCAAACAGTTTCCACTGTTTGTGACAGTACCTTGGCATTATTAAATTGATAATTTTGTACTTTAGTTCCATATTTATTGTACCTCTTTCATAATAGGTCCTCAAGAATTGTTGATAGAATTTATCACTAAGTTGGAACATGATGTTACAGTCTGAAGAACTAGGCTGAAAACAGTTTTAGGTCATAACTAATGATGCTTACTGACAAACTGAGCTCTGTTTTGGTCCAGTTGAAGTGTAGGTGTGGAAGAAAATAGCCCTATAACCTAATAGAAAGTTCAGTTAGTCTGATATCTTCCAACTCATTGTACATTGTATATCTCATTTATCACAATATGTTATGTGAAGCATTATGTTATTGCATGGCCAACATTCCAAGTTTTTGGTTTAATAGAACTCATCCCATTGTGTCTTTAGAAAAATATTCAAATAATATTAAACAGTCAGTGTAACATAACTGCATTTTTATTTAAAAGTTACAGGTGTTGGTCTATATATCATCCATCATCAGGCCAAAATATACAATCATCATAAGGCAGGTAAAAAATGCAGTACACAAAAAACATCATGTTTGATGTGAGATCCCACAGTTCTATTATATTTTTGTTTTACAATAAAACTGTCAAATTCTATATGGTTGGTGGTACCTGGACAGTAATAGTTGGAATATGATATTAATATTCTTTTGTTATTAACTCCTAAAAACAAACAATTGAAATATAATAATTATAGATATTAAAATATTCAAAAGTCTTAGGTGTTGGTTGTCAGATGCAAGACTGGTATATTTCTCATATATTTTCATGCTGAGTTTGGAAATTATATAGCAGAATTCTGTATTTTTAGTTGTGCTTGTCACTCATATTTTGTTGTCAAAATTTCACCAATATTTATTAATCTTAAAAATATGTTTCATAAAATGTTGAGTGAGTAGTTTGATGGAAGATTGGTCTTAAACATCATTTTTCTTTATCTCAGCTTATACACTTGTTTTTGTTACACCTGACTAGGTCAATATATTCCTCTTCCAGTAGTAAAGAGTGGCACAATTCAAAGTAGCCTGTATGCTTCACCTATAAGCGATGCTGGTAATGCCCTCCCATTCTCATCCAGGCATTGCAGAATATGTCTCAAGCAGTTCATGCATGCATACATGAACTTAGCAGAAGTGAACTGGGTGTTTATGACAATAGTATGTATACGGGCACATGACATAATAACGTGGTGTGTGTAGGGACTACTTTTAAGTGTGCCATCCAGTAGTAGGATTTGGACTGGAGCTCAGTTCATCAGCAGCAACTGTAACTGAACAAACCATTTCCAGCACTCATCAACTGTACTTTGCAACCATTATTTTATAATTTTATTGAATATTTGTGGAATGTAACCTCAAAACACAGGGACATTACAAAATCACCACCCTTTATCCCTCCCTGTAGACATCTCTTATACAAGTGTCTGTTCACACTGTTATCATTATATCATGAGTTACATTGTTGTCTTCAAGATGTGTCAGTTCTGCAACAATCCCATTTATATTCGCACTGTTGCATTGCCATTATTTCAATTATTCATTATGTAATGATAGTTAATATCAACGTTCGGGTACAAGCTTTAAAATAAGTCTGGTGCATTTCTAACACGATTCAGGAATGTGAAAAAAAAAAAAAAACATTACCTATTAATCGTTACAGCACCAATAGCTCGTATGTTCTTTGTACATTGTATGACTGACCATAAAAATAACTGGCTTGAATGATTTTTGGGGAACATCAACAGTACTATTTCAAAGCCATTTGTAATTTAAATAGACTTATATTGTGCAATGTATTATAAAAACATCATGTTGACTTGCTTACTTGAGAAGTCTTCTGTACCTGTCTGAGGGCATGCTAATCTAAACAAATGTGCCCTAAGGGCTCCTTTCCCCTGTTCAAGCCAGACCTGAATATACATGTAATCAACTTGTAAATATCAGTTAAAATGATGTACTCAGTTATAGATAATTTTTGTAAAATTATATATGCTTGTATTAAGTTTAATTTAATGTGATTATGAAATCAAAGCCACTTACGATGAGACATGGACAGTGGCTTAGAACCTACTCAAACCCTTGCACAATGAGAGTTACTTAGTACATTACCATTAGAAAGGTCTCTAAAACAAATGAAGGTCCAGCTGTTCAAGGAATGGAGAATATGGAAATAACCACTGAAGATTTGCTTTAGGGACAAGATCTCTATGACTTTGGTAGTGGTACAGTTGAGGTCTCCATTCTTCTGGGATATAATGCCACAGCACTGGTTGATTGGCGTCCAACATTTAGAGAAAATGTGGATATTTGGCCCCTTGAAATGAGACCAATACACTTTTGTGAAACATCAGACACCACTCACCCAGTGACAAGGCACCACATCCCAGGAGAATGAAGACTTCATGATTTCTATATTTTAAATCAAGAAGAGGGGAATATCTGTCCTCTAAATGGAGAAAATCATGAACAGAAAGTGAAACTAAATAATTATATACATTCATTTGTTTCAGTCTACCAAAATGAAGGTCCCACTGTTCAAGGAATGGAGAATGTAGAAATACCCATTTTAGGTTTGCTTTATGGTCAAGATTTCTATGATTTTTGGAGCAGTACAGTTGAGGTCTTCATTCTTCTGGGATAAGGTGTCTCATTGCTGGTTGATTGGTATCCAACATGTGCAGAAAGTGTGGATATTTGGTCCCCTGAAATGAGACCACTACACTGTTGCAAAATGTCAGACACCACTCACCCAGTGATGAGTCACCACATCCCAGGAAAATGAAGACTCCATGATTTCTATATTTTAAATCAAGAACATTTCTCTCTCTAAATGGAAAAAATCATGAACAGGCAGTGAAACTAAATAGTTATTTGCATATATTTGCTTAAATCTACAAAGACAGAAACATTTAGCACACTTGGTTTGTGCATTTATTACAGCAGCACTAGTAGAAACTTTTTGAGTATTTCTCATCTTTGTAGGCTTCCCATTTGATAATATTAAATACATGTATTATAATCAAAGTGCTGTTGGGCAATAAGGCATAGATGTGTACTGTTTTACCTGCATTAAAAATTCTGTCTGTTTAAAAACTTGCTTTAAAGCAGGCAGTAATTCATCACTTCAGCAATCAGTATATTCTTGGCAGAAACATCCACTTTCACCAGAGATAGTTTTGCATCCCACATTATTTCTGCCTTTAAATCTACGAAAACAGCCATTTGTTGATTTAAAACTGTCCATTTCAAGTCTCAAGACACTTTACTGGTGTACTCAAGTAAGACACTTCCACTAACTGAAGGACTTCATGAGGTTTCATTTGCTAAAGCACTCAAACAAAATCCTCTCCAATTCTTCACATCATTCCATTATTTTTAGTGTACAAAATTTAATTTCTGCTTTCATTATTCTGTTCTTTAATTTTACCGAGAAACAACATCAAAAATCTGTTTCTGTGCAACATATTTGGACTGACTGCTGCTTCTTGGATCATGTGCAGTTTGCTGCTAGGCAGTTTCTACCTTTTTCTTCCTATGTTTTCTATAATGTTAATGACAGATTTCTATTACAAGTACAAAGTTCAACTAAATAAATGCACCTTACACACGAATTTCAACACAAAGAACAAAACATATAAAGGATATCTGACACCAAAATTCCTTGCACTCACTCCTCCCACATGCACATGCTCAAGGGGATAAGACAATGCAGGAACTCCCAGATTTCTTTGAACAAACAGTGAAGGTGGGTACATTAATGACATTAAATTGAGGTATATATTGTATGTATGGACAGGTTGTTGGTAAATGTGGTTACAAAACTAAAACATAAAACACTAATTTGGGGAAAACCGTACACTGTTGATATGAAGCTTTGGCCAGGGTCAAAAAAATTAATGCTACGTACAGGAAAATTTTAGATCATGCAACCTTAAATTGGGGTTTTAATACATAAAATTCAAATTTTGCATACCAGGAAAATGAAACTTCCCCCTTCCCACTTTTTAACATAAGGATCACGGAGAAATTTAGTGGTAAGATTTTTAGGTGGCTTAGTTTTATATTTCTGCAAATCCAGTTTCTTTAGGCTCTAAATATAAGCATTTACATGACATGCACTATTGTTTCGACCCCATATTTGCTGTACTTATGATATTTCATGTTATCAGCTACATTCATTTGCTACATAAAGTAGCATAAATTGGTCAAGTCATGAAATATTGGTTTATTTTATGGTATCTTCAGAATTTTGGAGACAAACATTCACCATTCACTTTGAATATTCTGTTATAAATCTCGAGTAAGATATAATCATTTTAACTGAAAATGCATGCTGATTAAGATGTATATTATCCTGTATGAATACTGTAATTTCAAATGCTATCTGTCTTAGTTTTTATACAATGATATGTAAATATGCTCGCTGTATGATTACCAGCTTCAACGAAACGCTTTTTATTACAATTATAAAGAACTATATGTAAGGGACGAGATTACAAAGTTGTAGATTACTACACAATAAAAGTACACAAATTTTAAGGATGATACAAAAGAAAATATTCTGTACTCAGGTCTGAAAATAAAAATTCTCTGTTACTGAAGCCTAGAATCAGTCCTTTCTTCCTGGTAGAAAAGATTTCTATAATTGCTATAGACTTCTTTCTTGTTCATCATATCATACAAAATTTACAATATCAAGCTGCATTTATTGATTAACAGTGGCTGTTAATATGGGTTTCATTATGTATGGTCTGTAGCTCATTAACAAAACAACACAAGTATAGATTTGTCACTGTCATTATCACATTAGAAAAGAAAGGAATCCAAAATTACACACACACACACACACACCTAGTTACCAGATATTTATTATCCAAGGTATGTTTCTTTGTCTTTAATTATTATTAGTGAAACTTTGTGCACACCATATGCAAACAAAGGATTTGTGTCTGTTATTTTTGTTTACAGCATATTTAATGAAACACTGAATAGCTCAGGTTGGACAGTCAAATGATATGATGAATTTAAAACGATATGGAAGGAAGCAGGAATGGCTGGAGGGATTAAGGAAAATCGTAACAAATAGCAATCATGAATCATCGCTCTTCTGTGATGTTATGCAGGGCTGATTGGTAGTTAATTACCAACATTTTGGGACAACTGATTGGTCCTTTCTTCAAGGGTCAGACAGCCCAAAAAGAATTCTTCTTGGACATCACAAAAGAGCAAAGATCTCATTTACACAGCACCAGAAGCCTGAAATCACAAATAGTAGTCATGCCAAATTTGAATTTTGGACTTCCCAACACAAAGCAGGACTGCTCACTCAGCCACAATGTTTGGTCAGAAGGTTTAGTGTGAAGTAAAAAATCAATCAGTCAAGGACTGCATACCTTCCAAATCAAGAAACTGGAAATAATTAAAATTAGGATTTCATCCATCTAAACTAAGTAAATGAACACAATTTGCATATTCAATTATGCTTCCTGTACAACCATCACTACAGGAACAAATTTTCTCTTTTGACATTAAAGTTTGGTAATAAAACAACCAACATTCCATATCTTTTCACAAAACCATGCACATGAGAAAACTGAAAACTTTGGACTAGACACTGACATTTATCTGTACTGTGGTGAAAAGTAAAAGGTAAACTTGTCCCCATAAAGCATACAGGAAAGGTGCAGATACCTCTCTTCATTCTTAACCTTGGCATTTGACAGAAGCAAGTGGTATGCCTCACACGTCAGCCACTATACTCCCCAGTATCCATTGAATATGACATTGGGTGGGCCTCATAGCAGGTCTGGATGTTCTGGAGAAGAAATAAAACTCTTGCTCCTGATAGGATCCAAACCTCACAGCATAGCCTGGTCAACATATTGGCTATGCTACACCAGCTCCCCAGTGTGAAGTAAAAATTCCATGTACAGAGGATCTGCTGCATCAAAACCAAATAATTAAATGATACAAATTCCCTCTACCAGACACATTCAGTTGCACTCTTTCATACACACATACACAACTGTGGTTGCTGGCACAAATTTTTTCTTTTGACAATAAAAGTCAGTAATGAAACTGCAAGCAGTGTTTCTATTCATTAAATTGTGTTCAGAAAGAAACTGGAAAGTTTGGAATTGTCACTGACATCTGCCTACATTGTGGTGAAACATTACTCTGTATATGATAACCAACTGATGAAGTTGGCTCAAGCAGTTAATGGTAAAGTTTTCACTTTCCACACCATGTAGGCATATAAGGGGGGGTAGAGGTATAGCTCCACTCATACTCCATCTTGGAACCAGATGGAGGTAAGTCATTAACTTCAGGTCCGCCCGCTTTACCCCCAGGAAAACCCTGGTACCCACTGAGCAGGAAGCTGGGTGGGCCCCAGCTGGCCTGACATTTTCGAGAAAAGGAAAATCTCTTTCCTCTACCAGAATTGGAACCCCAGACCATAGTCTGCTATACTGACTATGCTATTCTGGTTCTCTGGCTTAACCAAACACTTATAATTTGTACTGGAAGGTGCTTGGTTTGACTCTTGGCCAGAACATCAAGTATTCTGAGGTTCTTCATGGTTTTTTCAGTCTCTCCATGTAAATGCCAGGATAGTACCTCTACATATGCCACAATAACTTCCCTTTCAAGCCCCTTTAAGTTCATTGTTCATTATCATCCAAGGCTTGATGAATTGTTTGATCCTCCACAGCCTGAGTTAACTGCCAAGTGTCAGTAAGTAAACTACAAATAAATATACAAATAGCCTACTGATGTGTAGTCAGTAGCACAGACACTCAGAAATTCAGAATATTCTCTTTATTGCAATTTATCATATTTCTCATATAAATTTTCATTTCGCTAATCAACATGTACCGACAAAATGTGGAATCCAGCACATATGCAATTGTCAGGTAGAACCCCAATCTCAGGTTACGATTACATACAGTATCATTGTGAAAGGAGGAGAGTGAATTTTAAAAGTGCTGAGAAATTAAAGCCATGTTCAGGCAAAATGAAAATAGTGATATTAACACTGCATTATGTGCAAATGACAACAGATGAGAAGTGCTCAGAAAGCGCAAAATGGAGACAAAGTCTGATGGAAACATCAATTGATCAGGCCAACAAAATCATGGTCATGGTGATCTCATACAAGCATATTATGGTCTGGAAATTCAAAGTAACACTGGAAGGTATAATAAGAGTAAAACTTCCTAATGAAAATTCGTATTATGCGCACTACACCTATCTCTTTTGGATTCTTAGTGTTGATACCTAAGATCAAACACAATAAATGGATAATATGAGCATAAAGATGCCTTGCCTGCTTCTATAATGGAAATATTGAAACCAAGATCTATAGAGTCTTAAGAAATTACAAAACATTTAAAATGTTGTACTGATTCTCAACTTTGCATTAGAATATGCCATTAATAAGAAGGTCAGAGAAATCCAAAAGGATTGGATACATCTGCTTCTAGTCTATGCTAACAACATTAATTCACTTGGCAAAAACATAAATATCATCAGGTAAAACAGAAGTCTCGTAGTTGCACAAAAAAGCAGATAAAATGAAAAACGTGTTTATGCCTTGGTACCAGAAGGCATGTCAGAATCAAACATAAAAAATAGCTAATAAAACCTTTAAAAACATGGCAAAGTCCAAATATTTGGGAATGCCACAAAAATATCAGAATTACATGCATTAGGAAATGAAAAACAGAATACATTTGGCAAATATTTGCTACAGTTTGGTTCAGGGCATTTTCTTGCCATCTGGTATCTAAAATCTTAAAGGTAAGCTACAAAAACTACAATTTAGCTTGCTTTTCTATATGGGTGTGAAACTCGTATCTTTTGCACTGAGGAAAGAACACAGACTGAGAGATGCTGGAGAAAAAGAGTACCAAGGACAGTGTTTGGATCTGAAAGGGAGGGGGTGACAGGACAATAGAGAATATTGCATGAGGAGCTGCAGTATTTGTTCTCCTTACCGCATACTAGGGAGATCAAATTAAGAAGGATGAGATGGAGAAGAAAAGGAACATGCAGATAAAAAATTAATAAAGGTAAAAAAATGTAAACTTGTTCCTGTCCAAACCATGAAGGCATATACGAGGCACGTTTTTAAAGTAAGGTCCGGTGAGCCACTAAAAATAACACATAAGAGATAAAATTTATTTATCACAGGCAAAAGAGATCTACATATTTACCTTATTTTTCCACATAGTCCCC
>Ga0209629_10004176_pt1 | contig 10625 bp, 13 predicted proteins | sample TergutCu122P5_FD_187286 | JGI IMG/M metagenome (GOLD analysis project Ga0209629, IMG submission 187286) | Cubitermes ugandensis P5 segment gut microbial communities from Kakamega Forest, Kenya - Cu122 P5 (SPAdes) (version 2) | ecosystem: Host-associated > Arthropoda: Insects > Digestive system... | reverse complement strand
GGGGGGGGGGGGGGGGGCGGAAACTTGTGGGAAGCGAAAGTCGAAGTCCCCCTATCTGTTAGCCATACCTGCGTAGATGCGATCTATAACAGACGCCTTAACTCTAACAGGAAAATATGCTTACGATAACGATTTTGAAATCAGGCTGAAGGCCTTGAGTGATTTTGCCAAACACTAACGCTTAAGTGGCCCTGGACTAATTATAGGAAGAATAAACTTTGATTAGTTGGCTGTCTGGATTCTGAGCCCAGACTGCCTCTTTCGCATACTGGGGGTATGCAACATTTTTCAGGCACTTGGGTGAAGCCGCTGCCCCGGGGGGGGGGGGCGGAATGTACTGTGGCTTTGCATCGAATACCTGGCATTTTCCTCGCAAATGAGGACAAGCTTAGTCAGGGTAGCCGAAAGGCGCTCGGCTGATCAGCGTCGAAAGCGATTCGTTTAGTAGAATTAGTCATCGCGGGCGATGGCCTCGACTGGCCTGCTGGCCCCTGCCGACCTTGGTTTTCGCGTTAGGCGACGAGGTCAACGCTCGGTCAGTGTAGATATCTGCCGAGTTGCCATACTAGGGAGTTCCTCACGTCGGCTAACTTTGATTCAAAGCTCGTAGTCAGGGCTCTGATGTGGTCGGCAGACAGCGGAACAACAAGATCCTCATGCATATGCGTGTTCCTTATACCAGGGAGCACCAGTAGCAAGGCGAAAAAACAAGGATTGTAACACCTGTAGTCTCCGGACATGGATGCGGACGGCGGACTTCCACGCGGGGAACACGTAATCCATTATGCCAAGCCACCAAGCCAAAGTTCTAACTGGGGGGCCCAGGTCCCCCTGTCTGTTAGCCATACCTGCGTTTGATCGCATAGCTTGGCTCTAAAACAGACAACTTAACTCTAACAGGGGAATATGCTTACGCTAACGATATTGAAGTAAGGCTGAGGGCCTTGACTGAACTAACCAAACACTAGTGCCTAGGTGGCACTGGATTAAATATGGTAGGAATAAACTTTGCTTGGTTGGCTGTCTGTTCTCTGAGCCCAGAGAGGCCTAGTCGCAAACTGCAGTTGTGCAACATTTTACGCGCTTAGATGAAGCCGCCGCGCCTGGGGGAGAGGAGTGCGGGCCGTGCCCCGACTTTACATCATATACTCTGGCATTTGCCTAAAAACTGAGGAAAATCAAGGAAAAGCTCAATCAGGTTAGCCGACAGGCGTTTGGCTAATCCGAACACGATTCGTTCTGTCGACACGGCCATCGCGGGCGATGGCCTCGACTGGCCTACTGGCCCCTGCCGCCCTTCGCTTACGCGTCAGGCGACTGGGTCAACCCTCGTTCAGTGTAAGTATCTGCCGAGATGCCGTACTAGGGTGCTCAGCGCATCAGCTAACTTTGAGTCGAAGCTCGCAGTCGGGGCTCAGAAGTGGTCGGCAAAGAGCGGAACACCCAGATCCTAGTGTATCTGCCTGTTACTTACGTACCAGGTGGCACCAGTAACAAGGCGAAGACACTTGGATTGTAACACTGGTAGCCTCCTGACATGGGAACGGATAGCGGAACTCCACGCAAGGCACACGTAATACACCATGGGGCGGATAAACTGCTTACATAGAATCCGTTTCTGACGGATAGATCACTCAACTTGTTCAGGATGGAAACCAGCATGCCCATCCTCTGAGCGGTCTTCTTTCTAACCTGATCGAAGTGATTCGAACAGGTGAGACCCTTGTCCGGGGTTAACCCCAGACAACGAGTTGTGTCGACATATTCGATTGGTCCCCCGAGAAGTGTAACTGGTCGGGGCTGAATGAAGCGCCATCCGGCAGGCGGGAAATTATCGCGGTGCTCTTAGACACATTAATGGCGATTATCCATTCACTCAACCAACGTTGAAGGTCATTGTGATATGATTCCAGGTAGGTGACAAGCAGCGTAGGCTTGCGAGACGTGGCTATGATTGCCGTGTCGTCCGCGTGGAAGGCTAACTCGACGTGGTGCGAGGGTGAGGGCATGTCGTTAACATACAGACTCAAGAGGACAGGGGAGATCAATCCATCCTGAGCCACTCCGGCCCGCATGCCTCGACGAGATGGTGTGGCCGCCTGGAAAGACGCTTCGAAGTCCGATCTCGGAGGTAAAAGGAGATCGTATGGACTATTTACGACGGGAAGTTTAGGAATGTTAGCTTGTAGATGAGGCCATCGATCTAGGCGGTATCGAATGCTTTGGCCACGTCGAGGAAGACTGCGCCTGTTAGCCTCCTTTCGCCAAAGTTCCTGGTGATTCTTTCAACGAGGCGGGCTAGCTGCAAGGAAGTGCTATGCTTGGACGAAACCCAAAATGCTCATTCCGCAGCAGCCCGCGCAAGTTTATTTCGTGTAAGACCCTAGATAATAGGATCTTTTCGAATAGCTTACCAATCGTTTCCAAAAGACTAATGGGCCAATAGGATAAGCGCGGTGCCGGATCCTTCACCGGCTTAAGTATAGAGATGACACGGGTGTGTTCCAACACTTTAGGGAATTGATGGGTGAGGAGGAACGCATTGAAGATCAGGACCAAGAAGGATATCGCTAGTTGTGGGACATGCTTCATGGCCCTATTCGGGATACCGTTAGGGCCTGGAACCTTACTGATCTTGAGACCCCTGATGATTTCGTGAACCTCCTCGGGGTTGGTTAACTTGGGTTCGCTGGCAGGAGTCATGAGGTAAGACTTCAGCACCACATAAACCATCTCAATAACTGCCTGGACCGAAGGATCGATCACCGGCTCAAACTGAGCCTCCAGATTGTCGGCAAGGGTTTCGGCTTTCTCAGAGTCTGATAGAGAGATTCCCCCTGGGTGACCAGTGGGAGAGACGGATTACGGACTCTCATCACCTTTTTGGTCATACTACACAGCGTCCGGTGTTCAAGATCGAGGGATTAGAGCATCGTGCTTCACTGGACGTTCCTTCACTCGATGCAGGCTGTTGACCTCGGGTTTCAGAGCGCGATCCCTGGTGATCTGCCACTGCCCCGAGAAGCCGCTTCTTCAGGCGTATTTCATTCCGAATGCCGGCCGGTATCGGAGGCCGTGGTTCATCACGCGGACGGCACTTGGGAGTAGATGCCGCAAGATATTTTAAAACGACACCGTGGATGTTCTCAACGCACGTGTCGATTCCCATCCCGTTGTGCAATTCTAGATCGAACTGAATTTGATCTTCCAAGTGAGTTTGGAATTTGGCCCAGTCAGTTCGCTAAGATCAGGGCGATCTGGTGGGTGTTAAAAGGATGAGCGACACGCAGTGTCGATGAGTACCGAAAGGTGGTCCGAACTTAGTGCAGAGCACGAAGTCAGATACACCGGGAACGGGTGGTACTTCACCATCACAATATCCAAGACATCGGAAGTAGCGGAGGAGTTGTACGGGTGGGTGGTTGGATTTTCCGGTCCAAAGATCAGAGAGGAGATCTCGTCGGCATAATCACGTAGGAGTTTCCCCGCGAGTTCCGACCCACGTGTTTGGCGTTGAGGTCGCGGCCATCATGACCGGCAATCCTCCGCCAAAAGAGGCGGTAAGGTCCGCTAGGATGGGCGGGAACGATAGAGGTAAGACGCAAGGATTTTCATCCGTCTGCCGGCCAATATAACATGGATGGCAGCAGCCTCCAAGTAGGTCAGGCCCGAGACGGGCACTGAGTGTTGAACTATACCAGGGCGGAACAGGATGGATCTACCGCCCCCGCTGTCCGTCTGTCTGTGGGGTGGCAGACATAATTGGCAAGCCGGAAGGCTTGACCAGCATTAAGGAATGTCTCGATTAAGAGACAAATATCGAAAACGTGCTGGCTGAGAAAGTGCTCTAGCTCAAATTCCTCCCGCGCTCTTCATCAGCATTCCAGCAGGCAAGGTGCAGATCTTTACCCCGTAACGTTCTCCTAAGGCGTGCTACCATATTCGGCCACGAAGAGGATAACGGTCTTCAAGACAGGCCGCGGGCGGGCTGCCCCAGTGGGGAGGGAGGATATGGACGTGAGGAGCCGACAAGTCAGCTCCACACATGCTTGGAGGGGAAGGCGATCGAGGTGATCAGAAATATCCTCGAGTGGGGAGATGGGGATTTGTGTGGGGACAACCAGGTCGGGATTTGTGGATTTAGCGGCTGTTTCCTTTTGACTTCCCAGCAGCCGGTTTAGTTGCTGCTGTGGATTTAGGTTCAGGCTTCCAGACCCGATCGTCTTCCTGGTGGCGGTCACTTTAGGCTGCATGGGCACCTTCATGACCGATTGAGGAGTGGGTTATGGGTTGGAGTTTGAGGGTGGAGTGGTGGCGTTGACAACACGCCCCATCGAACGACGTGATTCCATTCCTCGCCTAGGTGAGTTCTGCTCGGCATAGGGCCCGACCTGCTGAGTATTCGGAACGGCAGTGTGGCCTGTGGCTGCATTCTTACGGGGTCGTTCGGGAGCCAGCTTTACAAGGGTCGCCCTAACCTCTTTCAACTTTACACATCCCCGCTAGTTCGCTGTGTGTTTAATTCCGCAGTCACAGCACGGAAGCTGCTCCCGCGGGGTGGAGCCCCACCGGAGAGGTTGGAGCCACCACACGCGACGCACCGAGGCGCGTATCCGCAGTTTGGCTGCGTGTGTCCGAAGCGCTGGCAGCGCTTGCATTGCAAAGGGCCCTTTGGAGCCACGTACGTCTCCAACGACACCCACAGGCCGCAGAGTTCGTTGATTGATCGCACCTTGGACACTTCAGGCCCTCGCGCCACTGAAACAATGAAGTGGGGGATGGAAGGGCTGTCTTTGGTGAGGTCCTGGTCACGACGGCCGCGAACGCCGCTGCGTGACACCCTGGACATGAATGCCCAGGGACTCCAGCTCCTCCCGGACGACGCTTTCAGGCATTCCCCGGCCTTGATTCTTCACCAGAAGTCGTGCAAAGCGGTCCTAATGGAACGTGAAGGACTGGAAAAACACACCCTCCCCCCATCGAGGGACCACAGCGCACTGACAGCGGCTCTGAAACTAAAAGCGGTTGACGGCACAACCATTAGCTTCTCAGCTTTAAGTTTGGCCGTCAGACCGCCAGGGCAATACGACCGCAACCAACTCAGGAAGGCACGGATGTCACGTAGAACTGAAATACAAATGGGGGCCTTGTTAGGACGTTCCTCTTCTGCTAAGCAGGTGTTGATCACCTGGGCGCTTGTAGTGGTGCCATTCGGCTTGTCGCTCAGAGAAGAACCGGACATTTCGTTAGACTTGCGCTTGTTGAACCTCTCGGATGAGACAGCAGATTCAAACGGGTCTGAATTCATGGCTCTGGGTTTGGGCGGTCCACTTGACGATAACGGGGCGACGGACCCGGCCAGGGCAGCCGTGTACGTTACCCATCCCTCGGGGGACATGTTCGCCCGTGACTACCGATGCACTCTCGGGCAGAGGCGTGGACCAATCGCTAGGTGCCGGGTGACGGTTTGCGGGCTCCAGTGTCCCGCCCGAGGTTGCCAGCTCGTTGGTTTTACGCTTGCTCGTGGGCTGGGCAGATGATAGTTGAGGGCTCTGGCCCCACAACCAGTTATTATGCTGCGGCTCCCAGAAGGCACCGCAGACTTCTTTCGACGAGACATCGCCATCCTCAAGTCCTTGAGAATGGCCGGGGAAAGTTGCATGGTGGAGGTAGCCTTAATAAAGGCTAAAACTTCCTTCCTTAGCATGAAGATTCGGCAAGAGATCCAATACACAACACAAGACACAGGACTCCCGATGAGGCCAGTAACCGTGTGAGCAGGTACTACAGGTCGGTTAGAACAAGTCTCCAAGCTCGCTGTCCTTAAAGCGACGGGTCAACCACTCAGTAGAATAATCAGTGCTCTCTCGGCTCGCTGATCCTCACTGCTCCACTGCCGATTGCCGACCCAATCCATCATGGGGCAGATGACCTGATTATGAAGCAGAATTCCGTTCCTGACGGACAGATCATTCTTCTTATTCAGGAGGAAAAGCAGCATGCCCATTCTTTGAGCAGTTTTCTTTCTAACCTTGAGTATGTGAGGCGACCAGTTGTGTCCTGTATCTAGGATCAAAACCAGATAACGAGTAGAGTCGACCCATTGGATTGTTCCCCGAAGAGATATACCGGTCAGGCGCTAGATAAAGCGCCGTCCGGCACGCGCGAAGATTATCGCGTTACTCTTAGCGATATTAATGGAGGTTCTCCATTCAATCAACTTCCGTTGTTGGTTGTTGAGATATGACTCCAAGTAGCTGACAAGCAGTGTCGGTTCCCAGGACGTGGCTAAGGTGGCCGTGTCGTCCTAGTAGATTGCTACTTCGACAAGATAGTATGGACAATAAAAGATGCGAAGTTTAGGAGGTCAACATGTAAATGGGGTCATCGATACAGACGGTATCGAAGGCTTTGCAAACGTCGAGGAATACTACGCTTGTTATAATATTTTCGCCGAAGTTCCTGTTTATTCTTTCAATGAGGACGCCCGATAAGATAAGGGCAGTGCTGGATCCTGTTCCGGTTTGACTATAGAGATCAATCGAACGTGCTTTCACAATGTAGGGAAGTGATGGGAGAAGAGAAACGCATTGAAAATCTGGACAAGAAGGAATACAGCTCGCTGTGGGAGATGCTTCAAGGCCCTTTTCGGGATACCATTCGGTGCGGGAGACTTCGTAACCGTGAGCCCCTGACGGCATCCTGAACCTCTTCAAGATTCGTTTATATTGGCTCACTGGCACGGGTCATGAAGTAAGACCTCAGTCCCACGTTAACCGTCTCAATAACTGCCAGGACCGAAGGAACCATCACCGGCTGAACCTGAGCCTCCAGATCGTCGGAAAGAGCTACGAATTTCTCAGAGTCAGAGAGAGCGATTCGCCCGGGGTAACCAGGGGAGGAGACGTAGCAGGAAATCTGATCACCCGTTTTGTCAATTCCCACACCCATTAGTCTTCTGGATTGAGGAATTCGAGTGACGCAACCCACTGGCCTTTCCTACACCCATTGAGCCGGCTGGTCAACTAACTCTGCAGGCGTTTGACCTCGGCTTTTAGAGTGAGATCCCTAGTGAACTGCCAAGGCTTCCGCAGCCGGGAGACGTATCTCTTCCTGAATAACAGCCGGAATCGGAGGCCATGGATCGTCCCGCGTGCGACACTTCGGAGTAGATGCTGCCAGAGCCCTCAGAATGACACCGAAGAAATTCTCAAGTCACGTGTCAATTTCCTTCTCGTTGTGCAATTCCGGGTTGAAAGAAATTTGATTCTACAAGTGACCTTCAAATTTGGCCCAGTCAGTGGCCTGAAATCAGGACAATCCGGTGGGTGTTGAAAGATTGAGCGACATTCAGTGTCTATGGGCACAGGAAGGTGGTAAAAGCTAAGTGCAGAGAAAGAACTCAGATACATCCCTGGTTCGCTATTTCACAATTTCACTTTCTTCATGGACTGTATAAGTATGTTGAACGAGACCGTTGAGGAACGAGTTTCCTTCTAGCGACGGAGTACTATATGTATTCTACGATGTCGGGACGACTCAGAATACCAGGTATTCCGATAAATTACACGTACCCAATCTCTACTGTATACAAGACCTTTTTTCGAAATATGAAAAAGAGGAAGATATTGAAAGAGACTGCGCACAATGTGGCAAGAGAAAACATTCGTTCCGGGACGATCCTGTCGGTGATATGCTATTTTACCCATGAGAACCGCAACCCTGGTTCAACAACGTATTAGCGATCGCGCATAATGTTAATTATTCGAAATGAATTTCATCTTGAATGGAGCCAAAATTGATCATGAAGTTGCCAGAAGCATTCGATCTTTCTCCATATCGTGGTACCTTCACGACTTCAATACAAAGAAAAACTTAGATTATGTTGGCAATATTCCCGACATTTCAAATTACGACGCTAGCGAGATGAGCGAATGTGATTGGAGAGAATTTCTCTAGTAGTATGAAGGTCACAAGGCGACGGTCTTTGACGAAATGCGCGTACTGGACTCCTATTGCCAGGATGATATCACGGTCTTACGAAAAGCTTGCTAAGTCCTCAGGCAAGAATTTATTCAGATCGGGAACATCGAAGTATTTTCGAAACAATTACCTTTGCGCTACAATGCAGTAAGTTGTTGCGCAACGGTTCCTGAAGACGGATATCATAGATGTCATCCCTGCAGGTGGTTATAGCATTAAAATGTCAAGTGCAGTAAGAAAGCTCTGATGTGGATCATCTATAGGGAAAAGGCAAACGGATATTGGAAACTTCACGACCGAAACGGGCGCGAGTACAGATTGCCAGATCTCTCTCACCTGGGCGTAGACGGGTTCTGCCAACAGACCGGAAAAGTTATACGAGTTTTTCGGTTGTGATTTCCGCGGTCGTACATGCCTACCTCTCCGTGAAGTGACTAGCACGTGTGGAGACACCTTAGCCAAGAGGTACGAACATACGATGGCGAGTCTCGAGCAGATCACAAGAGCAGGTTATCAAATGAAGTGATATGGGAATGCGTTTTGACTCCGCGATCTCGGCACGCCATCCTGGATTGAAGACACATCCTTTCGTACAACATACCCCCTTGAATACCCGAGAAGCGCTGTACGGAGGTAGAACAGAGGCCAAGAGTTTCCAGTATAATATCCGGGAAGAAGAAAAAATTCGGTATCTTGAAGTCACGAATCTTTATCAATACATCTGAAAATATTTTAAATTTCCCTTGGGTAACCCAAACTTTCATGTGGGAGATATGTGTAGAGATAAAGATGCTACGTTATGTAAGGAGAAACAAGGAAAGCGTTCCATCTTATCTCCAAAAGACTCTTTTATCAGTTATTAGCTTCCGTTGTAATAACCTTTTTATGCCCGTGTAGAACAAGCGAAATAGAGCAGGATACAAAGGAGGAATATTTTAAGGGACAGTTGTCAAACGTGCCTTGTTAGGCACCTACGTACTTCACAAAGTCAGGTTGCCCGTATAGTTGGGTTATCAGGTAATAGAAATTTTCGAATTGTTTGAATATGACTTCAATCAGAAAGATTTCAAAAAAGTAATGGCGTCCTTTTTTTGAGCATAAAAATACATTTCTTTAAGTGTCAGGCTGAAACTAGCAGATACCCAAAATGTATTCGAAAACCTGAAGATGAGGACCGTTATATTCAACATTTAAAGCCAGCCAAAGCACCCTGTCGGATAAAGCTGCTATAAGAACCAACGCGGTGAAACGAGCACTACCAAAATTGTGTCTGAATTCTATGTGGCGAAAATTGACTGAACGAAAAAGACAGGACCAGAACGAAGATGATCTCAGATCCACAAGAACTCTACCGATTTCTGGCGACGACGGGATCGAACTCATGAACTTGATGTTTGCTAGTCATGACCTAGTTTGGAACTCGTGGCGATTTATCGCGGAGAATATACCGATCTTGCCTCAACGAAGTCCTTGGGGAATATGTGACGTCAGGAGCTTGCATGCATCTGTACTCCAATCTGGAACATTTGCAAGACAGAGCGCTATATTGCGACACTGATTCAGTAGTTTATATTCAGAAGGAAACTGAGCATTTCCTGAAAAAACTGAGGGGAGAAGTCCGTGACGTGACAACGAATTAAAACCCGTAGAATTCATTGATGAGTTTGTCAGCGTGGGACCCAAAATTTATGCCTATAGGATCTGCGTGCGTGAAGAACCAAATACCGTCTGTAAAGTGCGAGAGATAACTTTAAATTACAACACTTCGAGATTGGTGAATCTTGATGTCATAAGAGATATACTGAATAGCGAACTCGGCGACACAGTTAGTGTACACAAGCCAAAGATATTAAATGAAATAAGCAAGGACGAACAGGGTAAAAAGAATGGCGTGCAAGTGTTTCAATGATTAATGAAAACGGAAACAAAATTTTTCATATTTTTTTTTGAGACGGTGCTTAGAGAACAATATGTCCGTTCCGTTAGGGTATAAATATGAGGTGTGTAGTGTAGGACCCTCATTATCTAGAGGCGTAGATGAATGACGATTTAAAATTTAAAAATTCTTTTACGTACATAACAAGCGGACCAACTGGTTCTGGAAACTCGACTTCTTTCATAAAATAGTTTAATACCTCGACTCACAGTGTACCGAAACCAATTTTGACGGAGGTATAATCTGGTGTTACAGTGTGATAACAGCAGTTCCCTCGCAACAGTTGGCCAAATTCAGAAAGGACATACGATTGCAAGAGGGCCTACACGAAAAGTTTGGTAACACACAGGGCAACACGTGTCTCATAATAGTTGACGACCTTTTACATAAGGTTTAATCCAACGATGTTAGTGATTTGTTTATAAACAGAAATATTAGTTTCATCTTGATCACGCAAAATCGTTTCCACCAAGGGCCCAACTGTAGAGACATTTCACTAAATGTCATATAATTCGTACTTTTGAAGAATGTTAGAGACAAGAATCAACCCAGAGCCCTCGTGTTCATTTCATATTAGATTTCTCACAAAATACCGACGACCATCTACGGTATCGCACCAATGTATTCCCGGCAGAATATCCTCCCATTGTGTATGCCCCAATAAAGGATGAAATGGATCAAATCGAATTATCACGCTCTCCACGTG
>Ga0209629_10004174_pt1 | contig 10626 bp, 9 predicted proteins | sample TergutCu122P5_FD_187286 | JGI IMG/M metagenome (GOLD analysis project Ga0209629, IMG submission 187286) | Cubitermes ugandensis P5 segment gut microbial communities from Kakamega Forest, Kenya - Cu122 P5 (SPAdes) (version 2) | ecosystem: Host-associated > Arthropoda: Insects > Digestive system >... | reverse complement strand
AAGGAACCCAACAATGGCAAAGCTTTGGTTGGACGAATGGTAAAGGGGGTATATAAGTGCAGCGAACTGAAATGGGAAACCAGTGCTCATTTGTGTGTGAAGTGAATGAGACAGAAAAAGAGGGGAAAGTGAGGAGAGAGAGGGAGTGAAATGGAGAAGTCAAAATAAAATAAATGGAGGATTGGGAAGGCAGGCAAGGTAGAAAGGATGGACCTATAGGAGGAAAATGGCTGTGGAAGTGGTAAAGTGAAGTGGGAATGCAATGGAGTAACATATAAGAATATGTTACAATACAAATGAACATTAAAATGTAGATGAAAATATACTTTTAAAAGACATAAATAATTTAAAATGGAGTGGGTGGAAATGGACAGTAAAAATTACCCGAAGACAGCAGTATGCACAAGACCAGCACACCAGACAGGCATTAAATCTTGGATATTATGGGTGGAGGTCCCCCAGGCTCCTTGAGGGACAACTGGAGAGGCCTTCCAGACTGGCTTGGACAGAGGCTATAATGCTGGGATGCAGCTTATCACACCACAGTAGTCCCTTTTTGGCAATTCTCACTTTTTCCCCTATTTCTTCTATCTTCACTATTTACATATTCATTTTCCGATTTTCATTCCTGATTCCATTATACTCCCTATTCATACGCCTGTCATTTCCAGGCCCACATTTCACCTTACTTTGCTGTCCTTCCACTGGTCCAATATTTCTTTCCCCCTCACTTACTCCCCTATTTCCTGCCTACCAATCCCCAACTGGTACTTTCGTTCTGAATTCTCCATTTGATCTCTCTCCATTCCTCTGCTCTGCTATTCACTCCACAAGCATACATGCATGCACACACAGGTTCCCATTTTGTTCCTCCACCTCCTCCTTCCAAAACATGCCCCATTATCTCTGCCATGCTCACTCAGTTGCCTTAGGCACCTGTCTTCCCTGCATGTGCTATTTTTGTCTACCCTGATGACAGAGGTATTGGATCCTCTTAGCCATCACTACACTCCTACCAGACTACATGGTGTCACATGACAGACAGTAATCTTTAGCGTCAATGCCATGTGATCATCAAATCGAACTGACAAATAATGGTCCTAGTCACATTTAGATTTGAAAGATATTCATTCATGTTCAAAAGTATTCTGCTAGACTATACATAAAATTTCCACAGTTTATTTAGGATATGCAGAAAACAGAACTCTCGAGTACTGTAAAGCAATGTGGTGAGAGTTTAAGGCAGGTTACTTCAGTCTCCTTTGTGGTGCTCAAGCAAGCAGCTGGTAACTTCTGTGGCTGCAATTGAGAATCAACAATATTGACACATATTTTCTCACAATTCTTCGAATATCTCTGCTATCACGTATCTTCAAGTTCTGGTACGTGCTTCAAATATGATTACACCATCAACAAATCTTGAAAGAGCATTCTCAAAACAAATCAGTGTTCTGGTGTATTCTGTATGTCTAGAACTGCACAATTTCTTTGCTTTTGCTTACCTGCAAATATGACTTGTCCTTGCAGACCAACCAACAAAATGGAAAGGAAAGACATGTGCATGTTCAGTTAGATTTTAGCTCATTTCAATATTAACCACATTAAATATATATTGTTCATGATCATTGTTATCAGCCTCACATCTGGGGCTCTGTGATCTGGTCACCATTTACTACAACAAACTACCAAATGCTTCCTACCACCATAAAAACAGTGACAAAACAATAATGTATATTGGCAACACACTCTACTGCATCAAGAGCCATGAGGTTCTCATGCCAGTGAATCTTCTGGGATGTGGCACTGTGTAGCCTGTGACACAGGTACCACCATTTCAGAAGAAACTGTGGCCTTCACCAGGGTAGTGTTACACTTGCCCTGAAGAAATTATAATAACTACAAGTAACATGATGTAACATCCCAAGAGCCTGTTAATTTAATCTTTTAAAGCCCACTGGTTACGCGATGCACCACCAGTTTAACATTCAATAACTGTACGCTCTGTTCACACTGTATTTGTGTTTTGTATTTATCTCAGAACAAACAGCGACTTGTGCCACTTACAGCATAAACTGACTGGTTTTTATAACCGAGATGAAAAGTGTTTACAGTGCGGTACGGACTGGGTCTTTAAATAGAGCAGTCTGCACTTTGTCTTTATAGAGGGTTAATATTTTCCATATTCCATGCATTTAATCCAATGGCTGCACAATCAACAATAAATAAATAAACCTCCCCAAGGATAGCCACATAGAGGCAAAAATATGTAGGAAGCACAATGTAAAGTGACGAATGTTTTATTCTTGACTGTACAATTGTTGGATTAAATGCTGTACAAGAAGCCTCCAATTTTTACAGCTAATTATTTTATATGTGCTAATTTTCATAATGCCAATAAACTCAGAACATGTTTGTTTCAGGCCAAAAAAACCAACTGCTATGCACAGGAGCATCAAGCAGAAAAAGTTCTTCTGTACCAGTAATAAACATAAGTATAATTCACAAAGAACAGGGATCTAGTTGCTGCACTGTCATTCCGTAGTATCTGTATGATACCCACGAGAGTCACTTAGCACTGAGAAGCAGGGCAGGTGGAGTTTTGAGAAGGATATACTTGTGACAATGACAGAGGAAAGCAACAACAATGGATACAACTGGAAAAGACATTTTTGTAGAAGGAACTCAGAAGAAAATGTCTGTTAACAGTTATACAGCTGTAAAGAGAACAGAAATGCAAATTATGGGAGAAGGAAGGGGCGATGATGCTGGTACACATATATATCACCCAACAATTTATGGCAAAACTGTACATTGGGTCAGTAGCTATGATCATTCCACTACATTATTCAAGAATGACATGACAGAACTACCACTACGTGGACAGATACCAAATGAAAGAAAGCTGTAACAACTTCATAATACTGGTTCTTTCTAAAAATTTGATGGCATGTTCCAGCTTTTGTCAAACCTCCAGGTTCCCTTGCAGGTTTGTGACCATCACTGTAAGTTTTAAAGTAACATATTTCAAATGGGTTCTATTTCTACACTTAGACGGGCAGGATAAGTTGGGTCCAAAGTTACACATGCAGACACCACGCTCCAGCATATGAAAGAACTCTACATTTGCCCAACAGAGAGAAATCTTTTCATATCCCCTCTGTGAAGACGTAAGTAAAACTCACTTCTGAAACACTGAATTTTATTTAAAAACTACCCTTAAATGCTATGTCATTCCACTGTCCAATGGCTTTAAACTGACTTAGGATGAGTTTTAGTATCTCACCTTCACCCCGTCCCTTCAATTATGATATTCTCCTATCTATGCTGTGCATAGACTGTGCATATGCTGAGACTTACCAAATTTTATGACCATTTATCATTTCCCCATATATGCTACATGCCGTACACACCTTATTCCCTGTGATTTAACAGTCCCCAGAATATGTGATGAGTAAGGGCAAGTTCCAAGGACACTTCAAGCCCTGAAGCCAAGGACAATATATTGCCTCAAAACATCTAGATGCGGTGTCATATCCCAGAGGAATGGAATCCTCAACAAAAGGTACTTTTGGCTGCTCCTTGCATGGAGTGGACCTGAGTCTACACAACTCTTAAAACTCTGTGATGAGGGAACATACAGATCACTGCAGCAACAAGAACTGGATGGTTGTGATGTGTCCTCAATTTGTAGCTGCCACAGACAGACTTATAGGAAGACGTAAATTGGACAGGAAAAGCCTTGCAAAAAATTAAAAAAGGAAAGAATACGGATGGTAGAAAAGACTGGGAAAAGTGGAAGAGAGTTTTTATGACTCTCACCTCATAATATTGAAATGGCACAAAAATCATAAAAAGAAGCTTCATAAAAGAATCTGTTTCTGCTAGAAATGTGAAATCCATTTTTATTCATGTTACAATCAAAGAAGTCACATGACATGGAAGCTCACAGCCCACATGTTTCCTTATGAGTCCCACTGCAGCTCAGCTAGCCTCAATGGAGAAGACTGATTGTTCTGAATACAGAGCATCATATGAGAATGTTGAATTACACATTCTGAGAAGTTACTGTCTATATTCACCAATGTATGGTTAGGATGTGCAAAATTTGATACATAACCTTATATATGATTTCAAGTTTCACAGCAACATTTAAATTTACTGTGCAGAGTAATATGCAATGTAAGAAATGTAGATCTATGTCAAAATTTATGACTGAGAACAACCACAAAGCCCTACGTGCATGGTATCATGAAAAGAAAATGCTGCCTGAAAGAAGTAACACTAAAAATATTTAAATTACTTTCAAAACACTTTCCAGGCTTCTGTTATGCCTCTACACATGGTTAAAGTGGTTACTAATTATTTCTCTTCAACACAGCTACGACAAATTTTTAAATAAATTTTTGTTCTCTCATTCCAAAAAAACTAACAGCTAAAATACAGCGAAACCCACATCAACCATTCTCGCAGTTACCATGCATTTATTCTGGTACAAAAAAATAATCCACGTAAACAATGTATAATTAAACTGCAAGCATCATTCCCCAAAGTTTCATTTTATCTCACTAGTCATTCAGTATTCTCGGTTCTGACCCACAATACTGCCAGAATGATCGCTGCTGTGAAAGTAAAGCAATGATTTTCAATGTACAGAAGCAATACGGTGCCCATAATGGTAATTTTGAAATGCCACTGTGCTACAGCCAAGTTACGAATGCTGGTATTCATGTAAATGTCATTTAATTTAAGTAGTAAGAAAAGTATGGCCTTCTGTCTGTCCATTGTAATGAAACTCACAAAAGCTCAACAGCATGATGTTGAGATCCCTTACACTGAATTTCACCAAAAATCAAACAATAGATGTGGAGAGTACTGATGTAACTTAATTTATTCTCCAAAGGTGAATTTCACTGTGTCAAAATCATAAAACTCATGGTCATTCAAAACGTTCTGTGGACACCTGTTCAGGATTTCATCCAAATTAGACAAAAGACACAAAAAATGCATGAAATATTTCATTTATACTCTAAATTAAAAGTGTGTGCCTTTCACTGTTCTGATATGCATGAAATTCATGCTTGCTCAACAACTTTTTCCACAGAATTCCTGTACCAAATTTCATGAAATGTGACAAATGGTTTAGTCACCAATATTTGGTCATGTGGTGGTTTCCACATGACATGCTGTTTTTTTTACATCTTAAAGAACACCTAAAAGGTGATTTGCACAAAATACTACAATAACTCTTTGTTTATTAATTTTCATTTTTTGTCTCTTTTTCCTGTTTCTGACATATTTTGCGTTTTCTTGTTCACCTTCTCTCCGTATTCTCTTCAGAATGTATGTATACAGACTTCAATGTTAAACAAAATGCAAGTTTTACACTCAGGAAACAAATCTGCATTTTCAGTCTTGAGTAGGACAGAGGCTAAAATTATCAGTGTTTTAAAACCTACCTAGATTACACTTAAATATTACACAGTACCAATCATACTTCTGTCACATGACTTCCAATTTTGCTTTACATAAGACTGTGAGATTTTGTACAATATACATTGCATAATAATTTTAAACAGGTGAGAACCAATACTGAATATCAGGCCAGTAGCTTCAAGGTTATTCTATTCCGACTACTCTCTTTCAATCTGCGTACCTACATTGCATGTTACTATATTTACTAAACAAAAAGCTCATATTTGGCACAATTAAGTGTGGGATTAACACTTAACTTGTTTACTTTTCAGGTACTTCCCAGTAAGTGGAAGTAACTTCCGCACAGCACATTTACTGCCATGTCTGCATGCATAATCTCAATAGTGGAAGAAAATGACAGACACCAGTCACTGCTATCACAATGCATTCCATGAAATTAATTTGGTAACACAGTAGGCCATGATATTATGCAACAGACTGTTGGGCTGCTATACACTATCTAAGAATCTGAACAGCTACTTTTTACTTCAAGCATGGATCAAGCCTTGGATCACATCTCTAATTACTTTGCTTCTGTTTTGGAACTGTTTACAACTGTACGTGCATCAGCAACTCCAAAAACCTTTTGTAACAGAAAAATATGCAGCTAACATGTTCACATAATACCTGAATATACAATACCTCATTTTATGATGCAGAAGTTGTGTTGCAAACAATGGGGGGGGGAACATGTGCAGGATTGCCAACATTGATAGTAACCATAATGTATATGCAGCCACTAACGTAAGTAAAAAAGGTGTCTACAATGCTTTGCAAACATCTGCTGATATAGGAAAAATGTAAAAGTTGAAATGAAGAATGTACCCTGTGTGTCCAAGACATCTTTTGGATGAAAATTAAGTGGGGGAGAATGGTATACCAACAATAATGGTCTCTGAACATCCATCTAAACTTTGTCAGGAACCAAAGCAGAGTAACTTCAGTATGGTTACTTCGACTTTCTGCAGCAGTATGTTGGCAATCCTGATTTACACACTGTGAAAGGTACACAGTGCAAGAGTAAAGAAGACAGTGTGGAATGTAGGTCTTATAATTCCACTGCCATGTTCATAAAAATACATTTGTTTGGGCAACAAATAATAGCAATTTGAGGTGCTGGTGAATAATGGTTTGTAGCAGTTACGTCTGGCAAGATGAACTGGGTGCCCTGAGTACAACTGAGGGCCAGCTGTTGCATGCCATTCCTTTTCTTCAGAACAAAGGACTTCCCGCTGCATGTCACAACCTGTCCAGGCCCATCAGGATAGGCACCATTTCTTTCCAATTTGAAAAGCAAATGGTGCACACTGATGTGCATGCACAGAGTTCTTAAAATAATTAATGAACACATTTGAAATAATCAACCACCATTCAAAATCGCAAAGAATGTAGGCTATTTGACGTAAAGATACACTATTTTGTTCTTCCCCAGTGCTGTCAAGTGACAAATTATATTACACACAGAATATGTCCTGTACATTCCAACACAGAAACTTGTGTTGCATGATGCCTCCAATCATACAACAACAAAGGGCACATAAACCTAATTTACAGCACAGAAACAGGTTTTGTGTGAATAAGCATGACCTTTGTGGCAAACAATCCAGGCAAATTCTCTTACTAGTATATAAAAAAAAAATCACAAGAAAATTTTAAGTCTTTGTGCCCCATTTAAAATTCTGCGTATTCAAAAAATATTTCTACATGTCATTAAATAATTAATCTTTATTTTAAATAAATGCACAGCCAGTAATCCATGGTTAGACGTTAAGTTTTGGAAAGACTAAAATCATCACAAACACAAATAGCATGAGCACAACTGGCGTGAGAATTGTGACACTATTGTTACACCACGAACGTTAACTAATATGAGCAGTTTTGTTGGAACTGTAACACTGCAAAGCTATTTAGACCCAGTACTTGTTTCATTCCTTCCTTCCTTTGATTTTAAAGTCCTAATTGACAAAACATTGCTAGACTCCATTGACATCTGTAAAATTATTTTAAAACCCCATACTAAAGTCCTTGAGTTTTACATTTATCCACTTCCAAATGAGAAAATATTTGAATATGGACATTTGATGGCCTTGTGTTGACTCAGCACAAGGCATCTTCACACACACGCACACAAACACACACACACTCTCACACACTCGCTCCACTGATGGTGCACTTCTTGCGCATCACCACATTAACACTCATAATATCAACAACATTATCATCATCTTTAAATATATACAGTAATTAATATGATATATATTTATATATAGTCAACCTCATTGGTACATTACTTGCAAACAGCTAATTACAAGCAATGAAAATAAACAGCAAAAAATCAATAACAAAAATACTGATTCCATTTGTTCATAAAATGTTAAGTAATTCATCTGTCTTTCAGGTGAGTATAAATGTAGGTTGATCTCTGCACACTACAATGCATGTATTATTTTCTTGTATGAACTTGGTAAATACATTTTAAACAATGGGGTGGTAGAAATAACTTGTCATGTTCCTGGTTCTTAGAATTATTTTGTTCTCCCCCCTGTCCATGCTTCAGTGGTCCCACAGCCATTCTTGGTGAGATGTACAGAACACTAATTAACACCACACGTACGTATGGAGACACGAACTGTTTACACAGCAGCAGACAGCGTTGGTCCCTCCAGAAACATTTCAACAACACCAAAGGGACACTGTGAGGTAGGATGCCATGTTCTGATTAACAGTTGGCAGCTGCTGATCACTTGCACATGCTGACAATAGTGTTTACTGGTGCTACTGACACAGGTAACTAGCACTGACAGAAATGGGAAGGGAAAGTGCCACACAAGGTCACTGTGCACCCTCCTACACACTATAAACACTTCAGATATCACACATCCAAAACGTGATGAAATGAAGCATACTTTGAACTGGTAACAGTCTCCGTAACCACATACTTCTTAGAAATTAGAGTTTAGGTGGGAATGTGGGGGAAAAAGGTGACTTTGCTTGCAAAGTGTACGAATTGCTTCAATTATCATGAAGGGAATGAATGTAACAGCATATTTGTAGAGATCAAGATGTGTGTAGTTTTCTGCCCAATTTTTTGTTCATTACACGCATTAGTGCTTACTCTTCGAAAGGTTCCTGTAAATCAATATGACACACATGGAATGTTTCTTACTCTTTTTTTTATACATATAGAAATGTAATGAAAATAGCTTTGAATGGGATGATGACATGGGGGCGGCAACACACAAATAAAATATTTACATGTACAGAAGAGAGAAGGTAACTAGTGCAACTAATATGTACCAGCAAACAGTCAAAATTACAATATGTTCAAAGTTATAAACAATTTTTTAGACAAGATATCTGATGGTATTTGTTCAGGATGGTAACACTGAAGATGGTGTTGCTTTCATTTGTCAGTACACATCTAACACAGACTCAGGTTTGCTTTGCCACTAACAAGAGCGGAGATGGTGCAGACTGTTCGTTCAGTCAGCATTTCTACACTATAATTCCATATCTATGTCACTTCAGACACCACAACGGCTTTTTAAAATATTAATAATGGAGGACTGTTTCGGAGGGAACGTGATTCAGAATGGCCAGACAGTCATCCTTTCACTTTGTACTTATTGGATTGTGTTGTTTAAAAAAGAGAGAGAGAGAGAGAGAGAGAGAGACACCATTCCACTGCCATAATGCAGGATCTGAAGCTTACAATAACCTTTGAAGCTAAATCACAGCATTCATGAACACTTCGCATTTTATGAAGACAATCTTACTGGAAAAGGGATGTTCCTTTCATGAAGGACAGGATTGATCCTTATTACATCACTTCTATGAGCAAACTATCAAACTATATCCTATGGCTATTCCCCACTTATGCATCTACAGTGAAAGTCCACTGTAACAACAGCATAACACTTTTGTACCTTATATACTGTCAAGTGGTTTGGTAATAGTGATTGTCCATTTCGATTGCACGAGCAATTTGAAGCCTTTTTCATTTTTAACCAATTTTTTCGCACCCTCACACCTTGTAACTATGTTGCTTACACAAACAGAACACACAGTTTCATTTAACCTTTAAAGTGTTGAAGATCTACAGCCCAATGTAGCCTCTCATTTACAGGGTTCTTTTGGCTTTAAATGGCCATTTCTGTGCCTGCTGATGTTATCCCTTGTGTTTCAAACACTTTTACACCTAAAAAATTCGAATAAGAAGTACACTCTTACAAATTCATTCACCTACCCATTTGCCAAGTTTCAAAGAAATCTACTTACTTTTATGTAGCTTAGTTTATGATCCCTTTCAAATTTGTTCATTTTTGTTTAAAAAAATTTAGATTACAAAATAATTCATTTTTCAAATATCTGCTTATGTCAGCACACTGTGCTACTAAATCTGAAGCAAACTGTATGGGAGTGTATCAGGCTGTGTAGGTCAGCAACCTGTTTATGTTGCACAGAAAAGTGGCTTAACTGACAGATGATAAATGATTTCACATTCCTTCCCGATATCACCGGGGGGGGGGGGGGGTCCTAAACAGTCTTTACTGAAATGGTTAGTGCAATGTGGGAACAATGGCAAATATAGTTCCCTTTGCTACGAGGGGGTGCTGATAAGTCCTTAGCCTGACCAGGAAGGAAAAAAGCTACAGTGACCACACTCAGGATTTCTTCAACATACTCCCCACGAAGCTGAATACACTTCTTAGCCCGTTGCTCTAACTTTTGCAAGCCACTCAAAAAAAATTCAGAAGGTTGTCCATCTAACCAGGTCTCTACGGCAGCAATGAACTCCGCGTCGGACGAAAAATGGCGACCTCTCAATTGTTTTTTCAGTCCACAGAACAGGTGGTAGTCCGACGGGGCCAGATCCGATGAATAGGGTGGATAATCAAGACATTGGAAGCCTAGGTAGTTCAGTTTCTTCTGGGTTGCAAGTGCCCGGTGAGCTGGGGCATTGTCGGGCAAGAACATGACCCCCTTGGTGACCTTCTTACAGCGTTTTTCCTTCAAACTGTCCTTCAAGTGCACCAGCAGAGATGAGTCATACTCCGCGCTGATAGTTTGGCCCTTTGGAAGATAACCAATGAGGAGGATGCCGTCTTGATCCCCAAAAATCGAGGCGAGAACTTTTCCAGTGGATTTTTGCAC
>Ga0209629_10004173_pt1 | contig 10627 bp, 5 predicted proteins | sample TergutCu122P5_FD_187286 | JGI IMG/M metagenome (GOLD analysis project Ga0209629, IMG submission 187286) | Cubitermes ugandensis P5 segment gut microbial communities from Kakamega Forest, Kenya - Cu122 P5 (SPAdes) (version 2) | ecosystem: Host-associated > Arthropoda: Insects > Digestive system >... | reverse complement strand
GTTTCAGCGTTGCCAAACGTAGGTCCATATATATACGACGTTAGCATTTCTGGCTTTACTAGGAGCTCCATATATATATGACATTAGTAGCCTAAGGGTTAATCAGATGTGAAATACGCGGTAAACCAAGTAATGAACGCCTCTTGACCGCAACATGTTGGTGAAGAATAATAGTATATAATGATATACATTTAACTGCAAATGGGCTGTCGCCCGGTGGCAGTGATTATAATGCATGCACATGAATATGAAATAAGGAGCTAAGAAATTTAAGCAGGCAGGGCTACATGAGAAGCATGCAGTAACAAATTGGAGTCTTGGGAACCATCTCAGCACTCGCGTTTAGACATAGGGAAACCAAGAAAAACCTATGCCGAGGTAGCCGGTCGCAGGACCTTCCGGATACTGACTTCTAGCTAGCAATCCGACAACTGTGATTGAACATGTTAATAAATGTACATTTCTTGGTTTATCACATACCGTTGCAACACTGTGTAATGCACGGACATGAGACGTAAAGATATGAGGCAGAATATGATAATACAATACAGTAACAAACAAGTTACCTCCTTGAATTTTGAAGTGACATGTATGCGCAGAGAAAAGAGAAGATTAATATGACGGCCTGTCGCATTGCTGTTAACTGTTTAAAACCCCAGTGGTGACCATAAGTACCACTTGTTGTAAGGTTAAGAAACTCTTAATTTTGCCCCAGTGTATTTATGTGTTTCTTTTGAATGTCACAATGAATACCGACAATATTCCGAGCAATATTATATGAATGGTCTTGCTGGTGGAGACGGAGTGTGTTTTCTGCGGGCTATTGACTGAAGTTTTATGTATAATATAGATGTACGCGAGTCTGGAAAGGGTTAAACATTGTAATGTTTAAGTGTTAGTGTTTATACGAATACTGCTGAATTCCAATTCAACGAGACGATCTTTGTTATAAGAGTCTATCAAGCTTGCAGCAAGGAAGATAAAACTTTGTAAGGCAAACTTCCATAGTGCGGGTGTAGCTGAGAAATTGCTTCCTGACTATAATCAATAAAACCTGATAGTGTCGGATTTATAATCGCTTTCCGCAAAGCAACACAGGAACAGTGCCGTAAGTAGCTGTGTGGATGCGTGGCAGATCACGATGGCCGAAGTGTGCTACAAGATGGGGCTCATGGAGACATGGGGGGCCGTAGAGCCGGCCGTCACATGACGTGTGTTGTCTTCTGCTACCCGTTCTTTATTTACCTCCTTTCTTCTTTTCTTCTTGCTTCTCTCACTTCTGTCTCGTCTCTGTTTATATTATTACTTCTTCGTCTTTTATCTTTCTGTACTTGTTTTGATCTATATTCCTATTAATCCCTTTATCTGTTTATACTGTTCTGACTACCTTTGGCTGGAATTCTGCCATTCTACTTTATGCTCCTTGTTTCTTTCATTCTCATGCTTTACGCTACTTACCTTCCTTCCTCAAAGTAATAGAGTTACAATTCTGTGTGTGTGTGTGTTTTTCTCAACTTTTGAGCCAGTTGGCCGATTTCTGGGAAAGTTGGTATGATAATCTTACCATTAGAGGCCACCCCAAAGCCGCACGTTGTAATCTCCGAAATGAAAATAACATGGCGGACTCGGCGGCACTAACTCCATCTACTTAGGACCCTGCAATGGTTTAGTATAATACCTTAGGTCTTGGGGACGCGTGTACTTTTTTTTTAGTTAATAAATATTTTGTACTTTGTGAACTAACAATATTGCGGTCCAAGGAACCTCTTTCTTTAGCTTGCGGATTGACGGCAATAAATAGTGTGCCACTGGAGCTAGGCGTGTGAGTTTTGATAAGGAAATGGAACCTACCTTATATACTTGTATGTGCCTTGCAGTATAAATGAAATAATCTTATTAGTAAGTAAGGGATTACAAATATGGGAAAAATGCGAAACTCTGAGAGTATGTACGGCAAATTTAAGGTACACAGAATGTGCGTTTAGGTCAGAAGTTCTTTATAAAAATTTAGTAACTTGTTAATAACAACAGCAGTATTTTTGCGGAACTACAAATCTTTGGAAAAGAGCGTAGGCTTACTTGTGCTGTGAACTCCATGTCTTTTCATTCTTTCATACAATTTGTTTTACTATTCTTTTTTTGGTCCCCTTTTCGTGCTATCTACACTTGTGTGGATGTTTATTTTCAATTGCATCTTCCCTTCTGTGTTTTTATACCTGTCTCATTCACTTCTTCACCCCTTTGCCCCAACGTTCAAAGCTTCTTATTGTGAAATAGCGCGCTATTTCATCTTATCTTTCGAAGAAACTGTTTATGCCTTACCTGTCGATCTGAGTCCTGACACTTTGTTTAACGACACCTGGTGTCAGTCCGTGGAATTGTGATTAAGAAACTTCGGATTTTGTAAATATTGGCGGACTTACTGCCAACGTGGAACGACGCTTTTCGTTGCTGTTATTGGCTAGAATCCAAATAAATGCACTAATTAGTTTATATATGTATTATTATTTCATTACCATTTCTCCAATATTCACTTTTTATTGGCCGACTAAAGCACTTAATTGTATAAAACTCAAAGGTTAAAATTTACGTTGTATCAATGTTTTAAAAGACAATTAAAAACTCCGACATGTTTCGGATCCTTTATGATCCATCCTCAGGGAGTGTTGAACGTGCTTGACTGAAATAACTCACAAGAAATTTCAACGTTCAACACTCCCTGAGGATGGATCATAAAGGACCCGAAACATGTCGGAGTTTTTAATTGTCTTTTAAAACACTGATACAACGTAAATTTTAACCATTGAATTTTATACAAATAAGTGCATTAGTCGGCCAATAAAAAGTGATTGACTTTAAAAATGCACGGTGAAAACCTGAAATTTCTCCAACATGTTTCGGCGTCTAATAAGTCGTCGTCATCATCATCATCATCAGGTTGATAATATAAGGGAATATATATGTGTTAGTATATTTCAATAATTTTTCCTTTATGTTCTTTTTAAGTGTACATTATTTTTGCCTGGTATACATTCAAAATCTTAATATTTTGCTTTGTGTGTGTCTTACATTACTATTTTTTACGATCCAACGAAATGCGCTGACCGGTATTTATACAGCCGATCCCAGTGGCCGCGCGGTCTAAGGCATGGGTCTGCGGCAGATGAAAATACAAGGGAATAGGCGTATGTGTGTGAGTATATACTCACATGTATAACGCACGGATAATTCGAAATATTAAGATAATTTATCGTTGACTTTTTTCTTTGTTGCAGGTAAGGCCACTTTCCTTGTGTCGCTGTTACATCCCATAGGTAAATACAACTCATCTTTATGATTTTGAGGTTTATAGTGACTTGTGTTTCGTAATGAAGCTTAGACTTTTTTTGAAGAATATTATCCTGTGGAATCTTTAACATACACATAACAACAGGGAGGAAGACTGCGTGAATTAAGGTGTGGCGATTTACAGGTGTTGCGTTATTCTCGTAAGATCGATGTTTATGGTATAAGATGAATAAGTTGCGTTCTACGGCTATGATTATAAAGAGTATCCTGCCCGTAAACGTGATGACGTGTGCCTTGGTGGAAATTTAGCAACTTCTTGTATGAACGTTCTGCATCGTGGTAGAAGATTGAAACTGTAGGTTGCTCCGATATGTTGGGCAAATTCCGTACACTCGCACCAAAGAATGTATTATTTTTGTAACTTCGTGTATTTACTACGTATTATATGGCTTTACATGACGAAGAAAGCACCAAATACATAGAGAGAAATATTATTCGTTAGTTTCTTCCCAGTCTTTATAAAAGGGTGACGAAATGTAGGCACTAAATAATATTTAATGCAAGACATCCCGATATGTTACTAATGACAATAAAGAGATATAAATGACCGTCAAAACACAACAGATTTATTATATTCTACTACTTCAGGGCTGCATGTTTCGACTCCTTAGAGTCATCATCAGGCCCTCTAACGAATCGACCCAAGACTATCTAATTCCTAGTGCACTCTGGGATCCCGTAGCGCTTACACCTACTGTAAGCGCTACGGGATCCCAGAGTGTACTAGGAATTAGATAGTCTTGGGTCGATTCGTTAGAGGGCCTGATGATGATTCTAAGGAGTCGAAACATGTAGCCCTGAAATGGTAGAATATAATAAATGTCGTGTTTTGACGGTCATTTATATGTCTTTATTGACTAAATATAATATGTATATAATGAGCAGTGCAATATTATGTCATTTTTTGGTTTCATAAGTTTTGAATTTTTAGTTAAATAAATTTCTTTTATAAACACGGGTCTAAAGCCTTCAACTGTATTAATGAAACAGACTTTAAATTTACCGTTTCATACTCACGTTTTTATGGAAATTATTTGCTGGTTTGGAAACCGCACAACGCCACGCGATACTGTTCCTCTATTATGCGTCAGTTACTGTGCTCGGCTGTTCATAATTTTAATTTGTATGGATAAAAATTGAACAACGTACTGAATTTGATTACCACCAATGTGAACGGAGCACGTGATATGCTCACTGTGCCCATTATTTCCTGCACTCTAAATGCAAACTACATTAACATGCAGTAATGGGGGAAAACAAAGACCAGGCACAATTACGAAGTGCAGTCGAACACGTAGCTATAGCTACTTGCACGTTATCATGTGCATGAAAAGTGACCAGAATCTACAGCGAAATAATCGCATTAACCGGCCATTACCGTTGTAGCTTACGTGCTAGCAAGATTGGTTGTTCGGGGGTTAAAAAACGGGCCGATAATTTTTATCCCAGCTTTATATTTATAGGCGGAGGTGCGGGTTCAAGCCTCTACGAATTGTATGGGACGAGGTAAGGAAGGTGCAGCACTAATAAAACATGTCTTAAAAAAAATAAATATTTGGTAATTAGGTCGTATACGTTAGTGTTGACGATGTATGTTACTTGTGAATTGTATTTATTGTATTGTCATTGAAGTGGCTGAAGTTTTGTTAATCTCCAGCAGAAATTGAATCCCAGCTACAATCTTATTTAAATTGAATGCTGAATCCCTAGTTGCTTAATTTTTAAATTATTTTATTGAAACATTTAATGTGGATAGCTGATGATAGTTGCTGTGCTGGTGAAGAAATCACTCGCCTTCATAAAAAAAATGCATATTTATCATCTTGTGATATTTGAAGTTCTCAAGACGCTGTGTTGCCCTGTAGTTTGATAGATTATGGTTACCTGTCACCTCCAGCTTCAGTCTAGAAGAGAATTATTATTACTTGGTTTATAAGAGACCGTCACTGGATACTAACTTGTGCCATCTGAATCCGCTTACTGTCATCACATCTTAGCTATGTTGATCCATTTTAATATTACCTTGACCGTTACGCTTGTTTCTCCCGTGTACAATATCACGTGACGATATTATAGTGATTCTTAACCATTTAAGGCAAAGGTGACAACTCTTTGTACCATTGCTTTTATATTAAAACATGTGCATTTTGTCCAGAGAATGTATCTATTGATAGTATTGGTAGAATATTATTTTCCTAAGCAGCATTAGGGGACCGATCTTTGTCATCGAGAAGCAGCTTGTTTTCTGAGAGTTATAAATCGACTCTGAGTGTTATTTAAGCGAATTTTCTGCTTAGGAATATTTAAAAAAAACCGAGGAATAATTGTAAGTTTAATATAATACCGGCATCATGAATTTTCATTATTTTTCCTCTTATTTTCATTTCACATACTTGAGCGTTTAATTTTGCTTTCTTGTACTAAATTTTATGAGTAAACGCGAAAGGAAGAGAATTAGGAAGACATGGTTGTAAATGGGAGGGTAGTCTAAAAGAAATGGCATCTGAGGACGCAAAATGGATTCGGCCGAATCAGGACGGCTTCCACTGGCGGCTTCACATTCCGTAGGCGTTGTATAAATTATTTATGGCCAGCTGAATGAATGTCGTCTTCTCAAGAAATACGTCTTCAATTTCCTTTCTTCCAGAAAATTATTGCGGGTTTGGGAGTCATTGAAATGTTGCGTGCGACAGGAGAAACTTTTTTTGTGGGGGAAAAGCCTTTGTGAGGGGACCGACCTCAATGTTATATATCAGTGACTTTTTCATATTGCTTGGTTACTAGGCGGCTCCCAAGACGGAATGTTTCTAAATTTCCTCCTACTGTCGTCAATGCCTTACCTGTGTGATACCATTTTAATTGTTTAGGTGGACTCGTAGAGAGTTCAGTCATTCGCAATCGTCTGACTACTTAAATAGGATTTATCTGGTTCTAAATCGGTTTTTGGCTCTTCGTATTTGGGATATTAAACATTCGGAGCGAGTGGGTGAGTGTGTGAGTCAGTCAGTGATCAGATAATTAGTCAAACGCTGTGACTGTTCCATACAGTTGCTTTGATTGTTTTCGTTGAAATATTCACAATAAGCTAACACTTTAAGCAAAGAATAGGAAAAGTCGTGAATTTCTCTTGTAATTGATCCGCATGCTATTTTTTGTATACTTGTACATTATCACAACGAAAAGTTTCTAGTTGCTGTCGGGTTGTACGTGAATGTTTTATCTTTAAGCAGCTGTGGCTGTTATGTATGGATGAATGCAGGCTGCCGAGAATATGCCATTATTCATTGCTTTCTTTTGCCTTATTAAAGACATTAATTTATGAGAATCCGTGACAACTTAATAGGGGATCTCTGTTGAAAGAAAAAATGTGTGCCCATGTTCCGCTCTTTATTCAGACTTGAAATTGTCAGAAACAACTCCACACTTAAGCTGATAACTCTGCAGACGTCAAAAACTTAAGTTTTATGCATTACTTATATGAAAGCATAATACTACCCGTTTCTTTTCTGTCTTCCTTTTATCTTATCCTGTTATCTTTTTACACGATTGCACACCTAACCAATAATTTGTTTCCGCCTGTTTTGCAACGAACACATGCAAATGTGCGACTCTTATCCTCGCCATGTCTGACCGTCCGCCCAGTCACATGTGACGTCTCGAGAGCCGCTCAACATATTTTCATTAAATTTGGCATTGAAGACTGTTACAAATATTTGTCCACACGTTCTAATTTTTGTCGCAATCGAACAAGTAGGTGATGAGCGTAATCTGCTGAATATTTTTCGGCCGTAGTAGTGTACCGAACACGAGTTGCTGACAAAAATATAGCAAGTTTTTCCGCTAACACAATATTTGGGCGAGTCTCATAGTTTTCCTACTAATTAACAGATGTAGCGAATACGAGAATTATTCTGCCGTGCGTATGTGCATGTGCTTTAGCGACGGACGAAATTCTAGAGTCAGAACATTAGTATTCTCTCTAGAACCGTAATAAGACAGGCCCGTTCGTGCAATAATTGTTGCAGCAGAAAAGGAATAAGTATTACGTATTCTCAGATTGTGTTTGTAGCCTTAGTTATCTGGCATGCGAAGCGCATGCGCCGTATTGTATTGTCATCTGTGGCCTGTGTGGCTCTACCATATTTTTCCACATTATCTCATAAATGGAACGATTTTCGGAAAAATGCTATTCAACGTACATTGTGTGTTTTGATTTTCTTTACAAAATTTGTCTCCAACATTTCTCACTCTAAAAATAAATGAGCGAGATACTGTCATAGACCTCCCTGGGCCATCAAGTAAAGTGCTCGTTATTCTTGCCAGATTTTAATAAAAATTATTTTTTTCGACAGATTTTCGAAAAACACTCTAATACCAATCTTCATGAAAATCCATCCATTGGGAGGCGAGTTGTTCCATGCGGACGGACAGACGGACGGATATGACTAAGCTAATAGTCGCTTTTCGCAACTTTGCGAAAGTGCCTCAAAATGTGTATGAAAATTTTAATGAACTAATTAGACCTGTCTGGAAATATATATTCGTAACGTGCGTATTTTCATGGCATTCTAAGATATTCTTCAGAAATATATAGACTCTCTTTCTGAAGGCCAAGTATTCATATAAAGTTATAACATCTAATTTTTCCAGTTTCTGTAGCCATGTAAATCAGTTCTTTACACATACACATTATAGACCATGAAAACTGAAACGCTCGGTATTGATTTCGTAGCGTCAGAATACAGTGTATTCAGTGGCTGGGAATAGGGCAAAAGCTCGACAATAAGTGATTACAGTTCGACCGTAATTCCAGACTCTGATGGTGAGGTAACACTGGCATCGTTCAATATGGCGTTCTGAAAATTGCTGGGATGATAGGTTTATTTGAAATGCGTAGCTTTTCATCTGAACTGTCACATAATAGCATGACCACCATGTTAAATGTGTTGTATTTGCAGTTAGTAACCACTGTTCTATACTGAAAAGTACAAAGTGTAAGTATGATGGGTCATATACGTGGCTTTGTCATTTTGTATTGAACATCGTGTTGAAAACAAGACTAGTTAAAACTGGAACGGTGTTGCATATGGCTAGCAGGGTTTCATGTTGCAGGGGGGGGGATGTTTTTAGTAAAACTGTTTAACCAAATGTAGACTTGTATTTGTACAGTACGAATATTCGCACGTGGAAACAGCAAAATATTTAATGAACAAGACTTACAGCTTCATAATCTTAATAAACGTTACAAATTGCACTTACTAATGCTTGATACTGGGTAATTTCCTCCGGAGATGAACTGATCATAAACAACCTGTATAAAACAACAGCTTCATGTCGCTTGTAAATAAGAAACAAAACGTTGTAATCGACAGTCGTGCCTTACGTGGAGGCCAAGGGAAGTACATTAGTAAGTTAGCTGCACTTGGCCTCCGCTTGAGGCAGCACTGTAATTTGTAATGATATTTATTCGTTAAAAAACATTTTCTTAGAAGGAATTAATAAGAAATGAGACTGCCAACAGTGCCGAATCATAAGGTTTCTGAAAATGTCCATCTTGAAAAGTTCCGTTCACAAACAAACCTTACCGTATTACTAATACGATATTTTGCCAAAACGTATTGACACGTTACAGTTATTACATTGTCAGGGACAAATTTTACCACTCAAAATCTTCAGCATCTTATTTTCGTATTATGTCATTAAGTTTTTCAATTGATTTGCCATGTCTAAATAATTTGTACGGTATAATAAAATTTTATTTGGTCTCCCGTTTTCCGTGTAGGATTGAACACAGGACCCAAAAGGAAGAATTTGCAGCTCAGTACCAGCGACTAGCTGAGGATATAAGTGGTGGTAAATTCAAGTCAAGAGGATCGAACAATACGACATAATGGGATTGTACTGTTTTATATGGGCGTGAGATTTAATGGATCATATTGGATTATTTTGTTGCCCATTGGAAGAGGGTTTAAAGTTTATAAGCTACTCTGCGAGATTGAAGAGGGCAAGAAATAAGAAGATAGGATTAGTTGGACTCACAGATATCACGCGCCGGAGTCGTAAACCTATGAATCCCTTTTTTAAATTTGCGAAGATACATCGTCATTAATACCATCATCATCAATATCTTCATCATGAACATTTAAATTGTTTTCCATTTTCCCTGAATTGGTGCACTAACGTGGATCGGCAAGAGATTAACGGCGCTTTTTTTTTTGCAAGATTCTGATAAAACTCCACAGTAATGGCTTTATAAAACACCTGTCACATAAACTTGTAAAGACTGAGTTTATAGACGATAACTTTTACTTATCTTGTCGTAATGTTTCTGGATGCCTGGATTCAACTGGATCAGGAGACGGTCCAGCGGTAGCTCTCTTGAACGTGGCGACGAACTTTCAGGCTCGATATGAGAGAGGTTTCAACACGCTGAGTAGCTATCAGATTCTCAAAATGGACTCTGCTTCATGAATTAGAGATGACGAGACGTGAAACATTCGCGACGACTGAGAGAGATAAAACAGTCTCATGCGACAGCCTCGTGAGTCCAATCCAGCATTTTGTGTCAGTCTGAATCCATCGTCCGGATATGATGTGGTCTGATACGGGATTTATATTTTATCTGGTTAATTGTCCGATCACATCATATCGTTCTTCTCGCAACGTGTTGGTCATCGGTTAACAAACCTGCAGGTTCATACTCGAACAGTCAATTTTGACCTATAAATTCTTATTCCCTTCACATCGAAAACAGACCCGGTATTAGAAAAAGATTTACATCTTTTTACTCTTTGAGGATGCCATTTTCTCTCACTAGGCTAAGAAGACTGGAAGAAATGCATGAATATCGGGTTTTCTGTCCTTCGTCAAAGCAGATTACTCCGTGCGTTAACGTCTTTTCTTACGACGAACGATTGTAGTAGGAGTCTTCCATGGTTGTAAATGGTGGGTAAGATTTTATAAAAAAAATTCAGATAACATTTTGTCGCCACACTGTATTACGGCAGCTGGCTTATTTCATGTAATCTTCTATCCATTTTCTCATAAAACTCTTCTCAGAGACAAACTACATTTCCGCGTGCCACCGATAACGTCAAGTACCGTCTCAGTTTCGTTATGCAGTTAACAGTTCTGTATAATCTACAGTGCGGCAACTGAGAGCGGCATTGTTATACGAGGGTTGGAACTTTAATAGTGGCAACTATTTATTTACAACTGATACAAAATAGATACATGTTTCGAAGTTTTACTTTCCTTCAATGTAGTCACCAGCATTGTG
>Ga0209629_10004172_pt1 | contig 10627 bp, 6 predicted proteins | sample TergutCu122P5_FD_187286 | JGI IMG/M metagenome (GOLD analysis project Ga0209629, IMG submission 187286) | Cubitermes ugandensis P5 segment gut microbial communities from Kakamega Forest, Kenya - Cu122 P5 (SPAdes) (version 2) | ecosystem: Host-associated > Arthropoda: Insects > Digestive system >... | reverse complement strand
CATCACCCGCTCGTCCGTCTCGCTGGGATGGCGCGCCAGCGTCAACTGCAAATCGGTATAGCAGCCGTGGTCGATATCGGCCAACTGCACGTCGGCTTTGAAGATGGTGGATTTGAGGGCCATGGGGGTTGAAGATGCTGCCAGACCGGCGCCATAAACATCAATTGTTGGTCTTGATACGATCCTGCACATCAAACTGAAGCACCTCCTCAAATACGCGGTTTCTTGCTTTCGCATCTTTGAGTAGTGCCGATACCGGCATTACATATTGGTGAAGTGGAATTGAATCATTTTTCCCAATCTTAAAATCGTTATATACTACTCGCTCGTTAAGCGAAAAGACATCTTTATAATTTGTTTGTTTGAGTTCCCTATAAAATTCATCATCTATATCAACAATAGCAAATGCAAAAACCTCTAGAACCGTAGGAATACTATCAGTAAGATTACTGGCGTACACTCGACACTGAGTGAGTGACTTGCTATTCTCAAAAATATCTGCGCCAGGTTTTTTGAACTCAATAATCACCAGCTTATTAGGCTGGTTTTCGCTATCCCTTGAAAAGAACACAGCAATATCGGGTTGACGACGTTGCTTTGATTCAACCTCAGAATTTACTTGACGAATAATCTTTGCCAAAGCCTCATCACTGTATATGCTAGAATATGACAAGAATTTGTCATCTACAAGCCAGACATTATTTTCGCGAATTTCACTACCATCACTCTTTTTTGGAAGGATAGCATTATGAATCACGATTTCCGCACTATTCGCAGGAATTTTTTCCAACGAATCAATTACAAGCGCACGATGTACGATATATCTAGCCAAATCCGCACTTGCCAAATGTGACACATCATCCCAAGAAACAGGTTTTCCCGCCTCAAGCGATTCCACCACAGAATCCTCTTGGCGTGCTTGCTGAATTCTGTAGGTTTTTACAATTTCATCCGCATCGAGCATGGCAGCATTGCCGCCAAGTGATGAGATATTAATATACGGGTAGTGCTTCCTGAGTTTTTCTATGTTATTACTCTTGAATTCCTCAATGTCGCCATCGGAATATTTGTTTATCATTGCCACACACTCTTCCTGAATGTGTGGCATAAGCCTTTCTCTGCTAATAGGCGAAACAAAATCAGATTCTTCATCTGTTCTCGGAATTATTAACTGCTGTCTCTCAATGTTCGAGCGATTATTAAAATAATCGGACGTAACAAAAATTGAATACTTGCACACATCAAATCTTTTACTTATGTAAAACTCCTCAATGCAGATATTATCTGCACAAAGTATTGCAACAATTCCTCTCGCAGGAGGCAAATCTTGGAACAGATAGCACTCAAACTTTTCACCATCTAGATCAAATTCTTTTTGTTGAAGAGCAACTATATCTTCTCCAGCGAAACAAAAATTTTCTTGGAATGGTTGTTGTGAATTATGTTTAAAATGGATATTAATACTTTGTCCCTGCTGTTTTCTTAGAAACAACATCAAGCGAACGTCATCACAAATCGAATTAACCAAATTTCTAACTTGTGTATTTATTCGATCTTTTAGATCGCTCAGCGAAACACATGTACTAGGGGTACCCTTGGCATTTAATCGCTCTATGTCTTCGGGCTTAAAATCAGGAGTATAGACAAACTGAACAACCTCATTTGCCAACTGACTACGGATTTCTACACGATTAGCATATTTCAGGAACGCTAACCGACCAACTCCTTTTCCACCTATGTCATCTTTGTGATCGGTACAGATCTCATCAAAGCAATCCAAATTTTCAGCAGTAAACCCTTCTCCATCATCAATGATTAAAATTTGCTCTAAGACCTTTCTTTCTCCACCTTTAATAAGCTCCATATTCTTTTCTGAAAACACCAGATCAACAGTTATGTCTCTCGCGCCAGCATGGATGCTATTCGTAACTGCTTCACGAATAACATCACGCGCGGTAATGCCACTTTTATAGTGCTCGGCAATGAATTTTTTTAGATTTATTCGTGACATTTGTTGCTCATTCGATATTCATGCTGTCTAATCTGTCGAACCGATCACTATACGCCATTGCTCAAAAACATCGTTTCCATTTAGTCGCCATCCAGAAACAACGCGTGCTGTCTTTTATCCGATTGACTCCCATCAGTTAGCGTTGGTGCATTCACTGTTCCTCCGATGGCAGCAGCAGCGCGCAAGTCCGTCTCCGTCAGTAGCGCACCATTACAAACCTTGTCAAGTAGCGCGACCTGTTCGGGTTCCAACTCGACCAGCAGGGTCAGCACATTCAGCAAGTCCAGAAGATCGGTAGTGTATTCGGCCAACCAATGGTCGGGCTGGATGGCTTGCAATGGCGAAGGTGGGCGCCTGTCGCCCATGGGTGGCTTGCTGCGGTCGCGCTTGCGGTAGCTGAACCACTGCGGGATGACTTGTTTGCCATCGACTTCGTATTTCCAGACTGCTTCGTTAACGTGGGCTATGAATCCGCCGGCCAAGTGCAGTTGCTGCTTGCCGGCGTCGTAGCGCAATTCGTCCGGGAGCGGCGCATTCGGGGCAATGGCGCCGTCTTTGGGAATCGTCGGGCGTGAGCTGGCGGGTGCGCGCGGTGAGCCTGCGGGCCGTCCCTGTTTCGAGTCAGTCATGCGCTCGCCGTAGCTATGCAGCCAGATCACGCGCTTGCCAATAGCGGCAACCTCAAAAAAGGTTTTCGCGTCAGCGGTGATCGGGATGCGCAGGCCCGGCGTGGTCAGGTCGTCTTGGAACTTCGCCGTGTAGGCCGGATGCGCGGCAATGCCGGCGATATAGGCGAATACGTCTTCAGCGGTGACGGTCTTGCCGTAGCGCGATGCCAGCGTTTCGACCTGTTTGGTCGAGAGGTTTGGCAGGCTCGCGGCAGCATCAGCCCAGAGCGGGAACGCACGACCGCCCCTGCCAGCGTAATGATGCAGGTCGGGGATGAGTTCGGAGATTGTCAACGCCGGGCCATTGGATGGCGAACGGTCATGCGGCACAGTCAGAAAAATCTGATTCTTGGAGCGCATTTCCCACAGCGTCGGATTGGGTTGATTGATGAGCCGTGCATCGGGAATGATCCATTGCCGGTCGAAAGAACGGAACGCATAGCGCACCGGTGCAACGCACGGGCCTTTGTCCGCCGACACCGCGATCAATCGTTCCTCTTGCCCGGCAAGCGATGCGGATACTTTCTTATTGCTGTGTTTATCGCCTGGCCGGCCACCGCGCAAATGGGGATGGAAAAGCCGTTCCTGTTCCTCGCCGGGCCGTGTCGCAATCAGCTTATCCCAACGCTGCACCAGACTTTCCGCATCCGGCGCGATGACCCATGTACGGCCCGGCATCACGCCGGAACCGTCGTAATTAAACAAATCTTCCAGCTTCGGATAACTAGCCCACGCGCCGATCGATGCGGGCAAGAACGGGGCGTAACGATCCGCCGGGCAATCTGTCCAGCCTTGGCCATGCAGGGTTATGGCTTTCAACGCATCGAATTTGTCGCTGCGATGCCCCTGCGGCAAGGCAAGATACCGGACCTGCGCCGGCGTTGCCTTGTCCGCCTTCAATGAGCGCGAAGCCAGCACGATGCACACTGGCTGCTGAACACCCTGGAAGATGCGCGTGGACACGTCCGGCTGATGCCCCTCCGGCGAGCAGTCGACCACCCATAACTCATCGCAGGTATCGCGTAACCAAGCCCGCATCTGCTGGAAACCGGGACCGTTGAGAAACCCGGAAACAGTGATGAAACAAACCACGCCGGTCTTGTTGCCAGGGCCGCGATCCCAAATCTTCCAACTGGCCCAGCGCCAAAAGTAGATGTAAAGATTGCGCAAATGTTTGGCGTGCGCTCCGGCTTTCAATGCCTTGGGCGGTTGCCACACATCGAGCAGCGGCGCGACTTGGCGCGAAGGGTCGCCGGTTTCGACCCAGCCGCCCTTGCCCTTGGCTTTTTCCTTGTACGGCGGGTTGCCCAGAATCACCGTCACCGGCGTTTCGCGTTTGATCTTGTTGGCCGCTTTGCGCGATTCGGCGATGGGCGCGAAGATTTGGGGCAGATAACCGCCGTCGTCATTCGGATTGCCCAAGGTATCAGTGACGAACAGGTGCAGTGATTTGCCGGGGTTTTGGCCGGTGAGTTCGACCACTTCGGCCAGCAGGCGCAACTGCGCTACGGCATAGGGGCCAAGCTGTATCTCGAACCCGGCAATGCGTTCGAGCGCGGCGTGGATACTGCCGGCTACCGCGCCTTCACCCTGGTCATTTTTTGTTTGCGCGGCGATGTGGCGCAACACGCCAAGCAGATAGGTGCCCGTTCCCGTCGCCGGATCGACCAGCCATACCTTGGGCGAAGCCAGTCCTTGCGGTAAGTGGTAAGCCGGGCTGCGCAGAACTTCGTCCGTCCAGCGCACCATCGCGCCGACCACTTCGGGCGGGGTGTAGTAGGAACCGGTCTGCTTGCGCAGATCGTTGTCGTACACCTCCAAGAAGTCCTCGTAGAAATACAGCCAGGCGTCGGTCTTGCCTTTCGAGAGCGTCGGCCAATCGACCACTTCGAGCACCCTTGAGAGCGTTGTCAATGAGGTTTTGATCGAATCCTGATTCGATTCATCCACCAACAATTGGAGCGCGCTGCCAATCAATGAGCCAGCGCCTTTGAGTTCCTTGATGACTGGCGTGAAGCCATCTTTCAACGAAATAGCTGCCGCGCGCGCCATCAACAAACCGAATGTCACGGCCTGCGCGTAGCCATCGGCGAAGCGCTCGTCGGTCGCTTCGGGGAACAGCATCTTGCGCCAGTCGGCAGCGAAACCCTTGAACACGGGGGAATCCTGCTGCAACTGCTCGGTGACTTCATCGCGCAACAGCCGACACAGCCGGGCGGATAACGTGGCCAGATCCTTCACGCTGCGCGGCGGCGTTGGTTGCCATTGCAGGAAATCGCCAAACAGCGTTACCAAATCGAGACCGCCGCCAAGGGTGGCGCCAGAGGTTTCGATATTGCCGTTCAGACGCACGATGGCACCCACCAACTCGCCGTCGCGCCACAGGCTGAAATCGTTGCCGTCGGTATACAGCAGGTTTGGCAGGTGTTTAAGCCGTTCCCATTGTTCCTTGTCGTGCTTGTCGCGGAAACGGCGCGGATCGGCGCCTTTGCCGGGTGCCTTAAGTTCGACGAAGCCGACCAAGGCACCATGCACAGTGACGGAATAGTCTGGACGGATTTTGAGGTCAGCAAGCGAGGTTTCGCCCACTGCGACCACTTTGCCCGACGCGAAGTTACACAGCCCGGCAAGATCGGCTAGCAATTGCTCGAACGGGGCGCGCAACTGGTCTTCCGGCGCGCCAATGGCTGCGGCATTGGAAAGCTTTTGCTTCGCGCTTGCGCCGAATGCGGAAAGTGCGGAATCCAGCGTTGGCGGTGTCATCATGAAGCTGCCGAAAATGTGGAGCGAGCCTGAATGTTAATTGGCTCCTGCATGGCTCCGTTGAGAGTGGGGGCGGGCATGATTTGTCATTTCGCTATCCCCAAAAACACAGCCAAACAGCGCTCGACTTGCAGCAGGGTATCGGCGCCGATGCGGCCGAAGGCGGGGCCGAGTTTGTCGCGTTTGACGGTCATGGCTTTGTCCACCATGACTTGCGAGGGTTTGCGCAGGCCGTTTTCGGCGCTGGGCTGGATGGTGATGCGCAGCAGCGGGGCGGCGATCAGGGTGCTGGTGATGGGCAGGATGGTGACGCTGGCGTGTTCGCTGAATGGGTCGGCCTGAATCACCAAGGCTGGCTTGGGTTTGCCGAAGTCCCCTTGCGCGGCGACGGTTACGAGGTCGCCGCGCATGGGTGGGTCAATCCGTCCAGCCGTCCACGTCGGCCAAGGCTTGCTCCATGAAGGATTGCAGGGACGTATCGGCCATGTCGGCCTTGGCGGCCAAGCGGCACTGGCGGCGGCATTCCTGGGCAAAGCCGGGGCGGCGCGTGTCGGGCACCCAGATTTGCACCGAGCGCAGCCCCGCCATGCGCAGCGCGTCGCGGTGCCGCTGAACCCGTGCGTTGACGCGCATGACTGTCTACACCCCCAACTTGGTCTGCACCGACCTGGCCGCCGCCTCGGCCACGGCCAGGGCGGTCATGTTGACCAGGCGGCGGACGGTGGCCGAGCGGGTCAGTACGTGTGCGGGAGCGGCGGTGCCCAGCAGGATGGGACCGATGGTGACGCCGCTGCTGACGGTGATTTTGAGGACGTTGAACAGGATGTTGGCCGCGTCCAGGTTGGGGCAGATCAGCAGGTTGGCTTCGCCTTCGAGTGTGCTGTCGGGCACGGCCTGGGCGCGCAGGGAGGCGGAGAGGGCGTCGTCGCCGTGCATTTCGCCGTCGCACTGCACGCCGGGGACCAGTTCGCGGAACAGATCGCGCGCGCGCCGCACCTTGAGCGCGGAGGGGCGCTTGGATGAGCCGAAGTTGGAGTGCGAGACGAACGCCACCTTGGGCGGTACGCCGAAGTTGCGCACTTCGTCGGCGGCCATCTTGGCAATGGCGGCCAGCAGCTCGGCGTCCGGGTTTTCGTTGACATAGGTGTCGGTAACGAACAGGGTGCGCTCGGGCATCATGATGGCGTTGATGGTGGCGTAGCCGGGGGCGCCGGGTTCGATGCCGATGATGTCGCGGATGTGGTCCAGGTGCTGGTCGAACCGCCCGTGCGTGCCGCACAGCAGCGCGTCGGCATCGCCCAGGCGCACCATGAGCGCGCCGATGGTGGTGGTGGAGCGGCGCACCGCAGCCTTGGCCGCTTCGACGGTGACGCCGCTGCGCGCCATCAGGCGGTGGTAGGTTTCCCAGTAGGCGCGAAAGCGCGGGTCGTTATTGGGATCGACATTGTCCACGTCGCGCCCCAGACGGATGCGCAGGCCGGCCTTGCGGATGCGCTGCTCGATGACCGCCGGGCGGCCGATCAGGATGGGGCGCGCGAGTTGGTCATCAACGGCGATTTGCGCGGCGCCCAGCACGCGCTCGTCCTCGCCCTCGGCGTAGGCCACGCGCTTGACGGCATCGGGCGCGGCCTTGGCGGCGGCATAGACCGGGCGCATGACCATGCCGGTTTGGTACACGTAGTGTTCAAGCGAGGCGCGGTACGCCTCCAGATCGGCGATGGGGCGGGTGGCCACGCCGCTTTGCGCCGCCGCGCGCGCCACGGCGGGGGCGATGCGCAGAATCAAACGCGGGTCGAACGGGGTGGGAATGATGTAGTCCGGCCCGAACGACAGTTCCTTGCCCGCGTAGGCGGCGGCCACTTCGGCAACGGTTTCGACCTTGGCCAGCGCGGCGATTTCGCGCACGCAGGCGAGCTTCATCTCGTCCGTGATCTTGGTGGCGCCGCAATCGAGCGCGCCGCGAAAGATGTACGGAAAGCACAGTACGTTGTTGACCTGATTGGGGTGGTCGCTGCGGCCGGTGGCGATGATGCAGTCGGGCCGTGCGGCCTTGGCGTCTTCCGGACTGATTTCGGGTTTGGGGTTGGCCAGCGCCAGAATCACGGGCTGGCCGGCCATGGTCTTGACCATCGCGGGCGTGAGCACGTCGCCAGTGGAGCAGCCCAAAAACACGTCCGCGTCCTTGACCACGTCGGCCAGCGTGCGCGCGCCGGTGTCGGGCTGCGCGTAGCGCGCCTTGCTGTCGTCGTAGCCGGCGGGGCGGCCTTTGTAGATGAGCCCCTTGGAATCGCAAGCGTGCACGTTGCGCGGCTGCACGCCCAGCGCCACCATCACGTCCAGACACGCAATGGCCGCCGCGCCCGCACCGGAGACGGCGACTTTCACATCACCAATCTTCTTGCCCACCAGCTCCAGCGCGTTGAGCAGCGCCGCCGAGGAGATGATGGCGGTGCCGTGCTGGTCGTCGTGGAACACGGGGATGTTCATGCGCTCGCTAAGCCTGCGCTCGATCTCGAAGCACTCGGGCGCCTTGATGTCTTCCAGGTTGACGCCGCCCAGCGTCGGCTCCAGCGCGGCGATGATGTCCACCAGCTTGTCCGGGTCGCGCTCGGCCAGTTCGATGTCGAACACGTCGATGCCGGCGAACTTCTTGAACAAGCACCCCTTGCCCTCCATCACCGGCTTGCCGGCCAGCGGGCCGATGTCGCCCAGGCCCAGCACGGCGGTGCCGTTGGTGATGACGCCCACCAGATTGCCGCGTGCGGTGTAGTCCACCGCCTTGGACGGATCCTTTTGAATATCCAGGCACGGATAGGCCACGCCCGGCGAATACGCCAGCGACAAATCAAGCTGGTTGGACAGCGGTTTGGTCGGCATGACAGAGACCTTGCCGCGCTTGGGTTCGCGGTGGTATTGGCGCGCGGCATCGCGCAGTGCGGCCTCGGCGGGGGATAGCGATTCAGACATGAGAGCCTTTTGACAGGGGATGACGGTACCCAAAACGCAACCTTGCCGCCACGCGCTGAACCGGCATCAGCTCAGTATCGGCCAGGAAAAATGCGATGAGTTTGAACCTGGAAACAGCAACTGGCCGCTGGTCACACTGATGACAGCCGCATGACTATTGACCTGGGTTGCTTCAATTGCGCTCCCCTTCCGGGCGAAGGCGCCGCACACCTGCCGGCCCCACGCTTGCCACGCCGCGCGGCGTGGTTTGTCCTTGCGGGCATCAGCCCACTGCGTCCTTGCGTTTTGTCTGGTACGCCCATCACTCTGCTTTGGAGTGCGTTCAACTGCTGTTTCCAAGCCGGGATTTTAGGACAACGCTGGAATAAGCTCCCCGCGAGTTGATCTGCCTGGCCGCCATTGGCGTAGTATATTTGCGGTAACTTCAACAGAAACGCTTGCGTTTCAGTTTCAGACAAGGAGGCAAGTGTGACCACGGTATCTCAATTCATCGCCGCGCTTTGGCCCGGTTTTAATCCCAACACGGAAACCGGCGCGCAGGCAGCATTGACCACGATGCTCGAAGGCTGGGGCAAGGTTTTTCAGACCGGACTCGACGGGCAAGGCAAACCAGGGGGTTTGGCCGCGGACGCGTTGCGTATCGCGCCGGAGAAATTCGCTCAATTACAAAGCGACTACATGCAGGCCGCCGCCGATCTGTGGAACCAAAGCCTGCATACCCCGCCGGCGCCGATAGATAGGCGCTTTCTGGGTCCGGCGTGGACGCACAGCCCGTTGGCGTCATTCGCGGCGGCGGCGTATTTGCTCAACGCCCGCACGCTGCTGGCGCTGGCCGATGCCACCGAGGGCGACCCCAAAACCCGCAACCGCCTGCGTTTTGCCGTTGAGCAATGGGTAGCCGCCGCCGCGCCGAGCAACTATCTGGCGCTCAATCCGGACGCGCTGCAAAAGGCCATCGAAACCAAAGGCGAAAGCCTGACCAAGGGCATTCAGAACATGCTCGACGATTTGGCGCGCGGCCACCTGTCGATGACAGACGAACGCCAGTTCGAGGTCGGCCGCAACGTCGCCACGACCGAAGGCGCGGTGGTGTTCGAGAACGACTACTTCCAGCTCATCGAATACAAGCCGCTGACGGCCAAGGTGTACGCCCGGCCGTTTCTGATGGTCCCGCCGTGCATCAACAAGTACTACATACTGGACTTGCAGCCGGCCAACTCGTTCATTCGTTATGCGGTCAGCCAGGGGCACCGCACTTTTGTCATCAGTTGGCGCAACCCCGATGAATCGCTGGCGCAGGCCACGTGGGACGACTACGTGGAGCACGCGGCGTTGCGCGCCATCGACGCGGTGCGCGACATCACCGGCTCCAAGCAGATCAACACACTGGGGTTTTGCGTGGGCGGCACCCTCTTGGGAACGGCGCTGGCGGTGCTGGCCGCGCGCGGTCAGCCATCGGTGGCCAGCGCAACCTTTCTGACCTCGTTCCTGGACTTTTCCGACACCGGCGTGTTGGACGTTTTCATCGACGAAAATTTCGTCAAATTCCGTGAAGTTGAGATGGGCAATGGGGGTCTGCTCAAGGGGCAGGAACTGGCCGCCACGTTCAGCTTTTTGCGGCCCAACGACCTGGTGTGGAACTACGTGGTCGGCAATTACCTCAAGGGCGAAACACCGCCGCCGTTTGACCTGTTGTACTGGAACAGCGACTCGACCAATCTACCGGGGCCGCTTTACACCTGGTATCTGCGCAACACCTATCTGGAAAACAATCTGATCAAACCCGGCAAATGCACGGTGTGCGGCGAAAAAGTCGATCTGGGCAAGATCGGCATACCGGTCTATCTTTATGGTTCGCGCGAAGACCATATCGTGCCGATACACGGCGCTTACGCCAGCACGCAGGTGCTGCCCGGCGCCAAGCGTTTCGTGATGGGCGCGTCCGGCCATATCGCCGGGGTCATCAATCCGCCGTCAACCAACAAGCGCAGTTACTGGGTGCGCGAAGACGGCAAACTGCCGCCCTCGTTCGACGCATGGCGCAAGGGCGCCCAGGAACATCCCGGCAGCTGGTGGCCCGATTGGGCGGCTTGGCTCAAGAGTCACGCCGGACGGCAAATCGCCGCGCCCAGCAGCTACGGCAAGGCGCCCCGATACCGCGCCATCGAACCGGCGCCGGGGCGTTATGTCAAAGTGAAAGTTTGAAGGTTTTTTAAGG
>Ga0209629_10004171_pt1 | contig 10627 bp, 9 predicted proteins | sample TergutCu122P5_FD_187286 | JGI IMG/M metagenome (GOLD analysis project Ga0209629, IMG submission 187286) | Cubitermes ugandensis P5 segment gut microbial communities from Kakamega Forest, Kenya - Cu122 P5 (SPAdes) (version 2) | ecosystem: Host-associated > Arthropoda: Insects > Digestive system >... | reverse complement strand
TGACGCCATGCTCACCGTCGGCCCCGCCCACCCCTGTTTGCGAGAACCCAACGATGTCTACACCCGCAGCACGCCCCCTGCCCGTCCATGCCCCGATGAGCCAATTCGCCGTCGCCGGCGGGCAACGCCAGAGGGAAGGCTGGGGGATGAGGAAAGACAACGGTTGCCGGGTAGAGAGGCGCGTGAGGGCGGCGACGCTGGTCGATGCTTGCAGTGCTGGCGCGGATCATGCGATCCATCATGGGGGAATGAAAAGTAAATATCCCCCGGCAAAGCCGGGGGCTTTCAGGATCGCGGCCCCCTCAAAGGGGGCTTTTCGCGATCCAACTTCAAAAGCCCCCCATGTATATGCGCCTTGCACTTTTAAAGTCCGATCAAAAGCGTCGCACACATCAACATTCCTCCCAAACACCTCTTGAATCCCGTAAACGTCAAACTTCTACTGCCTCCCCGGCAAAGCCGGGGGATTTCCCAAATTGTTTAAATGCTGTCATTCTGCGCGGAGCGAAGCGTAGTCGCAGAATCCACAAGCTGCATGGATGCTGCGACTGCGCGCAGCATGACGGTGCGGGAATGTTCAATGCTTAATTGCCGGATCAATAGCCTGAAAAACCATCTACCGCGTTTCACGTGAAACACGCTGGCGCAGGCGGGTTTCGAGAAGGCGGCCGAGGCGGTAGCCGGCTTCGGCGAGGCGGCGGTCGGCGATGGCGCGCGCTTGCTGCTGGAATTTCTCGTCGATGACCGGCAACGGGCGGCCGCTTCGCCGTGGATAGGCGCTGGCGTGCAGATACCGGCTTTCTTCGCGCCACAGGTCGACGTCGCCCTGGGCGGGCGGCCGGTGTTCGGCCATGAGGCGGGCCGCCTCGCGCCACAAGCGCTTGCCGCGCAGCGATGAGGGGCCGGGCAGGTCGTCCCAGTAGGCGTGCAGTGAGGTCAGCGGCTGGCCACGCTGGAACGGGTTGTTGATGACGAAGCGGATGCCGCCCTCGTCGGCGGTATTGCCGACGTGCAGGGGTTGGTGCAGGTCGCCAACCAGGTGGGCCAGCCAGGGCAAGACGTAGGTGATTTCGGCCGGATCGCCAGTGGTCCCGAGCAGGCGGTCCAGACGCTTGATCTGGCGGTCGAGCTGACCCTTGGCCGGGCGGCCGGCGGCGTCGAAGTCAACATAGTGCCAGGACTTGTGGCGGCGCGAATCATAGCGGCCGGCCGGCAGCGGCGGCTCGCGGCCCTCGTCGTAATAGCGCGGGTCGTTGCGGATGTTGTCGGCCCAGGTCGCGGCTTCGGCAAATATCGCGGCCTCGCCCTGGCCGCCGGCCCGTTCGCGCCAGCGGTTGTAGTCGGGGTGGGCAGCCAGCGCGGCGCTGATGGCTTGGCGGCTCGGCGCGGATAACTGCTGCCAGGCGATGACGGCAACCAGGCGATGGCCGGCGGCGTTCCAGGCCAGCGCCGGAGGGCCGCAGAGCAGAAAGCAGAGAAAGATGGAGAGACGGCGCATGGGCATGATTATGCCGCGTGTGATAATGCCGGCCTATGCCCCGCTTGCCCTCCCGCTTGCCCCCCGATTCCCTTGCCTTCGCCCTGTTGCAGGCGGCGCGCATTCATCTCGCCGTGCTCGGCGGGCAAAGTCTGGCCGACGGTCAGCTTGGCCGCGTCGAGGCCGTCGCCCGGCCAGCCGTTCAGGATCTGGTCTACGGCAGTCTGCGCCGCTACGGTCGCGGCGATTTTTTGCTCGGCCGCCTGCTCGATCATCCGCTGGCCGCCGAGGACATTCGCTGCCTGCTGCTGGTTGCCCTGTATCGCCTGGAAACCCGGCCCGAGGCGGCGCATACCGTGGTCGATCAGGCGGTGCGGGCGGCGGGCGAATTGGCGGACGGGCGTTTTCGCGGTCTGGTCAATGGCGTGCTGCGCAATTATCTGCGCCGCGAGGCTGAACTGCTCGCCGCGCTGGCCGCCGATGCGCTGGCCAGCAGCCAGCATCCGGCGTGGTGGCTGGCCGAGTTGCAGCGGGCCTACCCCGAAGACTGGCCGGCCATCGTCGCCGCCGATAACGCGCCGCCGCCGATGGCCTTGCGCGTCAACCGGCGCCGTGGCAGCCGCGCCGAGTATCGGCAACGGCTGGCTGCCGAGGGCCTCGCCGCCCGGCCGTTCGGCGAGGCCGGGCTGGCGCTGGATCGGCCCTTGCCGGTGGACCGTTTACCGGGTTTCGCCGAAGGTTGGGCGTCGGTGCAAGACCCCGGCGCCCAGCGCGCCGCCGAACTGCTCGATCCAGCGCCGGGCAGCCGGGTGCTCGATGCCTGCGCAGCGCCGGGCGGCAAGACGGCGCATCTGCTCGAACGCGCCGAGGTCGATGTGCTGGCGCTCGACCTGAAGCCGGCGCGCTGCCAGCGCGTGAGCGCCAACCTCGAACGTCTCGGCCTGACGGCGACGGTGCGCGCCGCCGACTGCACCCGCCCCGATCGCTGGTGGGACGGCCAGCCCTTCGCTGCGATTCTGGCCGACGCGCCGTGCACGGCCAGCGGCGTCGTGCGCCGTCATCCCGATGCCAAATGGCTGCGCCGGGCCGAGGACATCGAGCGCTTCGCCGCCACTCAGGCGCGCATTCTCGATGCGCTCTGGCCGCTATTGCAGCCGGGGGGTAAACTGCTCTATGCGACCTGCTCGCTTTTTCCGGCGGAAAACAGCGAGCAGGTCGCGCGCTTTCTGGCCCGCCAGCCGCTGGCCCGCCGCCGCCATGAGGAACTGCTTCTCCCGACTGCCGAACACGATGGTTTCTATTACTGCCTGCTCGCCAAGCCCGCCTGAACGCACACGCCTGCGTCGCTGGCTGCTGCCGCTGCTGTTCCTGCTGCTGCCGCTCCTGGCCTGGGCAGCGGAAATCGAGGTGGTCAATCCGCGGATCGTTCACGACGAGGACGGTTACGCGCTGTTCGCCGATTTCAACTTTGAATTGCGGCCGCGCCTGGAAGAAGCGGTGGCGCGCGGCGTCACGCTGACCTTCGTCGTCGATTTCGAGCTGACCCGCGGACGCTGGTACTGGTTCGACGAAACGGTGGCCGCCCGGTCGCAGATCATCAGTCTCTCCTACCATGCGCTGACGCGCCAGTACCGGCTGTCCTCCGGCGGTCTGCATCAGTCCTTCGCCACCCTCGACGAAGCCCTGGCGATGCTCTCAAGGCTGCACAACTGGCCGATCAGCGATGGCGACGCGCCGGATCTGCGCCCCGGCAAGACCTATCAGGCGGCGCTGCGCATGCGGCTGGACATCAGCCAGTTGCCGCGCCCCTTCCAGATTTCCGCGCTCGGCAATCGCGATTGGAACCTGGCTTCCGACTGGAAGACCTGGACGGTGACGCTGCCCCTGCCGGCGGAGGCCAAGTGAAACGCTTCGTTGCGGTTGGCGGCGCCCTGGCGGCGGCGGTCGGCGGCATCCTGTGGTTCCTGCTGCTGTTGTCGACGGCCGCCGACACGGTCGTTTTCTCGCGCCACTATCCGCTCCTGATCGGACTCAATATCGTGCTGGCGCTGGGCATGGTCGGTCTGGTCGGCTGGCAGTTGCGCACGCTGTGGCGCGATTACCAGGCCCAGGTCTTCGGTTCCCGCCTCAAATTGCGCCTGATGCTGATGTTCGGCGTCATTGCCGTGCTGCCGGGAGCGCTGGTCTACGGCGTTTCGGTGCAATTCGTCACCCGTTCGATCGAAAGCTGGTTCGACGTGCGCGTCGAGAAGGCCCTCGAATCCGGCCTGCAACTCGGCCGCTCGACGCTCGATTCGCTGCTCAATGATCTGGCCGACAAAGGTCGCGCCATGGCCGACGAACTGTCCGACCTGCAAGATGCCTCTCGCCGCTCGGCGCTCTTGCGCCTGCGTGAAGAGCGCGGCGTGCAGTCGGCGGCGCTGTTCTCGGTCAACGGGCAGTTGCTGGCCAGCGCCAGCGCCGACTTCTCCAGCCTGTTGCCGGAATTGCCGACGCCGGCGCAACTGAAACAGGCGCGCAGCACGCAGTTGTTGAGCACCGTCGAGGGCGAGGGCGGCCAGCTTTTCTTGCGCGTGCTGGCGCCGGTGACGGCGCGCGGCATTTTCGCCGAGCCGCGCATCCTGCAACTCATCAGTCCGGTGCCGGAGAGTCTCGCGCACGACGCCGAGGCGGTGCAGGAGGTGTACCGCGATTACCAGGAATTACAACTGGCGCGTCAGGGCCTGACCCGCATCTATGCGCTGACGCTGACGCTGACCGTGCTGGTCGCCCTGTTCGGCGCCTTCGCCCTGGCCTACGTGATGGCCCGCCGGCTGGCGGCGCCCCTGCACATCCTGGCCGAGGGCACGCAGGCGGTCGCCCAGGGCGATTTCTCGCCGCGCCAAGCGGTGTATAGCGGCGACGAACTGGGCGTGCTGACCCAGTCCTTCAACCGCATGACCCGCCAGCTTGGCGAGGCGCGCAGCGACACCGAGCGCCACCGGGCGGAGCTGGAGGCGGCGCGCGGCTATCTCGAATCCATCCTGGCCAACCTCTCGGCCGGCGTGCTGGTGTTCGACCGCAACTTCAGGCTGCGCACGGTCAACGAAGGCGCGTGCACCATTCTTGCCGAGGATTTCGTCGATCTGATCGGCCTGCCGCCCGCAACCTGGGCGCGCCAGCAAGTCCTCGGCGAATTCATCCGCGCCCAGTTCGCCGCGACCGAGGAGGCCGAATGGCAGGCCCAGCTCGAACTGGAACGCGCCAACGGCATGCCGCAGATATTGCTGCTGCGCGGCTCGCGTCTACCGGCGGGCAGCGGCGGCGATGTGGTGGTGTTCGACGACGTGACCCGGCTGATCGCCGCCCAGCGCAGCGCCGCCTGGGGCGAAGTGGCCCGCCGCCTGGCGCACGAAATCAAGAATCCGCTGACGCCGATCCAGCTTTCGGCCGAGCGCCTGCAACTCAAGCTGGCCGGCAAACTGGACGACGCCGACGCCGGCATGCTGGCGCGCGGCACGCAGACCATCATCACCCAGGTGCAGGCGATGAAGCGCATGGTCGACGACTTCCGCGACTATGCCCGTCTGCCGGCGCCGGTCGTCGCGCCGCTCGATCTCAACGCCCTGATCGGCGACGTGCTCGGGCTTTACGACAGCGCGGCGGCGGCCATCGACCCCCGGCTGGCCGGGGATTTGCCGCCGGTGCTCGGCGACGCAACGCAACTGCGCCAAGTCATCCACAATCTGCTGCGCAATGCCGAGGATGCGCTCGAAGGACGCGCCGATGGGCGCATCGAGATCGTCACCCGGCAAGATGGGCGGCGCGCCCGGCTCATCATCGGCGACAATGGCCCCGGCTTTCCGCCCGACCTGCTGCCGCGCATCTTCGAGCCTTACGTGACGACCAAATCGCGCGGCACCGGCCTGGGGTTGCCGATCGTCAAGAAAATCGTCGAGGAACATTCGGGTACCATCGAAATCAGCAATGCGCCGGCGGGCGGCGCGCGGATCGACATCCGCCTGCCCCTGGCGAAAGAGGAGGAAGCCAAGCATGGCCATCATTCTGGTCGTTGACGACGAAGTCGGCATCCGCGAGTTGTTGTCGGAAATTCTCATCGACGAGGGTTACGACGTCCGTCTCGCCGAAAATGCCGAGGCCGCCCGGCGCTACCGCAACGAGCAGCGCCCGGACCTGGTGCTGCTCGACATCTGGATGCCCGATACCGACGGCATCTCGCTGTTGAAGGAATGGCACGCCGCCGGCCACCTGAACATGCCGGTCATCATGATGTCCGGCCACGGCACCATCGACACCGCGGTCGACGCGACGCGCATCGGCGCTTTTGACTTTCTGGAAAAACCGATCGCCCTGCAAAAGCTGTTGAGTTCGGTGCAGAAGGCGCTCAAGCACGACAAGCCGCTCGCGCATCCGCCGCTGACGCTCGATGCCTTCAGCCGCTCGGCCTTCATCAAGGAATTCAAGCGCCGCCTCGAACAGGCCGCGGCCAAGACCTCGGTGCTGCTGCTGCGCGGCGCTGCCGGCGGCATGGCCGAAATCTGCGCCCGCACCCTGTTGCCGCCGCGCGCGCCGTGGCTCGATCTGTCCAGCCTCGCCAGCGCGCTGACCCAGGAAATGCTGGAAAAGACCAGCGGCGGCGTGCTCTTCGTCCCCGACCTGGCGGCGCTCGGCAAGATGCAGCAAATGAATCTGGCCTTCGCCATCCCTCATCTCGACCGCCTCAACCTGCAACTGGTGGCGGCCACCATCAAACCGCCGGCGGCGCTGGCCGAGGCCGGCTGGGACGGCAAGCTGCTGGCCCGTCTGGGCGAAGTCTGGCTCGCCTTGCCGGCGCTGGCCGAACATGCCGACGAAGTACCGGAGATCGCCAGTCTGCTGCTGACCCATTTCGTCGAGCGCGGCGAGGCGCCGCCGCGGCGCTTTTCCAGCGGCGCGCTCAACGCCCTGCGCACCCTGCCGTGGAAGCGGGCGGCGGAAAGCAGCTGGAACGATCTCTACGCGCTGGTGCGCAATCTGGCGCTGACGGCGCTCGACGAGGAAATTTCGGCCGCCGACGTGGCCCGCGTGATGCCGCCGGAAGCCGGCGAGGACGACGAACAGGTCTTGCTGCTGCCGTTGCTCGAACAACCGCTGCGCGAAGCGCGCGATGCTTTCGAGAAACTCTATTTCGAGCATCACCTGCGCCGCGAGGGCGGCAACATGACCCGTCTGGCCGAGCGCTCCGGGCTGGAACGCACCCACCTGTACCGCAAGCTGAAGCAACTCGACATCCGCCTCGGCAAACGGCAGGATGATTAGGACAGGATTGAGTCAAATGCGAATATTTTTGGCGCTGCCGGCCCCCATCCCAACCTTCCCCCGCGTGCGGGGGAAGGAGCCTCGTTCCCTCCCCCGCTGGCGGGGGAGGGCTAGGGTGGGGGCAATGGCGCAGGCGAGTGCGAAACGCCCCCTGCAAAGCCGCTTCAAACCGAAACGGCCATGAAAATCATCATCCTGGGTGCCGGCCAGGTCGGCGCGAGCGTGGCGGAGGGGCTGGTGTCCGAGAAAAACGACATCACCGTCGTCGATCTGGACGGCGCGCGCCTGGCGCAATTGCAGCAACGGCTCGACCTGCGCACCGTGGCCGGCAACGCGGCGGCGCCGTCGACGCTGATCGAGGCCGGCATCGAGGATGCCGACATGGTCATCGCCGTCACCCAGAGCGATCAATCCAACCTCGTCGCCTGCAAGCTGGCGCAGAGCGTGTTCAACGTGCCGACGCGCATCGCCCGGCTGCGCACGGAAGATTTTCTGCACGATGCGACGCTCTTGTCGACCGACAATTTCGCCGTCGACTTCGCGCTCTGCCCGGAACAGGTGATTACCGACTACATCCACCGCCTGGTCGAGTTCCCCGAGGCGCTGCAAGTACTGGATTTCGCCCGCGGCCGGGTCAGCCTGGTGGCGGTGCGCGCCTATGAGGGCGGCGCGCTGGTCGGCCAACCCATCCACGTTTTACGCGACCTGCTGCCGTTCGACACCGACGCCCGCATCGCCGCCATCTTCCGCCGCGACCAGCCGATCGCGCCGGAAGGCGATACCGTGGTCGAAGCCGGCGACGAGGTTTTCCTGCTCGCCGCCAGCGAAAATATCCGGCCGGTGCTGCGCCAGTTGCGGCGCATGCTCCATCGCGTCGAACGGATCATGATCGCCGGCGGCGGCAATATCGGCCTGCGTCTGGCCAAGGCGCTGGAGAAAAACTACCAGGTCAAGCTGATCGAAAACCGCCCGGGGCGCGCCGAACAATTGGCCAATGAACTGGGCGACACCCTGATCCTGCACGGCAACGTCACCGACGAGGAACTGCTGGAACAGGAAAACATCGGCGAGATGGATCTCTTCCTCGCCGTCACCAACGACGACGAAAACAACATCATGGCCGGCAGCCTGGCCAAACGGCTCGGCTGCAAACGGGTGGCGGCGCTCATCAACCGCCGCGCCTACGCCGAGATGATCGATGGCGGGCCGATCGACATCGGCATCTCGCCGGCCCAGGTGTCGATCGGCACCCTGCTCGCCTACGTTCGTCATGCCGACGTCGCCGTCGTCCATTCGCTGCGCCGCGGCGCCGCCGAGGCGCTGGAAGTGGTGGCGCACGGCGACCGCAACACCTCCAAGGTGGTCGGCCGGCGCATCGACCAGATCGACTGGCCAAAAGGCGTCACCGTCGCCGCCCTGGTGCGTCATTTCGACCAGGCCATCGTCGTCGGCAAGACCGACGACTGGACCTCGATCACCAGCCACGGCGAGGTCGTCATCGCGCACCACGACACGGTAATCGAGGCCGGCGACCACGTCATCGTTTTCTGCGTCCGCAAGAAACTGGTGAAAAAGGTCGAACAGTTGTTCCAGGTTGGCTTCCATTTTCTCTAGGCGCGCCGCCGTGACCCGCTTCGCTCCCGTCTACCGCGCCTTCGGCCTGATCCTGATGCTGTTCGGGATGACCCTGCTGGCGCCGATCGCCCTCGCCCATTGGGACGGCGATGGCGCCGAAAGGAGCTTCGACCTCGCCTTTTTGCTCACCGTGCTGTGCGGTGCTTTTCTCTGGGCGCGCTACCTGCGCTGCAAGAGCGACCTCAAGGTGCGTGACGGCTTTTTGCTGATCGCGCTGGTGTGGACCGTGCTGCCGCTATTCGCCGCGCTGCCGTTCTTGTTGCAACTCGGCATGACGCCGACCCACGCCTATTTCGAGGCGGTCGCCGGCATGACCGCGACCGGGGCGACGATCATCAGCGGCCTCGACAGCCTGCCGCCGTCGATCAACCTGTGGCGCTGCCTGATGCACTGGCTGGGTGGCATGGGCCTGATCGTGCTGGCCGTCGCCATCCTGCCGCTGCTCGGCATCGGCGGCCGGCAAATGCTGCAAGTCGAAATCCCCGGCCCGATGAAAGACTCGAAAATGACACCGCGCGTCACCGAAACGGCCAAGGGCCTGTGGCGGGTCTACTTCGCCATCACCGCCGCCTGCGCCCTGGCCTACCGCTGGGCCGGCATGAGCGGGTTCGACGCCGTCTGCCACGCCTTCTCCACCGTCGCCCTCGGCGGCTTCTCGACCCACGACGCCAGCATCGGCTATTTCAATTCGCCAACCATCGAAACGATCACCATCGTTTTCATGTTCCTCTCCGGCATCAACTACGCCACCCATTTCGTCGCTTTCAGCGGCCGCTCCCTGCGCCCCTACCTGCGCGACCCGGAAGCCGGCTGGTACCTCGGCGTACTGGTGGTCAGCGTCATCCTCCTCACCAACTACATCTGGAAGGAGGGCGTTTATCCCGATATTTCGACGGCCTTTCGCCACGTCATCTTCCACGTCGTCTCGATCGCCACCACCACCGGCTACACCACCGTCGACTACGGCCAGTGGCCGATGTTCGCCGGCCTGTGGATGATCTTCCTGTGCAGCTTCGCCACCAGCGCCGGCTCGACCGGCGGCGGCATCAAGATGCTGCGCGCCATCCTGCTCTACAAACAGGTGTACCGCGAACTGATCCGCGCCATGCACCCGGCGGCCGTCTACAACGTCCGCCTCGGCGGCCAGACGGCCCCGCAATCGGTGCTCTTCGCCGTGCTCGCCTTCGCCTTCATCTACATGGTCTGCACCGTGACGCTGACGCTGGCGCTCTCCTTCACCGGCCTGGACATCGTCACCGCCTTCACCGCCGTCGCCGCCTGCATCAACAACCTCGGCCCCGGCCTCGGCCTGGTCGGGCCAGCCAACAACTACCAGGCGCTGGCCGATTTCCACCTCTGGGTCTGCACCTTCGCCATGCTGCTCGGCCGCCTGGAAATCTTCACGCTCCTCGTCGTGCTGACGCCGGCTTTCTGGCGAAAGTAAGCGAGGAATCAGGAAAAAATCAGGAAAATGAAATGCGTCAAGGGTTTGCCATAGCTATTGTGCTATACGCCATTGGCGCATAAGCTACAGCATATGGAATTCATTGAAACCGCAACATTCACCCGCTTACTGGCCGATCTGCTGACAGATGACGAGTACGCAGGTCTCCAAAATGTCTTGGTGGAGAACCCGGAACGGGGTGACATCATCAAGGGCGGCGGCGGAATCCGCAAGTTGCGCTTCGCACTGCCCGGGCGCGGCAAGCGAGGTGGCGTTCGGGTGATCTATTACTGGCTCCGGGACGATGGGCAGATTTATATGCTGCTGATCTACCCGAAGTCCAAAAAGGATAATCTCACCGACCGGGAGACCGCCTTGCTGCGCGAATTTGTCAAGGAGTTATGACGATGGAACAAGCACTGTTCGATGATCTGATGCAGAGCCTGAAAGAAGCCAAGGCGATTGCTCATGGTGAAGCTGCGGCCTCGCGCCGGATCAAGGTAACGCCGCCCGATGTAAAGGCTGTACGCGAACAGATCGGACTATCGCAAAGCGAGTTTGCCCGTCTGATGCGGGTCAGCATCAAGACCCTGCAAAACTGGGAGCAGTGCCGCCGCAACCCCACCGGCCCCGCTGCCGCCTTGCTCAAGATCGTGCGCAACGCGCCGGATGTGGCGCTCAAGGCTCTGCACGCCTGATTTCCGGCGCGCCATGAAAAACCCCGCCGCAGCGGGGTTTTGATTTCACCTGACTCACCCGTGGACGCTTGCCCA
>Ga0209629_10004169_pt1 | contig 10628 bp, 3 predicted proteins | sample TergutCu122P5_FD_187286 | JGI IMG/M metagenome (GOLD analysis project Ga0209629, IMG submission 187286) | Cubitermes ugandensis P5 segment gut microbial communities from Kakamega Forest, Kenya - Cu122 P5 (SPAdes) (version 2) | ecosystem: Host-associated > Arthropoda: Insects > Digestive system >... | reverse complement strand
CGGGCGACGCCCGTCAGCCCGTATCGGTCGGTGACCAGGTAGTTGAACGTGTCGGTGCCCAGGTTGGCGGCATCGGGGAAGCCCTCGTAGGTGATCGAGGTCGGTGTGATCGCGGTGACACGTCCCAGCCGCGGCAGGGTCGTGATCCCGGCCACGGTCACCGAGTCGCCGTCCGGATCCACGCCGTAGATCTGGATCGGCAACGTGATCTTCTCCCCCGGTACGCCCCGGGCCTCGACGGGCAGCGGGGCCGGTGGGGCGTCGGGGGACTGCTCGGTTGGCTCGGGCACGACCCGGACGATCAGGGTCGCCGACTGCGGCGAACCGCCATCGGCGGTGGTTGCCGTGTAGGTGACGGCGGCCTGGAACGGCTCGGTCACGTCGAGTGGGGCGATGTAGCGGATACGGTTACCCACGACGAACGCCCGGCCCGCCGGCTGCGCGCCCGTCGTCGTCGGCGTGGCCGAGGCGCCGACCACCACGACCGGCAGCTCGCCCGCCGGCCGGTCGGGGGCGGGCTGTTCGCTCAGGAGCAGCGTCTTGCCGGACTGGGACGCGTCGTTGGCGAGGACGTCGATGAGGGCCGAATCACCCGAGCGGACGGTCGCCGTGTCGTCGGCCAGGATCAGCGTGTCCAGCTCGGGCGGAGACAGCTGCGTCACCACGATGTCGCCCTGGACGGACGCGCCACGCCCATTCGTGGCCGTGTAGTGCACGACCTGCGGGTTCGGCGACATCGTGGCGTTCAGCGGCGTGATCCGGATCCACCGGCCGGACACGGCCGCGGCCGCCACCTGGTCCGGGTCCTCGGGTTGGACGGCGATGACGCTCAGCACGGCCCCACCCGGGTCCGCGTCGTTGGCCAGGACGTCGACGGTTGCCGGCACGGTGCCGCGCACCGTGACGTGGTCCGGCGCCGTCATCGGATCCGGTGAACCCGCATCCGTCACGTCGATCCGGATGCGTCCCGGGCTGTAGGCGGCGGCACCGCACGCCGCCGTGTAGTCGAGGTAGTACGTGCCTGCCGCGCTCGCCGTGGCCGTGACCATGCCGCTCGCCAGATCGGTGACAACGTCCAGCCCGGTCGGCGAGGCGACCGAACCAGCCAGGCTCAACGTGGCCGCGGGATCCAGTGGGTCAACGCCCGGGATGTCGTTGGCGAGCGGGAAGAAGCTCACCGGCTGGCCCGCCCGGGCCCGCACCATGTCCGCCTGCGCGACGGGTGGGATGCCCTGGGTGTCGCCGGGCGACGGGATTCGCACCGTGATCGTGCCGGCCACCTGTGTGTCCGCATGGCCGTCGCTCACCAGGTAGTCGATGGTCACCGGGGAGTCCACGGCGGTGCGGGGGGCGGTGTAGCGGATCGCTCCCTCCGGTGTCACCGGCACCGGGACTCCGGCGACGCTCGCCGATGCGACCGACACCGGATCGCCGTCCGGATCGCGCCAGTCCTGTGCCACGAAGATCGCGGTCGTGGCGCCGGGGGCAACCGGGTAGACCACGGGGGTGAAGTCCTGGCGCAGCGCCGGCGGTTCGTTCGTGCCGTCCGCGCGCAGTTCGACATCGACCCGCGCGGTCGCCTCGCCTGTGCCGTTCGACACGGTGTAGGTGAACGAGGTCGTGGTCGCATCGGGCGGTGCCGTGAAAAGGACGGTCTGCGCGTCCGCCGAGATCGCCACGGACGAGCCCGCGGCCGGCGCGTCGAGCGCGGTGATCGCGAGGATGTTGCCGCCCGGATCGGAGTCGTTGTCCAGCACGTGGAGCACCGTGGTCCGTCCCGGCCGGGCGCCGAGATGGTCGGGCTGGGCCGCCGGTTGGGAGTCCTGGAGCTGGTCCGTGCGGGTCCGCTCCTTCGCCGAGTCGTCCGGGGTGCGCACCTGGTCCCAGTTGTCGAGGCTGCGCATCGACTCCATGTCGAACACCAGCCCGTTCGCCATGTCGTTCAGGACGACCCGGCCGTGGTTCACCCGGAACACGGGTGCGACGAGGGTCTTGTTGCGGTCCAAGGCGATGGGCAATGCCGCGTCGCCGGCGTCGGCGGGAGCCGCGACCAGGCGTCCCGGGTCGCCCGACCACGCCGCATACACGTAGCCGCCGACCACGACGGGTTGGGCGGGGGTGCCCGCATCCCCGCTGCCGAGCGTGATCGGATTCCCGCCGGCCATCGGCACGGCCAGCAGGCTCGACCGGGTCGCCACGAACACCGAAGCGGACGCCGGCCCGGGCGCCTGCGGCACGGCCCCCGCACCGTCCGGCAAGGTGACCGTCGCCCCACCGGGCAGATACACGACGCCCGTCACCGGGTCCAGGTACACCAACTGGTCGCCCACGGCCGTCGCCCGCACACCCTTCAGCGACCCGCTGATGGCCGCGACGTCGGGCCGTCCGAAGCTGTAGGCGCCATCCTGCCGAACCGTGGCCGACTGTCCCGACGTCGACACGGCGTGGATGGTGCCATCGACGCCGACCGCCACCGACGAGGCGTTCGCGGTCGGCACGTCTGCGGGCGGTCTACCCAGGTCCGCGAGCGCGTCGATGGCCGGGTCGAGCGCGGACAGGACGGGGATGTCGCCGGGCGTGTAGCGCGTCGCCCGCAGGCTGCCGGTCTTCACATCGACGGCTGCGACGGAGCCGGCGCTCAGCGCGACCGGATCGTCGGGCGCCACCGCCACGACACCGTCGATCACGTTCGCCACGCCCAGGGGGTCGACCGGAATCAACCGCCCCGTGGCCACATCGCGCGCGACGACACTCGCCCCATCCTGGAACACATCCAGGTTCCCGCTCCGGGTCGCCCCCGGCGTCAGGTAGCCGTCCAGGCCGCCCGCGGTCAGGTTCATCCGCCCGTACTCGTCGGCGGCGTTGTTGGTCACCCACACGCCCGAGTCATGGAGGTCGACGTCCCTCATGGGGAACGCCGCGCTGTTGACCGCGTACACGATCAGAACGCTCGCCGCGACGCCCACGACCCCGAGCGGAATGAGCGTCCGCCAGCCACTCCACTTCACTCGCAACCGCCTTTCGGGGGATTCCGCGACGCGCACCACCACACCGTCCTCCCAGTGTCGCGCATGTCCACCCCTCTCCTCAATGGGGAGTTCTCCCCCTTGCGCGCGCCCACGTGGACTGGGTTCAATGGAGCCGACGAGGACCCCGACAGACGACACCACCACGTGAGGACATCCACCCATGCCGATCACCGCAGAACAGGCACGCTGGTTCGAGCACAACTTCTTCCAGATGGTCGACAACGTCGCCGTGGCCATCCGGGGGAAGGACGACGTGATCGGGCTCGCCCTGACATGCCTGCTCTCCGAGGGTCATCTGCTCGTCGAGGACAATCCGGGCACTGGCAAGACCGTGCTCGCGAAGGCGATCGCCAATACCGTCCAGGGCACGCATTCGCGCATCCAGTTCACGCCCGACCTTCTGCCGTCCGACCTCACCGGGGTGAACGTGTACGACCAGCGGACGCAGGCGTTCGTGTTCCACAAGGGGCCCATCTTCGCGACGATCGTCCTGGCCGACGAGGTCAACCGGGCCTCGCCCAAGACGCAGGCCGCCCTGCTGGAGGTGATGGAGGAGAACACCGTCACCGTCGACGGCGTCAAGCACGAAGTCGGCAAGCCGTTCATGGTGGTGGCGACGCAGAACCCGATCGAGCAGGCCGGCACCTACCGGCTGCCCGAGGCCCAGCTGGACCGCTTCCTCATGAAGATCTCGGTCGGCTATCCGGACCACCAGGTCGCGGTCGAACTGCTGTCGCAGGCGGCGAACCGCGACCGGGCCGCCGGCGTCACGCCTGTGATCGCCGCCCAGGCGGTGTCGCAGATGGCCGAGTTCGCGAACGAGACGTACGTCGATCCGGCGATTCTCGGCTACGTCAGCCAGCTCGCCACGGCGTCGCGGTCGCACCCGCACGTGAGGTTGGGCCTGTCCATGCGGGGCAGTCTCGCGTTCATTCGTGCCGCGAAGACATGGGCGGTGGCGCACGGGCGCGAGTACGTCATCCCCGACGACATCAAGGAGCTGGCGACGCCCGTGATGGGGCACCGGTTGATCCTGTCGGCCGAGGCGCAGTTCGCGGGTGTGACCCCGCACGATGTCATCGCCGGTCTGCTGGCCGATGTGGCCCCGCCGCAGCTGAGGGCGTGACGCGATGGCTGGTGGCGGTGCTCGTGGGGACGTGACGGAGGCCTTCCGGGTCGCTCCGCCGCGCCCGGCGACGCGCCGGTCCACGCCGGGGCGGTCCGAGGCCGGCGCGCGGCTTGCGCGTCCGCTGATGCCGGCCCTCGTGCGGCTCTGGCGTCCCGTCAAGCCCGTTGTCGCATGTGTCACGGGTCTGGGCTGGACCGTCCTCGTTCTGGGGCTGGCGGGCTGGGCCGGCGGCCACTGGCTGGGGTGGCGTGAGGCGGCCGTGCTCGGCGCGGCGTGCCTCGCGCTCGTGGCCTTCGCCGCCCTGTTCCTGATCGGCCGGATGCGGCTGGCCGTGGACATGGACCTGTCCCCGCAACGGGTCGTGGTGGGGAATCCCTCGATGGCCCGCTTCACCGTGACGAACCTGTCGCGTTGGCCCGTGATCGGGCTCGGCGTCGAGGTGCCCGTCGGCGTGTCGGCGGCGCGGTTCACGACGCCGCTGCTGGGCCACGGCGGGACCTATGAGGACTGGGTGACGATCCCCACATCGCGCCGGGGGGTCGTGTCCGTCGGGCCCGTTCTGACGCAGCGAGGCGATCCGTTGGGCCTGGTCCGGCGGCAGGTGGCCTGGGCATCGCCGCTGGAACTGTTCATTCACCCCGCCACCGTGCCGATCGACGAGCTCGGGACGGGGCTCCTCCGCGACCTCGAAGGGTGGACGACGCAGGACATTTCGGCCTCCGACCTGGCGTTTCATGCGCTGCGTGACTACATTCCGGGGGACGACCAGCGCTACATCCACTGGAAGAGCAGCGCCCGCATGTCGGCGGTCGCGGGCGAACAGAAGTTCCTGGTGCGGCAGTTCCTCGACACGCGGCGCTCCCACATCGTGGTCGTGACAGATGTCGACCCCGCGTCCTACGGCGACGACGACGAGTTCGAGACGGCGATCTCGTGCGGTGCGTCCATCGTGACGCGTGCGCTGCTGGAGGAGATGGATCTGTCCGTCGTGTGCGGCTCCGTCCGGGTCGCCCGTCCAGCCGCGCATCTGGCGCTGGATACGTTCTCCCGCGCGCAACTCGAGCCCGTCTCCGTCGGCACGGCCGTCGCGCGGATGGGCGACATCATGGGCGACCTGTCACTCGCGGTCCTCGTGACCGGCCAGGGCGTGCCCTTCGACCAGCTGCGCTGGGCGCGGACGATGCTTCCCCCGCAGGTGCGCCTCGTGGTGGTCCGCGTGGTCACGGGTGCGCCGATCCTGCTGCGGGAGACCGGTAACTTCGTGGAGGTGCGCGTTGGTGCCCTGGACGACCTGCCGCGGGCGTTGCGGGGCGGGGTGATCGCGTGAGGCCCGTCGATCCGCACGTGTCCCGGACCGCCACCCGCCGACCGGCGGTCAAGCGGGAGTGGCGCCTGCGGCCGACGGCGCCGGATGTCATCGACGCCGCCGTGCTGTGCGGCCTGTGCCTGGTCGGGCTCGTGGGTTTCTCGACGACGTTTCAGTCGATGTGGTTCCTGGCGGTCGCGGCCATCGGGCTGGGTCTGGGCGTCGTGTCCGCCCATCTTGTGTCGGGGCTGCGCTGGCCGTGGTGGGTCGGCCTCTGCGTGGCCGCCGTCTGGTACGTCGTGGCCGGCGGCGCCGTCGCGTTGCGGCGCGACATCATCGCGGGCGTGTGGCCGTCGCGGCTGACCGTGACCGACCTCGCCGATCTGGCGATCCACGGCTGGAAGCATCTGTTGACCACCGTGCCGCCGGTCGCGGCCGACTCGGAGTACCTCGTCCTGCCCTGGCTGCTGGCCCTCCTCGTCGGAGTGATCGGTTACGCGGTCGCGCGGGCCACGCCGTCGCCGTCGCTCGTGCTCATCGCCCCCGTGGTGCTGTTCGGCCTCGTCATCCTCCTCAGTCGTCCCACACCCGGGTACGCGCTCGCGCAGGGACTCGGCGGGGCCGTGCTCGCGGCCGGCTGGGCCGTCCTGCGGGCGCACCGGCGGCGAACGCTCATCGGCACAGGTGCGATCCGGGCATCACGGGTCCTCACAGGGGCCGTCTTGGCGATCGCTGCCGGACTGGCGGGCGTCGTCGTCGGCCCGGTGCTGCCGGGCACGGTCGGGGTGCCGCGCGTCGTGCTGCGGAACTACGTCCAGCCGCCGATCGACGTCTCCGAGTACCCCAGCCCGCTGCCGGGCTTCGTGAAGTTCGCCTCGGCCGCCCGCGACGAGTACTTCGACACCACGCTGCTGACGACGACCGGGCTGGACACGGGGGCGATGCTGCGGATCGCCGTGCTCGACTCGTACAACGGGCTGGGATGGAGCGCCTCCGGCACGTCGGTCCTCGGCAGCGGCTTCAAGCGGGTCGGTGCCGTGCTGCCCACGGAGGCGACCGGTCCGGTCACCTCGATGAGCCTCACCGTCACCGATGTCTACGCGGGGCTGATCGAACTGAACCCGTGGATTCCCGCGGTCGGTCCCAGCACCACGGTGACCTTCGAGGGCGAGCATGCGAAGGCTCACCTGGACAACCTGGCCTACGACGCCGACAAGGGACAGGCGCTCGTGACCGACCTGCTGCAGGGCGGGGATACCGTGAAGCTCACCAGCGTGCCGGTGCCCTGGATGACTGGGGACGACACGCCGACGCCGGGCGGTGTCGTCGTCGTGCCGAGTACCGTCTCCGACTTCGCCGGCAGCGCGATCGACACGCTGGCGGCGAGCGGCCAGACCCCGTGGGAGCACCTGATGAGCCTGGGCCGCGCGTTCCGCGACGGCTTCTGGAGCGACGGTACGAGGCAGGGCGAGGGATACTACCTTCCCGGCAACGGACAGGGCCGCCTCACGTACTTCTTCGCCGGCCAGCAACTCATCGGCTCTGACGAGCAGTACGCCGCCGCGTTCGCACTCGCGGCCAACCGGTTGGGTTTCCCTGCGCGGGTCGTGTTCGGCGCCCGGGTGGAGGACGACGGATCGGTCAAGGGGAAGGACGTCCTGCCGTGGGTGGAGGTCGACACCAGCGCGGGCTGGCTCGCCGTTCCCACCGAGCTGTACATCCCGGACCGCGACCGCAGTCCCGAGGAGCAGCCACCCGACCGTCAGACCACCGACCACGCCCTGACCGTGCCGCCGCCACGGCCGACCGAACCGCCGGGGGCGCTGAACGATCTGACGACGCGGGCCACCGCGGGGCGCGGCCATCGCACCGCCGAGCAGGGGAACGCCACCGGTGCCGGGCCGTGGGTCGCCCGCGCCATGTACGCGGGTGGGGCCGTGGGTGGGCTCGTCGCGATCCTGGCGTTGCTTGCGGGCGTGAAGGCGGTTCGCACCGTCCGGCGCCGTACCCGGGGAAGCCCCGCCCAGCAGATCGCCGGCGGCTGGCAGGATGTGATGGACCGGGTCCGCGATCTCGGCTACCCCAGCGTCAGCGACCGGCTGACCCGGCGGGAGCAGGCCGGCCTGCTCGCCCTGGCGCCCACGATCGCGTTGGCCTCGGGCGCCGATCGCGTGATGTTCTCCGCGTCCACGCCTGACGCGGAGGCGGTCCGGGCGTTCTGGGACTCCGCGGAGGCCTCCAAGCGGGCCCTCATGCGGCAACGCGGATGGCTGCGCCGGTTCCTGGCCCGGGTGAGCCCGCGTTCGCTGGCACACGCCAATCTGCGCACGGCTCTCGGTGCGGCCCCCGCGGCGGCGCCCGTGAAGTCCGCGCCGGCCGGGCGTACGATGCGTGGGACACAGCCGGTGACGGCCGTGCCGGCCGCGGAACGCCCCACACCGGCACCCATCGGGGCGACGATGGCGACGGTGCCACGCATCAACAAGGTTGTCAGCGACCCCCAGGCGGACAGCCGGTAGGGGATTCATGAAGATCAAGCTGTCGCTACGCCGGCCGGGTGGGGACGAGGTGGACCTCGTCGTCACCTGTGACGCCCGGGTGACCATCGGCGAGCTGGCGGGGCGGCTGGCCGCGTCCGACCCCGCCGTCACGGGCCGGACGCCGGCGCCGGCGGACGTGACCTTGTCACTGCCGGATCGCGGCAACCGGCACCTGCGGGAGGACCTGGCGGTGGCCGAGGCGGGCCTCCGGTCGGGGCAGACGGTGGCGATCGTCCCCGCCGGCCGCGGTGGCGAGGTGGGCGTCACCTCGGCGGCGGCGGTGCTCTCCGTGGTGGCGGGGCCTGACATGGGGCAGGATTTCCCGCTGGCGAGCGGGGCCAACACCGTGGGGCGGGGGCACGACGCCCAGGTGCGACTGTCCGATCCGATGGTGTCCCGCAGCCACGTGCGGATCAACGTGGGCGATGCGGCCGAACTGGTCGACCTCGGGTCGGCCAACGGGACGATGGTTTCCGGCGAGCAGACGGCCCGCAAGACTCTTCGTCCGGACGACATCGTCGAGATCGGCGACTCGCGTTTCACCGTGCGCCTGCTTCAGTCGTCGGCCACGCAGGGGCGCACCGAATCCATCGCGGTCGGGTTCATCTGTTCGCCCCGGCTGACGAAGATCTACGCGGGACACGAGTTCACCGTCCCCGACGTCCCCGTTCAGGAGCGCCAGCAGCGGTTCTCGGTGGCGGGTCTCCTGGTGCCGATCGCGATGGCGCTCCTGATGTGGCAGTTCACCCATCAGTTGATGTCCCTGGTGTTCATGGCGTTCAGCCCGCTCATGCTGGTCGGCATGTGGGCCGAGTCGGCGATCGGTTCCCGGACGACCTATCGGCGGCAGGTGAAGGACTGGCGTGCCGCCATGGACCAGTTGGTGGAGGACACCCGGGCCGAGGCGGTCGTGGAGGTCGCCGCCCGTCTTGAGGAGAACCCGTCGACGCGCGATGGGCTCGAGGCGGGCCGCCGGCGGACCAACCTCCTGTGGACCCGGCGTCCCGACTCGCCGGGATTCGCCGAGTTGCGGTGTGGGCTCGGTCGCCAACCCAGCCGGATCTCGTTCAAGCTGCCCGAGATGAGGCAGTGTCATCCCACGCTCGTGCACGAGTTGCAGGCCCGGCTTGCCGCCCTGGCGGAGGTGGACGACGTTCCCGTGGTCGCCCGGCTCAGGGCCCAGGGTGGTCTCGGCGTCGTCGGCCCCCGCAGTGCGGCCGTGGCGGTCGCCCGGTCGCTCGTGGCCCAGGCCGTGGCGCTGCACACGCCGAACGATCTGCAGGTGTGTGTGCTGGCCTCCGCGCGGTCGAGTCCCGACTGGGACTGGTGCAAGTGGCTGCCCCACACCAGCACCACCTCGATTCTGGACAGCCGGCCGCTCGCCGAGTCGCCGAACGCCGTGGGCGAGGTTCTGGGCGAACTCGAGGAACTCATCGCGGCGCGTTCGGTCGAGCGCGAACACCCCAAGGAGGACGATCCGCCGCCCCTGCCGGTCGTCCTGGTCGTCGTCGAGGCCGACACGCCGGCCGAGTTCGGACGCCTGGTCGACCTCGTGGAGACGGGGTGGCGGCACGGCGTCTACGTCGTGTGGGTGGCGCCGAACCTGACCGATCTGCCGGCGAGCTGCCGGGTGTTCCTCGACGTCCGGACCATGCAGGACGGGGGAGTGGGGTACCTGCGCACCGGCGACCTTGTGACGCCGGTGCGGCTGGAGACGCTGGACCTCGGGGAGGCACACGAGTGGGCGCGGACGATGTCGCCCATCACCGACCTGGCCTCGCGTGCGAGCGATGCGACCGATATCCCGCGGTTCAGTTCGTTCGTCGCGATCGTCGGATCCGAGGCGCTGCGCAACCCGCACGCCATCATCGAGCGGTGGCTTGAGGACAACTCCCTCGTCACCGGGCCTCTTGCACCTCCATCCCTGCCGCGCAAGGCGGGTACGCTCCGCGCCACGATCGGGCATACCGCCTCGGGCCTCCAGACGATCGACCTGCGGTCCCAGGGGCCGCACGCCCTCGTGGGCGGCACCACCGGTGCCGGCAAGTCGGAGCTTCTCCAGACCTGGATCCTCGGCATGGCGGCGAATCATTCGCCGGCCCGAGTGAACTTCCTACTCGTGGACTACAAGGGCGGTTCGGCGTTCGCCGAGGTGGCGGACCTCCCGCACACCGTCGGCCTGGTGACCGACCTCGGCCTGGCCGGGGTGCACCGGGCGCTCGCCTCCCTCGGCGCCGAGTTGCGCTACCGCGAGCATCTGCTGAACGCGACCAAGGCCAAGGATCTGGCCGCCCTGGAGAAGTCCGACCCGGCGATCGCTCCGCCGTCGCTGGTGATCGTCGTCGACGAGTTCGCCGCCCTGGTGACCGAGGTGCCGGAGTTCATCGACGGCGTGATCGACGTGGCCGCCCGTGGGCGTTCGCTCGGGCTGCACCTCATCCTGGCGACGCAACGCCCGGCGGGCGTGATCAAGGAGAGCCTGCGGGCCAACACGAACCTGCGGATCGCGCTGCGCGTGGCCGACGTGGACGACTCGACCGACGTCCTGGGTGCCCCGGACGCGGCGTACTTCGACCCGGATGTGCCGGGGCGGGCGATGTCGAAGACCGGCCCGGGGCGCATGG
>Ga0209629_10004168_pt1 | contig 10628 bp, 4 predicted proteins | sample TergutCu122P5_FD_187286 | JGI IMG/M metagenome (GOLD analysis project Ga0209629, IMG submission 187286) | Cubitermes ugandensis P5 segment gut microbial communities from Kakamega Forest, Kenya - Cu122 P5 (SPAdes) (version 2) | ecosystem: Host-associated > Arthropoda: Insects > Digestive system >... | reverse complement strand
TCCTCGGGCACGCAAACTAACTCATTTCCGTGGCGCTGAAACTCAAAGCCCTTGAAATATTCACGGGTTGACCGCTTAACTTGTCCGTACACTTTAAAGTTGTCCGATTCAATACGTGCAGAAATAATACAAAATAACTTTCACTGCCCTTTATTACTATCACCAAAAAAAGTCCGTAATATACTGATCTCACCTACAGTCTTTCTGAGCGCGGCACTCTAACTCATCTCCTTCAGTTCGGAGTGTATCCTCTCCTGAAATTAATTATCACATACTTGGTGCACAATTTCTCTCAATGTATTTCGTCAATTTTATTTATAATAAGATTAAAAATAAAAGTGACGAATTACCTTGAAAGAAACTGTGCACCAAGTTGGTTTCATTTACAAGATGAACTTTCTTTCTGTCCTGGTGAATACCTCGCGTCTCTCCACAAAATCTCTCTTACTCCACCTAATTATAAACTCTCTCTAATGACCAAAAGATAATCCTAAGTCTATCCTATCAACTAAATTCAGACCTTGAAAGCTAAACTAGCAGATAAAATCATCCCCGATATAAATATAATTTTTACGCAAAAGTAAATGTTGAAATTATTTGAAGTAATTTCGCTGATTTATTACGAGAATATCAAGGCAGTTATGAGATTGTGTTCTCTAGCGTGTACCCGTCGTAGTCAGTTTACACTGAATCTCCTTTCACAATTACTAATTTTCCTTTCATATGTACCTATTCTTACATTTTTTTGCCTTCCTGTAGCATCTATCTCTAACAACTACCTGCTTCTTGCCACCCTCTACCTTTCCTTCCTGGAACTGAAATTTCTGTCCACCTGCTAGTCTACAAAACTGCTACTCTCTTAAACTGACTTATCATTCGAATGCTACTAATACAGTCCTACAACTTTCTTACATACAAAAAAGCTGTGTTATTGAATTTGTATGCCTCAGCTGTATAAGCTATTCATAGTTATGGAATCTATAGAAGTTAACTGTACTTATCCTACAGGATGGTATCAATATAATCAACTCAGTGGATCAAACTTTCATGACTGAAAGCACAAAACACAGGCATTTAAGATTAAGCTCTAGAATGATCCTGTCATATCCAAAACACTGAATCAATTGTGCTGGTAATAACACGAAACTACAATGCAGCATGCATGAGCTGAACTAGACAATAATAATCAAACACAAACACAAAACTTGGTAATAAAAAGTCACATCAGTCAATTTAATCAAACATAACTAATTGGAGACACACAGGCATACTGTTCAAACTTACAAATTGCCATCAATAATGATATAACCCTATAATAACAGAAAGTTATGCTATGAATAAAAGTCGTCAACAATGACTGGGTTTGTTTTTGTGTTCACATTACACACTTTATCACTTCTTCATTCACTTTCATTTCTTTGTCACTTAGTTTCTCTCGTTGCACTGATCATAACTTTAAGGTAGTGTTCCAGTGGTTTTTGCAGTCACTTGACTCACCATACTACACTGATTACTACATATATTACTGTATATATTACTGCATATATTACTGTATATATTACTGCATATATTACTGCATATATTACTGTATATATTACTGCATATATTACTGCATATATTCCTACATATATTACTGCATATATAACTAGATATATTACTGCATATATTAATGCATATATTACTGCTTATATTCCTACATATATTACTGCATATATTACTAGATATATTACTGCTTATATTAATGCATATATTACTGCATATATTACTACTAGTTAATCAAGTGTGGCTTAAATACACCAACCAAATTGTAATACTGGTATTATTATTCGGCCTAATGTCTGGTACGTCTTGCACACATTCCTGCAGTCACTTGCAATATACGCTAGTACCTATTATGAAGCCCTCAACAACTGCTACTCTAGAATTCTTAACCTACAGTTACATTTTTCATACATTAATTTATAACATATTGTGTGCATGTCATGAATCACTGGCATTAAAGAATTGTAAATGATAATTTAAATCTGTAATTTCTAACATGTTGTTTATTTCTTTACGTTTGTTTTTGTTCTTTTTCCTTGTTTATAACTTGTGTGTAGCTCTACTACAAGCTTTCACTGAAATGACCCTTAATCTTTCTCCTTTAATCTATTACCTTCAATGCAGAAGGCGGATCCTTTTTTTTTCTAACATTATTTGGCACTTCATATGTTTTACCACAATCAATTTACTTCTCGTCTAAATCAGCCTCCTTTGTGTTGTGACGCTTGTCTTGTACCTGGATTTCCTTTCAAGCAAGTTTTCCCCTTCTAGGCCCTCCGCTGTAAGATTCAAGCAACTGACTTCTCTGTCACTAAAAATATTAGCTTCTCAGCGACTTTCATTGTATGGTGCTTTGGAGTTAAAATCATTACTAAGTTTGTTTTGGCTACATCAACCTCTACACTTGTATACATATTCATCATATTTATATAAGGTAGACCAATAAAACGCACCTCTGCAAATATTATTTTCACTCTCACAGTATCTTCTACATGTACTTGTCTCGAACCCGAGGACTTATTTTCAGGAAGACAGTTGCAACAAATATAGTAACGTTATAATGTATGTCTATATGTAAGTTACATTTTTTTTATCTTGGTGTGGTTTTGCAACGGTATAGACACCCCTGTAGGTGGAAGAGTGAGTTCAGTAAAAGAACATAAAATAAACATAAAATTCATCATAAATGATGCCTCCGCTTGATGGAATGATTTCTGCAGAATGGTAGCTTGTCCTTTGGGCTCTGTGCATGGTGGAGGAAATGCATGGGTCTTCGCGGAATTTTGGAAGAGGTGAGGTGAATAATGTCAAGTCATAGCCTGGGCTTCTTGAGGGTGTGTGCAGAGGGATGGATCTGCTGGTTACTGTGTCTTTGCCTCTGCCTACAGGATTGCCAAATTGTTCCTCTTTTTTTATATTCTTGTACGAAGGATAATTCAACTGAAACCTGGCTCTCATTTGCGTTCAAAATAAACTTTCTCACCAGAAAGTCAAAAAATAAGCTATCATGAACACAAAAATCCATTCCCAACAACAAATTTGTCACTGGTTGAGGAATACTGAGGAAGAATTGATCAATTATAACTCCGCTGCAATCCAGTTCTATAATGGCTTGCATTCTTTCACATTTAGTTTTGCCCGTAAATGCACTCTTTAACACTAAATTTTGTGTAGGTAGTTCGAGGCTGCTTAGTACCTTTGTTTTTACCTCATTGAATAACTCCTCTGAAATCACCGAACACTGGCATCCTGTGTCCATGAGGACAGTACATATCTTTCTCTGTATTAAAATCTCTATTTATGAACAGTCTGCGCGCTTACTCTATGCACATTTTGTGCCCTGTCTAACTCAGATAGTAAGTAAGACTTCTTCGGGAAAGGGGTTGAAGTTCATAGACACTGATGATTTTTTTATTACATCTGAATTTTGTTTTGTTACCACTTTCTTTTCGTTTATAGAAGCCAGTTAACTGATTAGGAATTAGATGGTCCATGTTTAAATCAACATAACTGCCTATTGACCCGATTACTAGCCCACTCGAGCCAACACCCGTCCTCTTCACCTGTTAATGATGCACTATGCATATTCTTTTTAGGACAACTCACTGTGGTATACATCCGAATGTTGCGAATTCGGACTGCTTCTCCTGGAAGGTCCCATCCCTTTTAACGTTATAACGTAAATGGTAGCCCCGAACTTTCTTTTGTCAGAATGAACAATTTTTTGGTCACCATGCTTTCAAGGTTTACTGGTGTCAGGCTACAGCCCCTGCACCCCGTGGTAAATTATTATTACTTCATTCGTGCCCATGTATTTTACAAAATATTCAACTATACTATCATTTCCTTTGTCGGTTTCTCACAGGGTATTCCAAACCTAGTGATATCTGGAGCAATGACATCCCGTCCCTCAGTGAAGGTTTCTAGAAGGGACTCATATAGTGAGTTTTATGGCGGACGACAAAGACTCGAGATGTGACCACGTCACTTATTCGTTATTCTCATGTATACGGACGGCTTCGAACTGCCCGTAACTGAAGGCTAGCGACAGTTTTACCTGATAAATAGATGTACCAGCAATATTCGGCTACAGCATGATTCAACATTGTTCTCATTCACGACTCACAAAAAAATTACGTCCTCTTCTGTAGGTATATCATCGTGTGAATTTAAATTTTCCAAATCTTCTGTTCGCCTTGATAAGTGGGCCCCCTGTCACCACGGCATGGCGCGTCCTCAAGTTGCGGATGGAGGAAGAGCCTCCAATATGGGGGGTAGCTGCGAATATATTGAATAATGAGTCGCGGACAGCCGGGGTGGTGTTGGGCGAGGTGCTAACAACTCCTCACCATAAAAATGTATATTGTTACGAAATATTCATAGAGAAAGCCTCGAACTTGGACTGATACTTTAGTACGAACTAAGCAACGAAAGAGGGACATGATATTTGGTACTTGGAATGTTAGGAGCATGTATAGGGCAGGTCAAGATGGATCTTAAGGAAGTAGTATGTGGGGGTATGGACTGGATCGAGCTGTCTCAGAATAGGGGCTGGTGGCGGGCACTTGTGAATGCCGTAATGAACTTTCGGGGCCCTAAAATGCGGGGAATTTCTTGACTAGCTGAAAACCGGTTAGCTTCTCAAGAAGGACTCTGTTTCATGGAGTAAGAAAGTCAGTAAGTCAGTAAGTAAGTCTTCTGTTCCTCTACATTCGGAAACTCTTTCGATAATATTATGTAGTCTGAAGTTCTTATTAATCTCACTCAAATCTTCGTCTTGGGTTTGGCCGGATTCTACCTGTCACTGGACCACCTGCCAGCCATAAAGGCGTCCACAATCTAGTTTTCTTGGCTTGTCTGTGCTGTCTCTTTCGGTTCGGTGGTCACTCGTCTACCTCCGTCTGATCGTTTCTATTCGCCGGTTAAAAATCCCGAACTTTCGGTTATTATTATTTCAGAAAATTTGCAAGTTTACAGCTGTTTATGTGTATCGGTGGGACGTTGCCCCATCCTGGATACAAAGCAGAATCCCGTTAGCGCTTTTTACAAACCCGCACAGTATCAAACTCACCCCCCCTTTAAATGTTCTTGCTGTTCCAAAACGGCTACATGTTAACATTTACTACTCCCTAATAGGTCCATCAGTCAAAATTTTTAATACATTATCTCCATTGGTTGCTAATTACTTAACGCTGTTTCCCATGTCGCAAATCGTACAAACCCCTGTACGCGCCCTACTGGTCTATCTCAATGCCCCAATGTGACTACCACTGTGTCCTCCCCAGCAAGATTTCAGATTTCCAAGAGCTGTCAAACAATACAATTTCGAATGTTTCAAAACGATCCCTAAACCATTAGTTTTGACACAGTCCAACGGCGAATCTGTTAACTCACTATAACCGACCTAACCTGTCTATTCCTCTGTCTCCATCTCTTTCCCATCTAAGCTGCTACCAGGGAACGTTTTACATACAACACAGACAATTCCAGTGAGCCATCACCACCAAAGTGTCGGTAATATAAATGGGAAGAATAATTATTTATTTCCTTAGCAGCGGTTACCAAGGATATCCATATTCCTTTTAGGCAGATACAGGATAGAAAGTAGAGCAGAAAGCTCTAGTTCTTGCCTGCAATATCCTCTGTAATTTTGTCAATGTATGACTTGTCATCGACCCTCTAATGAACACCTGTTCAGTTGACTTGCACATTATTTTCCAACAGCCGATCCCTTACCAACCCGATGTATATTTCTATTTCGTACAGCAATGCAGTCCTCTGTACCACCATGTCCTCGGCGTGTACAGTAGCTCCGCGCTGAAATAGGCTGTTAAATGTGTCCATGCATATAGATGCACCAGGTCCTTGTGCCGCAATGGGATGCAAAGCATTCCTGCCACCACTGTCCACAGCATTGACGTCATACACTTCCGACAACAGAGTTTCCACAGCTTTGATGTCCCAATCTAACACCGCACAGTGCAGCAGACAACCTTTTGCCAGTATCCTGTCGAACACGTCCTTCACGATCCCATATGTAGAGTCGAAAAGAATACGTTTCAGGACGTTTCTGCCAGAATTGAAATTTTTGCTGTACCAGCGTGCTGTCAAGTATTCGGCAAATATTCGATGTGCGAAATGCGGCCTGTCCCCACCACTTTCATTACAATATTTATTTTTCCTTCCCAGCCTGGACCCTGTTTATGAAGAGCTGTATTTTTGACTGTATTTCTCCGTCGCCTAGGGATTTCTCTAAGAAAATGCAAGACACACTAAAATAAATATGTTCTTCAACCCTTAATTTTCATCTTGAAAGCTAGTCTTCCTTCTTCTTCGTCTATTCTTCTGACTGTTTCATAAACTCCCCAAATTTTGTTATACAAAGTAGAGAAACCGACAGTGTTGGGGACATTCGAACCTTCGACTATTGGTTGCATTTCTACGACCAGTTCCAGAGCTGTGGCAATGGTCTTAATGTAGGCTGGAGTGCAAGTGTTTTTCTTATCTGCGAACAATTTATGTGGTATGTCTAAGAAATTGGCTAAACATTTGTTGTATTTGTACAAATTTTCTTTGTGCATACAAGTTTCCCGCAATATCGATTCCTGAGATATATGTGACAGTTTTTTCATACTCCAGGCGATAACAGACAGCTCTCTTTCAAGTCTCTCTTTCTCCACAGGACGTGACGTAACCCAAACTCTCTCCACTTTAGTCTTCATGAGTTTAGACAGAATGACAGTAGCTTTGTTAGCATGGATTGGACTGATCTCATCAAACCCGTCCATTAATACTGTTACATTTCCACTGTTCTGTAGCGCCTGTTTGAGCAGATGTCTGTTAATGTCTGTATATTTTGATTCAGGGAATGCAACGCTACAGAGGAATTCAAAAAGAGAATCGAAATTGAATGTTGCTGCATCGATTTCCTGTAATTTCCTAGTATGTTCATTCCAGTTGATACGCAAAACCCACGAGGTAGGATCGGCTAATTTTGTGTTCCACGCCACTTTTGTTGTAGTGCTTGACTTCCCCATACCTGGCTCAGCGACCACTAACACTGTCCGCTCGCTCAATTCCCAGACATCCTCCTCATTCACCTCACAGCTCCCACTCTTCATGCATTCTCTTAAAATCTGCTTGTCTCTACCCGTTTTCTCAGCGTCGACGCAACTCAGTAGATTCTCAAGGTCTCCACATGTCCCCTTCCACAACAATTTTCCGTCTTTGTACTTCAGCCAATGCAGCGTCTCTCCGTTGTTATTCTCGCAGAGCTTCGAAAAAGAAGACTTCAGATTTCTGCCTTGTAGTACAATAAATCTCTTTTCCGACACGTCGTTATTTTGTGTCGAATTTTCAGTTTCAGAATCTTCGTCAAAACGGAAGTCCCCTACTTCCTCCTCTGAAGGTACAATGTCAACAAGCTCATTCTTTTGCATTCCACTCACTGCAAATACATCAGGATAAGTACGTCGGTTTTTTAGGATATCCTTGGAGAACCATATCTTGTTTTTGAGGACCCTGGGTTCATAGTGCTCTGTGTTTTGTTGCAGCTTACACCCTATATTGACGGTAGTTCCCTCAGTTACCAGCTTTGTGACCAGTTCCGATCCCAAAACATGCTGCACATTACCGTGTCGCTGTAACACACTTCTCATCGTCACTTCACAACCTTGAAAGTCTATCGTCTTGTCCAGCACTATTTCCTGCGACTTTTTTGACAGCTGTTCAAACTTGAATTCGTGTTGTATAGGAAGAAAATTGTTAAACTGCTGAACCGAACATGCTGTAAGAATTATTACACGTTTGCTTGAAGGGGCATGTGTAATTGTTTCAGAAATGTCGTGGCATGTGCTTGAAATGTCACTTCTCCGAACTGTTGAATCACAGAACACAATAAGCCATTCCCAGTTACCTCCAAGCCAAGCATGCAGCAACATGCTTTTGTTACTCTGCAGTAATTCGAAAGTAACGAAAATGCATTGAGATTTTAGCATACAGTCCAGCAGCAGTACACTGCAGAGTGTGAGTGCATCTGACCTTAAGTGAACAGCACGGTTGTTGATTAGTTCGGCATGAAGCCGTGAGACTTCACTGTCGGAAAAATGAATTACCGTCGGGACAAGTTTCTTTGTGCAGGTCTCAAACAATTCACTAATATCTGAAGCCCACGCTTCCGTTTTGGCTCTCTGCAGCCAATTTGTGAGCATTTCCGGTGTCATATTTTCCCTTTTCTTGCTTCTCCACCAATTTTCTAGCGGCACTTTTAAATTATGCAACATTAAACTGTACTTTTCACAGTCAGCTTGAATGGCATCCTGATTTCTGATTTCTTTAGCAATCAAATCGTCAAGTTCCCATTGATCTTTCTGACCACTGATTATTATCAGCTTATTCAAGAACTCCTTAATCCTCTGGGGTTTAAATTCCTTTTCTTCATCACTTAACCATTTATATTCCGTCAATGACTCTTCTAAGAGTGTATAGACATCATTTTTGTTGTTGTCGTCTGGAGTAAATTTGAATATTTTTCCCTTGTCACTCGTTTTGAAAATTGTGTCCATATCTGGTTCTTCCGTTGTATATTCCAATAATCTCGATGCTAGGTGTTGATTTGTGTAAATTATGAATTCCCATTTATCTCTGTCTGCCATGCTTATGTACGTCTTGAAACAAGTATTTAGAAGTGGCTTCAATTCTGCACGCAACAATTTGTACGTACCCGGATTTTCGGCGTATTTCAGCTGCAGGAAGTACCGCCGACCTTTCGTTGTATAGATGATATGAAAATTGCCGGAGCCTGTGACGTTTGTTGACATTTCGAAATTGCCGCCCTTCTCCATTTCCCGTAGACCAATAATGGCTGCCATTTTGATCCCGAACTGCTGCGCTCCCTCATTCGCACCTCCTGTCTCTTTTGCCTGGGGGTCAGTTGTGTGCTGTATTGTTGCTGGAGCAGTTTCATCATCAGGCTTACTCTCTGTTTCCCCTAGTCGCCAAGTGTCTGCACAAAAAGTAAAAATTTCAAGATGACAGCTCAAAAAATGTAGCTGAGAACCATATCATATTACATGATAGCGCTACTTACTGGCATTGACCGGAATGAAATTTTTAAACTTTTTATCCCATTTTAGTTCCTTTGTTTTACCAAATTTCAGATGACAAAAATTTCAGTGAACTGCAAAGTAATCATTTTCCAGGATGCAGCATCAACATAAATAAATAGAACAGACGCTGGACCTAGTTAATTATATTATTTCCACCGGCTTAATAAATCTTAACACAAAATAATATTACTCAGTGTATGTGAGATCAAGGAAGATAGTTGTACATGCTAATAAACGTGAAGTGTACTGTCACTAAGAACAACATAACACATTGCATCTGTAATATTTTATACAACTTAACACATCTTAACACAAAATTATTTTAATTATACGAATACAAAGTTGATTTAAGTTGCATTTTGTGAAACAAGGGCGCATGTAACTAAGGGTGATTGCGATAAACAGTACTGCTTGAAATATGTAACTGAACCAAGTACTCTGTTGTTACACTGATACGTATGTTAAATAGTGGCACAGCGTTAGTTGTTTGTAGACGATGTGTAGAAGCAGTTTGTGCACTCTAAACCCTTCGCAACACCCAATCAGGATATAGGCTACTCAACACACTCTAAACAAAACATATGTTGTTGGGAATACTGATGCTTAGGCATGATTTTTAAAATTGCCACAAACACCCTTTTGTTCATCTCATCCTGAACTTCATTAACAGCTACAGCGTAGATTCTTTTTGAACGATAAATTTCATGGTCAAATACATGATTAGAAAAAAGTCTTTTAGAAAATTAGCGAACGCGCTTAAAACTTTTCCAGTATTAACAGTAAATACACTAAGCCGACTTCTTATTTCTTGTTACAGCAATTCGGAAAACAATTAAAGTTTTGTCGCATGTTTGCGCCAGGGTTACTTTGGAGTTGATTATCGAAAACTCCGCCTTACAACCGTCGTCTAAAGCAAGCTTTGGTTTCTAGCTGGTCGCGGTTTTTCTGTTGAATTGCAGAGCAATCTAAAGGGATAGGTTTTGATCACCTTAATCTATGTTACCCTTATACGACTGATTGCTTATGAAAGGAATTGCATCACATATTTCGAGGAAAGTGTGGGATACCTACAGCATAGGTGAAATTTCCCGCCGATCGTAAACTGGAATTTGAGAACTTAACGGCGATGGACGTTAATATAACAGATTTTATTTATTTTTTTAGTAGGTGGGAGGAAGCGAACACTCATTTTATTACAGGAACATGACCTTAAAAGTTTCATTTTACATGTCTGAACGTATGAAACATAAGCAACATTTCATTCAAAAATTTTCAGGACTCAGTAAACAATAAAATGAGAGGCGCCTGAACAATAGTCACGCCCAGATATACGCAGTAGTTTTTTTTTCCAGAAAGTGCGGTGAAAGTCGAAATTTAATATACATGTGGTCAAGAATACACGCATATAAAGGGAGTCCATTTGAAATTGGAGCGCCAACAAACTGAAAGTTGATGTGACTCAGCATTGGCGCCCCCCCC
>Ga0209629_10004167_pt1 | contig 10629 bp, 8 predicted proteins | sample TergutCu122P5_FD_187286 | JGI IMG/M metagenome (GOLD analysis project Ga0209629, IMG submission 187286) | Cubitermes ugandensis P5 segment gut microbial communities from Kakamega Forest, Kenya - Cu122 P5 (SPAdes) (version 2) | ecosystem: Host-associated > Arthropoda: Insects > Digestive system >... | reverse complement strand
ATGGAACATCCTCGAAAAACTTTCTTGAATTTTCGTAACAATCTTTTAATGCTTTACAAAAATCTGCCTGAAAAATATTACCGTAAAGTAATGTTTTACCGGTTTTGGACTGATCGTTTTGCAGCATTTCAATTTCTATTAAAAGGTCATCCCGCTAATGCTTTTTCGGTTTTGAAAGCGCGATTTGAATTTAACTTGCAGAAAGAGAGTTATAAAACTATTCGCAAAGAGAATTTGGAAAAAACGGTTGTTGATTTACCGGCGGGGATTTTTAAAATTAGTTTGCTTTGGGAATATTATAAGAAAAGTATTAAGACTTACTCGTCTTTGCGAACGAAGTGAAGAATTTGTCTTTACATGCGTCATTGCGAGGGCGGTAGCCCGAAGCAATCCATTGAAAATCAAAAATCTGGATTGCTTCGCCACAAGTGGCTCGCAATGACGAAAATATTTACAATCCTAATTTCTCTGAAATCTCCAACATTTTCCTAATCGGTCTAACCGCCTTATTCCTTACTTCTTCCGAAACAAATATTTCAGGAGTTTCATTTTTAAGACAATTATACAGCTTTTCCAAAGTATTCAATCGCATAAAATTACATTCGTTGCAAGCACAAGTGCTGTCGTTCGGCGGCGCCGGAATAAAAGTCTTATCCGGATTTTCTTGCTGCATCTGATGCAAAATTCCGGACTCGGTAGCCACAATAAATTCTTTACTTGAAGATTTGGTTGAAAACTTCAACATACCGCTGGTAGATCCTATATAATCGGCAATCTTCAATATCACGCTTTTGCATTCGGGATGTGCCAATATCAATGCATCCGGATGCTCTTTTTTCAACTCAAGAATCTTTTCCAACGAAAATTTTTCATGTACATGACAAACCCCCTTCCACAAGACCATATTTCGGCCTGTAAGGCTGTTTATATAATTTCCAAGGTTCTCATCCGGTCCGAAGATGATCTTTGTTTCCGGCGGAAAACTTTCCACTATTTGGCGGGCATTTGAAGAAGTAACCACTACATCGGTCAAAGTTTTTACTGCCGCAGTTGTATTCACATAAGAAATCACCGTATGCCCCGGATGTTCTTTGATAAATTTTTCAAATTCATCTGCAGGGCAACTGTCTGCCAACGAACAACCTGCATCTGTATCCGGAATAAATACCCTTTTTTCTGGAGAAAGAATCTTTGCTGTTTCTCCCATAAAATGAACGCCGCATAATACAATAACGTCTGCATCAGTTTTAGCCGCCCATTGCGCCAAAGCCAGACTATCACCGACGAAATCTGCAACATCCTGAATATCTGCTTCTTGGTAATAGTGTGCCAAAATGATAGCATTCTTTTCTTTTTTCAAATCTTTTATAGCTTGAACCAAGTTTTTATCAACCATATTATATTATTATTTATATTTAAATTTCATTTTAAAACTAATGATTATGAATATATCCTGTTGAAAAGTCTGAAAACTTTTTCTTTAAAAACTTGCTTTTTAAGTTATCAAATCCTGATATTCTATAAAAATTAGTTATCAACATTTATTTTGTACCTAATTTTACAATACAAAAGTAATTATATTTTTTATTCACGTATGGTTAATAAAGTATAAAGTTTACAACTTTTTTGTTTTAGTAATTTTTTTTCAGTTCATATTGGTATTGGAAAAAAATGAAAAATATAAATTTTTGTCTTGAACAATTCAAATTAACACTTTCTTGTTTATTTTTGTTTGTGAAGCTAATAGTTTTTTACAAGTTATCAACTTAATTTTCAATTGAAAATCAATAGTTTGGTTTAGATAAAAATACATCATACAATATACAACATCACACATGAATGCAACCTATAAACATAATATTGCATACCTACGGCATGCTGTGTGTAAAGAGAAAATGTTCATTTCTACCAAGCTCCCATCCCGATAGGGATGATTAAACAAAATATCAAATGTTACCAACTTATTTTTTTGCGTTTTTAATGGTTTTTTCCCAAATTTAATTAAATAGCAGGTTAATATAAGGGTAGGATTTACGCATTGGTGGACTGTGGGTATATGGATATGTTTAGAAACAGAATGTGTAGCGTTAAGATTGGATAGGAATAATTGGGATATTATCCATATTCCTTTTAGTGAAATTAAGGATATGAAATTCTTGAAGATGGACGACAAAGGTTTGTTGGCGGCGCTATCAATTTGGGAATAATTAGTGTAGGAGGAAGAAAATATATTGAATATAGTAAAGGATTACAAGTAAGGATAGCAGCATGAAACTTAAAAAATGGAATTAAATCTTATTTTTAAATCTATATAGACCGGAGCAATCCAGAAAATAAATAAGACAACTGGATTGCTTCGCTTCGCTCGCAATGACGGGCACGGTATAAAAACGACAATTTGAAATGCACCCTATTTATTGTGTATATCATCTATATTTTATACCTTTGTCAAAAAAAAGATATGGATACAATAACGTTATCTAAAAAGCGAAAAAATATTGATATTCCGGTCGATGCATTTAGAAGATTATCAATCAAGGCTGCTGCGGATGGAAAGAGCTTGAAGGCTTTTATTGAAAATCTTCTTGTTATAGAAGCTAATTCTATCTCTGACGAAGAGATTTATCAATATCTCACAGAAAGTAAGCCTGAAGGAAATATTTACCTGAATGAAGTAGAACAATCGAATTTTGAAAACTGGCTTGGAATATGAATATCCGTATCTCAAGAGAGTTTGAAAAATCAGCAAAAAAATTGTCCGGCAAGTACAAAGAATCGCTTAAAAAAACGATTCTCGAAATCAAATTGGCAAAATGGGTTGATGAAATTAATAATTGCAAAAAATTAACAGGTTATAGTACCGTATTCAGAATCCGAATGGGAGATTATCGTATCTTTTTTCTGTTTGAAATCATTGAAAATACTATTTGCTTGAAATATCTTGTTCACAGAGGAGAAGCGTATGGAAAAGCCTATCAAAACAAACTTAAAAAAGAGGATAAATAATTATGATAGAAAATACGACAAACTTAAACAGAACCATAGACGTTATGTCCCAAAATCTCGATAACCAGGATTCTCCTCGAATCGGGATTTTTTGGTATGATGTCAGGAATGACGAATTCAATTTAGAAGGTCAAAATTATTCATTTGAAATAGCCATCCATTGGGAACTTGGGCATGGATGGGAAGGATAAAAACCGCTTATGGCATTAAATTACATCTGGGTAGGATTTTTCATAATCGCTTTTATTGTAGCAGTCTGTAAGGTAATTTTTACAGGTGATTATACTGTATTCACCGAAATGGTGAATGCTCTTTTTGAAGCGGCAAAGACCGGCTTTGAAATTTCTCTCGGCTTGACGGGTATTTTATCTTTTTGGTTGGGATTTATGAAAATAGGAGAGAAAGGCGGAGTTGTTAACGCTTTGGCGCGTTGGAGTTCGCCTGTATTTTCCCGTTTATTTCCGGACATCCCGAAAGGGCATCCTGTCAACGGTTCTATTTTTATGAACCTTGCCGCCAATATGCTGAATTTGGATAATGCAGCTACTCCCCTCGGTCTGAAAGCGATGCAGGAATTGCAGGAATTGAATCATAAAAAAGATACTGCGAGCCGTTCAATGATTATGTTTATGGTTCTTAATGCTTCCGGATTCACGATTGTTCCGGTTAGTCTCTTGGTTTACAGGGCGCAGATGGGCGCCGTCAATCCTGCTGATATTTTCATTCCCGTGATGATTACTACCATGACGGCGACTTTAACCGGATTGCTGTTCGTTTGTATAAAACAAAGAATAAATCTTTTGGATAAAGTTTTGTTGGGATTTATCGGCGGGGTGATAATGCTAATTGCCGCTATCGTTTTTTGGATTCAATCGCTTCCGCAAGATAAAATTTCCACCTATTCCTCTTTAGTTGCTAATTGTTTGCTGTTGTGCATTTTAATAAGTTTCCTTATTTCCGGTGTAAGGAAAAAAATAAATGTTTATGACGTTTTTATTGAGGGGGCGAAAGAAGGGTTTAAGACTGCGGTAATGATTATTCCTTATCTGATTGCAATTTTAGCGGGAATTGCTTTGTTTCGAGCTTCAGGCGCTATGTCTTATGTTACTGATGGTTTGGCTCATATTGTTTCGGCTGTCGGCTTGCCTACCGATTGGGTGGACGCTTTTCCTACAGCAATTATGAAGCCTTTAAGCGGAAGCGGTTCGCGCGGATTAATGATTGATACGATGAAAACTTATGGCACCGATTCTTTTGTCGGTCATTTGTCTTGTGTATTTCAGGGGACTACCGACACTACTTTCTATGTAGTTGCGGTTTATTATGGGGCGGTTAATATTAAAAATACGCGATATACTATTCCGGCGGCTTTGTTGGCGGATTTAGCAGGAGCTGTGGCTGCTATTTTTATTTGTTATTTGTTTTTTGGTTAAAAATAAATCTTAAAACGCGTCAATCCATCCGGATAAGTACGAAGCGAAAAAGTAAAACCATGCCTTTGCAATACTTCCCGAATAAAAATCAACCCTAAGCCTTGCCCATTTGGTTTGGTCGAAAAAAACGGTGAGAATAATTTTGTTTCAATGTCTTTATCAATGCCTTTGCCGTTATCGGCGATTTCAAGACTGGGCGGTTCTGCTTCGGTACGGATAAAAATAATGCCTCCCCCCTCCCCTATTGCTTCGATCGAATTTTTGATGATATTGACTAAAACCTGCTCGAATAAAACACTGTCAATCTTTACGATTGGCGGATTTTCGCTCAAATTCATGTTAATTTGAATGTTTTTATTCCGGCAAATGTTTTCCATAAATCGTTTGGAAGAAATGACCAATTCATTCAAATCCGTTTTCCGAAGTTCCGGTTCCGGAATGCGAACGACATCGGCAAAATTGTTGATGAAGCGATTCATACTGTAACATCTCTCGATAGTTACCTGCAGGACGGAATTGATGTCTTCATCTTTCAATGTATTGCTTATTGTATCAAGGGTAGAAATCAGTCCGGCAGTTGTATTATTAACTTCGTGCGCAATCATGCGGATGACTTTTTCGTAGGCTTTTTTCTCGGCTTTGAAAACTTCTTCCGTCAAGGATTCAATCAAATAAAAAGTATGGGGAAAGCCTTTGTCAATGAAATATGAACAAGTGCATTTGTAAATATTGGCATCGCTTAGGCGGATAATTTCGGAAGAGGCATTTTTAATTGTCAATAACGCTTGTGTCAAAGGATAATCCGTTTTGTCTAAGGTTTTTCCGATAATTTCTTCTTGGGAATTTATTTTTAGCAATTTCAATACGGCAGGGTTCACAGACATCACTTTCTTGTCCAAATCAAGAATAATAACCCCCAGCGGTGAAGCATTGATTAACAAGTCAAGGAAACGGTTTTGCTCCCGCAGATGCAAGCGCTCTTCCTTCAGTTGTTGCATCATTTTGTTGAAAATAGCAACAATCCGGTCGGCTTCCGGCTGCCCTACCCTACTTAGTCGCGTCGTAAAATCTTGTTCCTTCAGCAATTCCATTCCATCGCCGATGATTTGCAATGGTTTGATAATTCTGCGGTAGAAAACGATGAGATAAATGGCTGTCAGTACAATTAAGGTTTCAATACCAATGAACCACCAAAACGAAATTTTTGTGTAAAAAAACTTATAGGCGATTACAGCCGGAATCAGCAGCATCAAAATAGATAATATCCAAAAGAGCCGTTTCATAGTTTTAAGTTTTCCGGTTGAATATTGTATTTTGCCATTCGGCGATAAAGCGCTGCCCGGCTGATTCCTAAGTATTTTGCTACGTGCGAAATATTTCCGTTGAATTTTTCAAATGCCTGAAAGATAGATTGTTTTTCCAATTCTTCCAAAGTCAATCCTTCGGGTGTTTTTCCTTGTATGCTTTGTGATCCGGAAGATTGATTTACAAAATCTACTTCGTCGAGCAGGGATTTTCCGGAGACCAATACGGTTCGTTCAACCAGATTTTTCAATTCGCGAATATTTCCGGGGTAGGGTAGGGACTGCAAATAAGCCATAGCCGCAGGCGTAAAATCCGGTTTGGGCATTTGGTTGGTTTTTGCTTGCGCATCGGCAAAATGAGCGGCCAATAGAGGAATGTCTTCTTTTCGTTCGCGCAAGGCCGGCAAATGAATGGTTATCAAGTTGATGCGATAAAATAAATCTTCGCGGAAACTCCGGTCGGCAATTTTTTCTCGAAGATTAGCATTTGTTGCGCTTACCACTCGCACATCCACTTTTCGAGGACGGCTATCACCAAGGACTTCAAACGTTTGGTCTTGCAGTACCCGCAATAATTTTACCTGACAGGAAAGGTCTAAATCGCCAATTTCGTCTAAGAAGATTGTTCCTTTGTCCGCCATTTCAAAACGGCCGGTGCGGTCGGCGTAAGCATCTGTGAATGCGCCTTTTTTATGTCCGAACATTTCGCTTTCAAAGAGACTTTGCGACAAGCCGCCGAGATTAACTTTTACAAAAGGAGCTTTGGAGCGGGGACTGTTTGCGTGAATGGCTTCGGCAATCAGTTCCTTGCCGGTTCCGCTTTCGCCTGTGATTAAGACAGAAGCGTTGGTTGGCGCAATTCGTATGACGGTGTTCAAAATATCAGTCAGCGCTTTGCTTTTCCCGATGATTTTGTCGAAACGAAAATCCGTCCGATTAAAAGGAAAATTTCCCTGCTTTTTCTGTACATTCAATTCCAGGGCAGTTTGAATGGAATTATGTAAAGACCAATTATTCCAAGGTTTGGTAATAAAATCGAAGGCTCCCGCTCGCATTCCTTCGACGGCCAAGGAGATAGAACCCCAAGCTGTAATCAGGATTACCGGCATGTCCGGTTGAAGAATCTTGACTTTTTGCAACAATTCAATGCCTTCCCTGCCGGAAGTTGCGAGGCTGAAATTCATGTCCATGAGAATCAGTTGAGGCGCTGTTTTTCGCACTACGTTCAAAGCTTCTTCAGGCGTAACGGCAGTTTCCGGTTCGTATCCCGAACTTTTCAGGAGGAAGCTCAGAGAGGAGCGGACAGCGGGGTCGTCATCGATAATTAGAATCATTTCTTAATTGTTTGATTCATTATGAAAGGTTTGCAAACCTTATTTTTTCAAACTTAATTTCGCAGTTTGAAATCCTTCTATTCTATTATAAAAATCCTTCAAATCCCCGAATCGCGAGGCAGGATAACGTCCCGGCAAGAGTTCGAGTTTCTGAATATAGATTAATATTCCGTTGTTTTCCTGAATTTCTGTTTTAAAAGAACCATAATCGGAATGAATCTCTACCGGTTTCACTTGGGTTTCCAAAGTATAATTTTCCGGAATGTGAAGCCGGATAGTGTCTATTTCGCAAATGCTTGATTTCAGGACTATATCAAATCGTCTGGAATTTCCTGAAAACATTCCTTTCAAAGAAGTATAAGCAGGATTAATTGGAACAAACATTCGGGTCCCGGTTTTGGAAGCGTATTCGTCGCATTTCACTTTGAAAGAAATATTCATGGACGGCTTTTCAGTCAGAAATTCTTCTTTTTTGTAATTGCTTATTAGTGGTTTTTCTACTCTTAGTAAACTACTTAACGCTTGGTTTTCTTCTTTGGCGTCTAATCCTTTTAGCCGAAAATACATGCGTTCAAAAACATCCATTTTGTAGGTTAAGTGGACATCCATGTCGGCATTTCCTTCGGGCGACAAACGAATTTCAATTGTGTTGATTTCCTGATTATCCAAAGGAGGGTAGGAGGGGAGCGTACACAAAAATGCCTTATTTTCCCCCACAGCCAAAGCGTCGTGACCTAAAATCTGACTGTGAATGTAACCGAAAGGCAAACTCTGATTGGTACATTCCAACCACACGGTGTCGTTTTCCATAGGAACCATTAAAATGACATGGTTGGCTTGCGAAAAATTGGGAAAATCCCGTATGAAATTCTTTTTCTCGGCGCTTAACCTAATCACAGTATAGTAGGAAGGGATGTTTAGCACGTCTAACAGCGATTTCATGTAATTGGACAAAGCCTTGCAATCGCCAAAACCTGTTTTGGCTACATCCTCTGCTTTCATCGGTTGCCAGCCGCCGATACCTAATTGAATACTAATGTAATGGGTAGTACTTTGAAGGTATTGGTATAGCGCTTTTACTTTGTTGCGTTTTTCCGGAATATTTTGAGTAAGTTCCTTTACTTTGTCAATGATGTTCTGAGGTAAAACGTTCCGTCCTTTCAGCAATTCCGCTTGCCAAAGTCCGAAATGTTCCCAATCGGACATTTCTCCACATACTTTTTCAATACAAAATTTTTCCGGCGAAAGGTAAATTGTTGGAAACAGTTCTTCATTAGGAGCGTTGGTTTCGTAGGGCAAAGCTTTAAATTGATTCATCGACCATTTATAGATTTTGCTTTTGTCTGTTGTTGAGCGAACGGTTTCTATTTGTGTATTTAGTTTTTTCTCCCGAAGTTCCACATCTTGCGGAATTTGCAAGGTATAATCCGCTTTTTCAACGGAAACCCGGAATCCGTAAACCGGGAAAAATGGCGGATACGACAAAATGCCGTTTTTATATTTTAATTCGTAAACGTATTTTACAGTGATAGGGTAGGAGGGGGCATGGAAAATATAAAAAGTATTTCTTCCGTTGTCGGCAAGATTGTCGGAAATTGCCGTCGAAACTAAATCTTTCTTGCCTATTTTCTTGATTGATTTGCCTTGTGCGTTAAATATTTCTCCAGAAAAGTTTTTCAGTTCGCGAAAGAAATCTTCGTAAACGTGAAAATTCATGTAATTATCGCCTTTTTCGTCGAAAATGGTCGTGGTATAAATCACATTATCTATTCCTGTTTGTGCATCGTCTTGTACAAATGTTTCGGAATATTCCCGGATTACGGCCTGAGCGTCTGTTTTTAAATCTTCCGGAATGGCTGCAACGGCATAGTTTTGCGCATTAATTCGGATGAAAGCTACAAAGAGAAATACGATTAATAAATGGGTTTTCATGCAGTTATATCTTTTTTAAGGTAATCAATTCGTGTTGTTTATTATACATTTTTGCCCAGAAGTCGCGCAGGTCTTTGTATTCAGTCACCGGAACAATACATGTTTTCAAACTTGTTGTGCAAGCAATCAATACTTTGTTTTCTGATTTTTGAACGATATAACTGAAAGCAATCGTTTCGTCGTTGTAGATGAATTTTTGCGAATCCGGAACTTCATCTAAAATGTAGCCATCCGGTATGTCGATTGTGATGTTGATTCTTTCTTCTTGCATATATGGAAATTCTACCGGCAGCTTTCTGGTCTCCGGTTTAAAGGAATTACTTTTCATTGCAAAAAATAATAAAGGGTTGAAATTGATAATATTATCTCCCAGGCGAATATTATTTTTTATAAATGTATATTGTTCGATATAATTGAAAGTATTAGTAGCCTTTTCTGTCATTGCATAATCCGAAACCGTTATATCATCCTTTGTTTCCATTTCTTCAAGATATTTTTTTTCGCTTTCGGCTTTATTATATAATCTTTTGAACATGAAAGCGTTTTCTCCTCCATGATTTTTTATTATATTTCCTGAAAGAATCCCGTCTTCATTAAATCTTAAGATTACATTAATCCTATCCGAATTGTTTCCTAAAGTACTTAAATCCATCCAATCGAAAGTGTTGGATTTGAGGATTAAGGCTTTATCAACCATACAATCGACAGGAATTACATTAAGGTCTGTGTAAGCCAAAGTTCCGTCTAAAAAATAAGTGTTCGAGCCGGAATAAACGCAAACAATGAAATAATTTAAGTTGTCTATGCTGGGATGAGTGAGAGGAAGTCTTCCCTTCGAACGCAAACTCATAGCGACAGGATAAGCTTCAAATCCTGCATTACGCAGCGTGTTGATTAAAAGGGCATTAATATCGGCGCTCGAACCTGTTCCGTCTTTCAGGGCTTTGGATTGATTGGTTACAAATAAACGTGCACGGTCGTCCCATTTTACTTTAGAGCGAACAAGATTTAAAATGGCACGAATGGAATCTATTTTACTGGTTTTTCCTGAAAGTGTTGCAGGCATATCGTCTTTAAATAATCCTTTATTATTGAACTGTTTCCCAAAATTTGCATTATCGGCGAGTATCTCTGCCACTTTGTTCCATGAAACGGAATAATCTTTGTAATAGACGCCGGGAATACTTACACTACTGATTTCGAAATTAATCTGACTCTTGAAATCATTGTAATTCCACACAAAGTCTTCATCTTTCAAAGCGGGTAAATCATTCACTTCGGCGGTTATTTTTTCTGCATTGGCGCTCAATCGTGAAGTACCAAGCATATAAGTTTCATTAACCGATTCGGTTTTAACTTTGATTGGTTCGTATCCTTTGGTTTCTTTACTGAAATTAAAATATTCAGGTATCTTAATTGAAAAAAGGCTGTACTTAACCGGTATAGAGCGTTGAAATACAAAATCTTTGGGGTTATAATAAAAAGGCGAAGTTATTGTGTACTTGTATTCAATGACGGAACCTGCTTTTACTGCGGGCATAGCAAATTTAAGGCGCTTAACGTTTTCTGAAACATCTTCCGTAAAAATATATTCTTTCGAGAGTTTATCTTTGAGGACTT
>Ga0209629_10004166_pt1 | contig 10629 bp, 11 predicted proteins | sample TergutCu122P5_FD_187286 | JGI IMG/M metagenome (GOLD analysis project Ga0209629, IMG submission 187286) | Cubitermes ugandensis P5 segment gut microbial communities from Kakamega Forest, Kenya - Cu122 P5 (SPAdes) (version 2) | ecosystem: Host-associated > Arthropoda: Insects > Digestive system... | reverse complement strand
CAAGTGGGATATGTTGTGTGTAGGTCATGTTTGTCATCTGACTATCCATTTCAATGTCTTTGACCTAGTATCAGCCCTTAAATTGTTGTACAATTTTTTTTTTATTGTATTTTGAAGGCTTTCACTAAAAGTTGTACAACAATTCCAATTTCCAGCCATACCCACTGTCAGTAAACTCTACTTTACATAAGGTCATAAATGAACTTTTTCTTGTATTCTGTGAACTTAATCCAGTTTATAAAACAGACCACAGTCAATCTGAATGAGATCGTAAAGAACACCAGTGAGAATTTTGAATACTAAATCGCAGAGTACATCCTTTCCAGTCTTGTTTCTATAGATTACACAAGAAAATATTTTTAATGTACTTAAAACTCTGAGGCTTAAAATCCACCAAGGGATGTGACAACTTTATGTAGACATTAACAAATCAGTGAGATTGCTCTTACGTTGTTAGATCCCATGGACAGAGGGCAGAGACGTCTGGTGGCATGAGGAAATGGAAGGAGCTTCCACATCATGTTACCCTGTTTGGGTTGGAGCTGAAGACCCTCTCTTTATGCTCTATACCAGGTATTAAAGAAACATTAAGATATCAAGTCATGCCCAGAGTATAGGATAGGAACTGCCTGGTAAACAGTACGTTCGCACTTCCACACACTCATACTCAGTCACTCACTCACTGACTCACTCGCACAACCATGCAGGAAATATTTGTAGTGGGCTACAATGCTCTGTAACAGATTTAATAATCAAACTCTGGTATTTGAATGTACTGGAATAACTATGATTTGGATGTGCCATTCACATGATTGGTAGTTCATTTAATATGGCCATCATTATTGTCTTCTTCTAACATTGTTTTCATTTTGTATTCAACAGTGGTATTCAGACTATATTCCGCGGAAACCAGGGGTTCTGCAATCACATTTCCTTTACAAAGAAACCGCTAAATATAATCCTGACAGTTTTCAGTGTCATTTTTATTGTCCTTCCCCTCATGTGTTTATAAGCAGTGTAATTCACCTAGAAGGGGCCAGGAAATGGAAAAGTAAGATAAAATGCACAAAGATATAATGAAGTATTTCATTCACAGTTTGGAAAACGTTAGTGTTTTTCCTCATTAATTTGCCCTCATTTAGGATATTACAAGCAGATCCATCATTTATGTGTAATTATATGTCTTCTAGCTCTCATCTTTGTTCCTGTGGGTTGAAGCTTCTTGTACCATCTGTAGTATTTCATTTGGATCTGTCTGTTGCAGTGGATCCACAGGAAAGCCGAAGGGTGTCTTGCATACAACAGGTGGTTACTTGTTGTATGCTGCTACCACATTCAAATATGTATTTGACTATCGGCCTGGAGATGTGTATTGGTGCACTGCTGATGTTGGGTGGATCACTGGTCACACGTATGTTGTGTACGGTCCTCTAGCAAATGGAGCAACATCAGTATTAGTAAGAATGTGACTCCCTACTTACATCTTTAAGTATACATACATGTGTGTGTGTGTGTGTGCGCGTGTGCACGTGTGCGTGTGTGGAGACATACACACAGCAGACCACAGCCAAGAAATGAAGACTCTTATAACTCGGTATATTTTTATAGTTACTGGCAGATGTTTCATAATTAAAAAATGCCTCCATTTTCAGAGTGGTGGGGTTTTATGAAACATTGGGTAGAGAAAGCATGTTTATGTGAAATGTCAGTACATATCTACCAGGCTACATGAGATCACATACCAAAAGACAGTAACCTTTACTATCACATCATGGGAAAGTATGTATGTATGTATGTACGTATGTGCATATGTACGTACATATCTACACACACGCGCACGCACGCGCACACATATATTAGTCAATATAATCTTGCAACTTCACTTCCATATACACCAAAAACAACTAACCAATGTGCCATGATTAATGCAGTGTTACAAATTCAGTAAACTTAAAGAATCAAATTTAATGTGACATGTACTAAACATAAATACATTTCTGTTTATATTCATAACACTCTGTTCATTGAAACACAGACAAGGTTGTTGCTAAAATACAGGTACATGTTTTCTGTTTCTGCAATTCCAGTTTGAAGGAACGCCTTTCCACCCTGATAATGACAGGTACTGGATAATTGTTGACAAATATCGAGTGAATCAGTTCTACACAGCACCTACTGCACTGAGAGCACTCATGAAATTTGGGGATGAACCTGTCGAAAAGTAAGCCATGTAGAAAATTTTAACAGACCATGCAAACTCAGTGAATTGTAAATTCCTGCTACCATTACTGAATGGCAGCCACTTGAGTAAGTGAGGCCTGAAAGTTCATTATCTGCATGTATGTGCAAGCTTCCTGTTATGCAAGGTAGAAGCAAGAAATTCAAATCAGTTAATTTTTCTGCCAGGTTAAATAGTTAATAAACCAAACTATAATGAAATTTCTTATTGTCATGAAACCTTTCAGTTCATCACAACAACCAACCACTTTTGGATCCTGCTCAGACAACATTCATTTTAAACCTTCAACACATATTTCCACATGACCAAGTTTAATATTATCCTCCCATGTAGCTTTTCATCTTCCAAGTGACCTCATTCCACAATGTATAAACCTGAAATGTGTATATTTACTGTTTCCTTCCCTAAACTGCATATTCTACCCATCTATTCTTGATAATTCAGATACTTTTAATAACAGAAGGTGAATATTACAGATAAGTAGGCCACATTTCTTGTAACTCTGAATGTAAACTAAAATTAATGCACATTAAATTCATACAAAGAAATTATAATTTTAGTTTCAGATATTTCATTCATTCATTCATTCATTTATTTCCGTAGATCCGTACAGGATTACACATCCATTGGATATGGAAAGTGGTTATAACAATACAGTGTGTAAACAATTACAATATACGGGATTTTAGTGCTATATAAATTATTTATCATAATAAAATATCACATAGGTAAACAGTTTTTTGGTAGAACTTTCTAAGATAAATACTTATAAAAAAGTTTCTCAGTACTTTAGCTTGGATATATTGATATCTTAACCTGTGGTTAAAACTGTTTTGCCTCATTTTCTTAACTAGATATGTTCCCTTTGCCGGAACTTAGATAAATACCATATTTCCCGGCCCATAAGACGCACCGTGATTTTTTCGTTAGAAATTTTAGAAAAAAAATAATGATGAATTTATTTTAATTTTAGTAATTTATTGGAAGAAAACAGGATTGTTACATACCAAAATTAGCAACCATAATATAATTTATTAATCATAGAAACCCCAGAAAATCGTCACCACCATTAAAATCACCTTCATGGTTGTTTTCACTATCTCACAATAAAGATGTTGTACAATAGATGTACGGGTATTTATAAGTTTGGAAATAATACTTACCCTCGGCGCATAAGACACAGGTCGAATTTAGGTCACATTTTTGGGGGAAAAAAGTGCATCTTATGGGCCGGGAAATGTGGTATATACATGATGTACAGTGGACTGTCCCTTTTCTTGGGGTTGTGCATTGTGGTGTCACTTATTCATGGAAGAATTACTGTGACAACCAGTTTGCATCATGATGTAGTTACTATGTTACATGACAATGACAGTGGCAGTTAAATGATACCCTGAATATAACGTTTGTTTTTGTTCTCAGAATAAAGTTGTTTTGCTTTCCTTTTCATGGAAAGGTTCAAGTTGAAATTGTATTACAGAATTAACGTTCCTTCTGTTTAAACAGGCACAATTTGAGCACATTACAAGTACTTGGATCAGTAGGTGAACCCATTAATCCTGAAGCGTGGCATTGGTACTACAAAGTTGTTGGACATGAGAAGTGTTCCGTTGTGGACACTTTCTGGCAGACAGAGACTGGAGGTCATGTACTAACACCATTACCTGGATGCACACCTATGAAACCAGGATCAGCAGTATGTATAATTAAAACTCTTCTTCAGCTTGAAAAGATTTTGTAAAGCAGTTCTGCCTGTGACTCCATAAATATACATACTTAGAGTGTACAAGCAAATGGATGTGGATTAGTGGCTGTAGTCTGAATATAAACACATTACGAGTTTAACAAATCGTTGTTATACTACATAAAGTACAGGAAGCAAATTAAATAATGTATTAATATCATTCCTTGAACTTACAATTAAATATAGGCATGTTAAATACCTTGTGCCAAAATGTGTCTGCAGATCACACTATGACACTCTGTCTCAAGTGAAATATATTACATGTAGATTGCATTTAAGTTGTATTTCTGGCATCAGGTTATGACACTGTGTACACACAGATGTGGTCACCACTATTTCAGAAGAATTACAGAATGTCCTAAAAGAATTTTCCAGCATATATTGGTGTCAGGTACGTACATGGATATGAGTAAATGTTTTTTCCAATATATTGTACCAATTTAATTATAATTATAGAAGTGAATTTTCTTATTTGTACAACATTAAAAATGCAAATTTGATGTGATTTTGACCGTGCATCGTCATTAATATGTGGAAATAAAATGCCAACTAGATGCAACAGAGGTTTTTATTGCAGATCTTTAAGATCTGCAATAAAAACCTCTGTTGCATCTAGTTGGCATTTTATTTCCACATATTAAAAATGCAATACTCTATTGCAAAAGCCAAACTCATAACATGTTGAAAACTAAATACATGCTGTGCATACCTGCTCATTATTTTATTGCAAAGTGTTCCAAGGTATAAGATATGTTGAACTTCCAATTTCAGTGCATGGTTACTTTCAGGACATCCTATATATGGGCCTACCTTTTCCTAGAGGCTTATATTAGGGCCTTACATCTTGCCACTCATCCACTATCTGCCCTTCTTGATTCCTAATGCTGATTAACCAATTCTTTGGCTTCCCACAGTCCATTTTCCCACTCATTTTTAGAAACAACTCATCCACATCCCACTTAATTCACTTATGTACTGAATTTGGAGACAACAGATTCCTCTGAAATGCTGGTAAGCACTTACCAGACTACACTATTTCATAACCCAGTATATGAGTGTAAATTTTGACCTCTGCGAACATATAAAATTTTAAAGACAGTTTTGTGTTGAACATTACTGTCTTCTGAGATTGATGCTGTGCAGTGTGGTACAAATTCTTCAACATTTTGGAGGAACCTTTTTTTACCCCTGTCTTCAGGGTAGAAGGATCTAAACCCTGGAGGATGGAGACTTTATTTTCCTTTGCAATGCTGGTAAATTTATACCCAGCTGTGTGACATCATTGCACAGAATTCAGTAATCTTCATAGTGACTGCTGTAAGAACATCAAATCTCTTGTTGTTCAGATATCTTTGTGCCTTATGTCACCATACTGGTAAGATGTCTGGCATCTGAGTCTAGTGTCTTGTGTATCCTCTTTCAGACACTGCCCTTCTTTGGAGTAATGCCTGCTCTGCTTGATGAGAATGGTAAAGAGATCCGAGGGCCTGGTGAGGGGTACTTGGTGTTCAGAAGGCCATGGCCTGGTATGATGAGGACACTATTTGGGAATCATGAGAGATTTGAGACAACATACTTCAAGAAATTTCCTGGTTACTATTGCACTGGGGATGGTAAGAAATGCAGGATTTGATTTCCATTAATTACCACTATATAAGAACAAGATGCATTGCGCCTATATGATGGTATTGTAGGACTGAACCCAAAGATCTTCTGCGGTTTTATGGAAGTATGCATGAAAAATCTGTTGTTATGAAACAGTGGGAGAGTCCCTGTTTTCTGCTGGTTTTGTAGCCTTGAACTTCGGTGATAAAATGCTATCCCTGGCAGTGGCGCCACTTGGTCTGTTGTCTTTTAAGAATTTTGTAGTTTATGATGTTCATAACCAGTTACACAGTTGCAGTTTCATAGTATTCTGTATGGAATATAATGTGTGACTGGATCATGGGAAGGTTTATGTGTGGTAATCGTAGCTTGGAAAGGCAGTTATTAAATTTTCCTCTTTTGAATTGCAACAGGTTTTATATTGCTGTTAAGTATTTTATTGCAAGAGTTAGAAAGTGGTAAATCAATTGAACATTCGTTGTGTAATTAGATGTATGTGGCCCTTGGATCAGATTTTGCTTATGTGTGGCATATATAGTTCACTGAAAAGGGCTCTCAATGTGAATGCAGTAGCACAGACCTGCCATGGCTTAGCACAGCTTCTAAAAAGTGTAAAGTAGATTGCAAATTTAGAGGTTCTGATAGAGGTATAGCTGAGGATTCTGGCCTTCTGGGATATGACCTGTGTCACTGGATGAGTTGATCCTGACTTTGCAAGGAATGGCCTCCTCTTCAAGCGTAAGGCGAATCGTAGTGTGAAAGTACAGAATTTAAGTGTTCAGGCACTTAGAGTGAACACATTGTAATGGTTATAAACAAAATACAGGTTTTTCAGTTTGGTGGAAAATGACATTTCCTCTGATCCGGTGACAGGTATGGACCCTTCATATTTGTTGTAAGAAGGCAGGATACATATAAACTGTGCTGCCAAAGAATTCCTGTACTGTAGAAAGGATGAAGGTCTTTTGAAGAAATTTGTTTTCACAGGTGTTGTAACTGGTTTTTTCTTGGTGAATTGACGTCTGTTGTGTAGCAACGTATACAGGGGTGCTGATAAGTCCTTAGCCCGACCAGGAAGGAAACAAGCTACAGCGACAGAAGATTTTGATTTTCGTATATCCTATTTATAATCATAATTGGAGGAATATTAGTACTATTTATATATATAACAAGATTAGCATCAAACGAAATATTCTCACCATCAAACAAAATACATCGGGAAGTAGGTGGGGCTAAGGACTTATCAGCACCTTTGTAAATAATTTTTCTATCAAACTCTGTGGCATCACATTCGTGAAGACAGCAATGAATTAGGTTGTTTAATGCCACTTATTCAACTGATATGTTATGTAATGGTTGCAAGATTATAAATTGGAAGGGGCATGGAATAAATCAGTCATTGCAAGTACTGTCTGGGTCACAGCATTCTTTGGGTCATTGAATATAGCACATAATGAAGAATTAATTCAGAGCGTGGGTGGAATATGTAACATACATGGGTAAAGGGCAAAATGCATACAAAATTCTGACTGGTTAACCTGAAGGAACGAGACTATTTAGGAGACCCAGGCATAAATGATAGATTAGTACGGGCATTTGCTGCACCTTTGATCATAATTGTTCCCAAACAGTAGCTCAGAGCAAGTGATCGTAAGTTAAATCCTTATTCCCCTTAAGCACAATATTATAAGCTGGGATTTTGTTCCTGAAAACCCATTTCATGCTACAGAGTGACCCACGGGAACCTGACATCTTTAAAATAAACAGTACTCAGTTGTTTTTCAAGTAAATTCACATTTATTTATACAAAATTAAAGCTTAAAACATGCCATACCAGATGGTTAATTTTTAAAAATGATATCATTAAGATGACGACCATCTTCTTGGATGCAGTTTTCAAGCCTTTTTTTTAAAATCATCCATGACACGGGCCAACAACTGATGATCGATCGTATGAGTTTCCTGACGGATGGCTTCCTTCAAATCATTCAACGTACGGGGTTTGTGAGTGTAAACACGCGATTTCAAATACCCCCAAAGGAAAAAAATCACACGTTGAAAGATCGGGAGAGTGAGGGGGCCACGGCACGTCTCCAAAACAGGAAATGAGGTGCCCGGGAAACATGTTTCGAACAGTGGTCATTGCCAAGTCTCCATTGCTACTGAAATGGCCAACCCAGAGGAAAAGAATGCCAACCCCCCCCCGGCCTACCTACTGAGTACTACCGATTCAAAAGATGTGAGGTTCCCGTGGGTCACCCTGTATGAAAGCACCAAATGAACATGAGTGCACATGAAAAGACCTGAACACAAAAACAGTGTATTACTCTACAAACATTTTTGAGTAAAACACACAGCACTGAAGCAAAACATATAATATGCTTATGAAAATTCTTAAACATATATATCACAAAAAAAGTCCTTTTCTGAAGGTCCTTCATCATCAGTATATTAGAAGAGGGGGTTTTACCACAGCATTTCTAATTAGGAAGGTGCTTGATCATCAGAGTTTAATGTTATTACAAGAGTAGGGGTAGGACTAAACTAAACATGATTAAGTCATGAGTGAGGCCATTGTAAACAGGGCAGCTAGATGATTAACATATCTTTCAGACACAGATTTGAAGGGAAAACATGACTCATCTCTCTGCCTACTGAGTTCTCTTACAAGCTGTTATGAATTCTAATGAACAGCTTTCCACAGAAATAACTATGTGAGCAACTGAGTAACTGTCATCTGCCCCATGGAATAATTTGGCTCAATAAATAGGCAGTTTGTTCATTAGAATTGTTAATAATTGAAAACACAATGCTTAAATAAGTTATTTTTCCCCCAGCCATTAAGTATAAATCTGAAATTTGCAGGAGCACGTAGGGATGAAGATGGATACCTGTGGATAACAGGTCGTGTGGATGACATGTTGAACATATCAGGACATCTGCTGAGCACTGCTGAGGTTGAAGCCACACTTGCAGCACATCCAAGTGTAGCAGAGGCTGCTGTTGTTGCACAAGCTCATCCAATCAAAGGAGAATGCTTATACTGTTTTGTAACGCCAAATGAGGGAATTGAGTTCACAACGAAACTGGGAGATGAACTCAAGAAGAAAGGTAAAATTTTTCATGCTACAATGTTGGTTTTTATTTTATGGTAAATGTGTGTACCGATCTCCAAAGCACAAATAAGACTCTTAAGTCTAGATGTTTGGTGATTATTTTACAAACATAGTAATTAATTCTACAAATGCACTTGACTGGGTAATAATCTCTGACTCTGATGTTCCTCCTGCATGTTTCGGCACTTATAGGGCCATTATCAACGAGTACAAAATTATAAGAATTTACCAAGATTCAGTTTTGCATATCATAAAAGCAACTGTGAAGGTAAAAGTTCACCCTGTGGCCTGCCTTGATGGCACCAATTTTCTACATTTTAATGATTATGTGACATTTAAACCTGGATTTATCTCACTTATGATGTAGTCCAGAGGTGGGTCTTCTAGCGGTGAAACTTTGGATTTTGTAATATTAGGTGGAATCTCATGACCAGCCTAGCAGGTACGAGTTTCTCATGAAGGATATTTACTCCATAAAGTTACTTAATGTGTGTAAAAAATTTAAAATTAAGATTTTATATGTACTTTCACTTATTATTTACATGTTACTCCTTCCCTCAGCATTTAAAGTTCTGCCAATGTAGCTAAATCTGTACAGCTGTAACAGCAGACTTCTGAAGTTTATTGTATTTTAGGTGTGTATTAGCACATCTAAAATGTTTCAGAACGCCTGTTTAAAATTATTTTACATATAAATTAACAATACAGCTATTACTTTTTTGTGCAGATATCTCAAGCCTTGGTAGTACTTCACATACAGCATAATCCAGAATATCTTACCTGAAATTAGTGCTCATGGGTATTAGAATAACATTCCATTTGACATAACTGAATGATAAGCAAGCTGCTAAATAACCATTATCAAAAATATGGTCAAAATATGATGATGCAAAAATAATCTTGCATGTTAAACTGTTAAAATCTATGATGTATACTGTGTTCTCACCTGTCTTTCTCAATGAAATAGAACCATTTGAGTGAGGTCATCCCGTTATGTTATTCTTAACTATTTAATTACATAGATTTCAGTCAACACAACAATAATTAAACAACAATTATGTTTATAGTTTACAGCGACGTGTTTTGACTCACACGAGTCATCTTCAGGCTATAACTATATTTGTTTACAATGTCACTCTGCTCATTCTGGGATCCCAGAGGCTAACATGTTTTTTACATAGATGTTATGTACTGTATCACAATTGGAGATTGTAACAAATGTCATTGTTATGGTATTGTAACTGATTACTCTAGATGTATTTATTGGTAGTACGGTAGGGGTTTTGGTTTTGGTGTACTAAGTGCGTCGGCTCGACTAGTATGTGTTAGGCCGCTGCACATTTGTTACAACCTCCAATTGTAATACAGTAGATAACATCTACGTAAAAAACATGTAAACGTCTGGGATCCCAGAATGAGCACAGTGACATTGTAAACAAATATAGTTCTAGCCTGGAGATGACTCGTGTGAGTCGAAACACGTCGCTATAAACTATAAACATAATTGTTGTTTAATTATTGTTGTGTTGACTGAAATCTATATAATTAAATAGAAATAGAACCAGTTTACTTTGTGGGATGGAATTGTTTTTCCTGTAACTTATGATAACATTTATAGTTTACAGTCTCATTTACAACAAATGCAACTTAATCAGTTACGTGTAATGATATGGTAGCAGTATTTGAAGGCTCGAAACTGACCATACTGTAGCCCACCAATGGATATTATGATAAGCTAGATCCTTTCACTTCCTGTCTCCCAAAGATCCATCTTAACCCTTTAACACTGGGTTTAAATCCCACCGTGCAGTGGCAGTCTCCCGAGATTTGTTACTGGGGGTTTTAACTTTTAATGCCGACTCTTAGAAAAAAAAAAGCATATCTCATAGGCTTTTTGCTCAAATTTAATGAAATAAAATTTTGTA
>Ga0209629_10004165_pt1 | contig 10635 bp, 4 predicted proteins | sample TergutCu122P5_FD_187286 | JGI IMG/M metagenome (GOLD analysis project Ga0209629, IMG submission 187286) | Cubitermes ugandensis P5 segment gut microbial communities from Kakamega Forest, Kenya - Cu122 P5 (SPAdes) (version 2) | ecosystem: Host-associated > Arthropoda: Insects > Digestive system >... | reverse complement strand
CAGCAACCACTGTATAATACTCTTGAGCTCCTGATGATGGGCATAGTGGTGCCTGAAACATGTTGAGCAAGCAATAAGATCTGCAATAAAAACCTCTGTTGCATCTAGTTGGCATTTTATTTCCACTTGATTTCTTCTTTCAGCTGCCTAACGAAAGCAGTTTCAAAAGGTAAAGTGAATTCAAGTAATGATTTATGAAGGCGGTAACGCGGAGATTTATCGAAGTGACTAAAGAAAACCATAAAAGCTGTCACTTGGGATAGCATACATGTAGGCCTACATTTGAAGATTGGACCTACCGACCACGAAGCTAAGAGCTCGGCCACCAGCAGTCCATATGCAGGCCCAAACACATGGCTTTTCCGAACATACCAGAAGAACCCGGACACTCTTTACTCATACTTCTTAAACCGGGGTACTCTTAAAACCGAATCACTCTCTTGCAGAACGGTGGCACAGTTGAGGCACCGCACTACAAGCCAGAAGTTCGCCGGTTCGATTCCCGATGACGTCATTAGAATTTTTTATTGACTGAATTCTACCGACCGCACTATGGTCCTGGGATCGACTCCGCCTCTAAAATAAATATCAGTAATATTTCCTTGGGGGTAAAGGCGACCTGTGCTTAAGCCTGAACGTACCACGTTCCTGTGCCGATTGTCTGGAAATCAGGGCCTACACAGGGAGTGTTTTACCTTTACCAGTCTCTTTTGGCGTATTTTATATGTGCGTACTTCGTAACAGAGGTCCCATACTGTTACATTTTCATCAACAAATGACTGTACTTTTACACCGCACATTATACACGCACAATTAGAACAATTATTATTGTTACTGGTATTAATATTACCTCTCTAGGCGACGCAGAAACATGATCGCCCATTACCTCATTACCCCATCATCATCTGTATCACTTCTCGCATTTATTACCGTCACACTTGTAAGCGGCAGAACCATCGTTGTACAGAAGAGAATCATTTTGGAAGCCATAAAGTTTTATACTTAAACTACACATCCCTTTACATAAAAAGGTATATGTAATGTCATCCATGTACTTAACCCTTTAAAGACAAAAACGTTAATATACAGGGTGGGCCAAAAGTAGGTATACAGTAATTATACTATATACTGTATACCTACTTTTGGCCCACCTTGTACTTTTCTATCCAATATCCCCCTACTTCCGAAAAGGCGTTGCTTTTTTGAAAGGTTACCAGGATTAGCCCATTTGTCCTTCCGGTAAAAGCAAAGCGGTAGAAAAAGGCGGATAAGGAGCACTGGTGGAACGACACCTACAGTGGAAGACAGAAGTACCCGAAGAAAAACCTATCCCAGTACCATTTTGTCCACGACACATCTCACACGGTAGGATCTGGGATAGAATCCGGGCACCCGAAGTGACAGACCGGAGACTAAACGGCTGAGCCATGGCACGGCTTTTAAAACCGAAAATTAGTAAGAACCATGTATTTAAATTCAGTTCGTACCTCGCAGTAAACACTGCCCGTGTCTAAGACCCATTCAATCCATGCCGTGAAGGTACGACCGCTGCTTGCACTGAGAACCACAAACAACACATAGCTAAACTATGTGGGTAGAATGTAGCAGTTCTGAGCCTTAAACCTGTCAGCACATCAAGCAACCACTAGGCTTTAAAGGGATAATTAAACAACACGTCATGCGTGGAAGTGATAGTACACCTCAGCTCATTCTTAATCTCGACACCAGATGGAGACGAGTAGTCAGCTTCACCTTCCAAAGGGTTTACCCGAGGGAAAGAGTCCGCCGTTCTAACTGAATAGGAGAGTATGCGAAACCCAGAGCCGCTCTAGAAGCTTTAGGGAAAGGAACAATCTCTTCCCTATCCCATGAATTAAAACAAAAATTCCTCGATCGTCTGTCCGTATAACATAGGCACAAAATCGACCAACCAGCTACGACTCGCGTCTATTCGTGAAATGAGACGCTGGCACACAAATATAAACAGAAAAGGAAGTATTTTTCTGGATTAATTCAGCACAAAACAGTTAGAACCCATCGGAACTATTGCAGTCCCGATTTCTATGTGACTGCCGTATAAAGTGCTCCACTGCGAACATGGTATAACTGTTCAAACAGACCCAGGCATCCAGAGAGCGCTAAAGGCGCACAGTTGGGTAATTGCGATGCGATTGTTTACCCACGCTCTTCGTTTGTTTTACATTGTAAACGCATTGATCTCCTCTCTTATTTATACATCGCGATATGTTTGTCCTCCTCCCGTTGGTACACACATGATCCGGAGGAATCAAGGACCGAAGTTTCCGGACCCAGCAAAAGCGTTTGTCGTGTGAAACAATAAATCCCCAGCCAGTTTTAACCACCCATGTTTTATTGTGAGAAAAGTAAACTTAGGAAACTTCATTGTCATGTTATTTTCATTTGTAGAACTGCAGCGAAGCACACGTTCCTTTCATCAAAACTCGCCCGGTTATTACCGTAGTTTCAATCAGTCTGTGAGAGAATGACGGCAAAATGTCCCAACAGCTGTGTCAGTAGATAAGTCAGCTTAGTGTGCAGAACGAGTCAATGTCCGTTTGTGTGATTTCAGTTTTCCGCCACGAAGTAGCTCAGAACCGCGCACTTAAGGGTTACTACGCGATCAGTACTACTGTTACCAATACTCGCAGCGTAATAATTCATAAGATTGAGGTTCTCAAGGTCCATTTGTGCTGTAACTACTCGAGAAATGTAATTTAATTTAAGACACCTTTCGGGTATTTCACCGCTGCCAAATTAATCCCTGTGACGCATATATAAAGAGGTAAAGGTAAAGGTAGAGTTGTTCCTGTCCACGCCATGAAGGCATATGGGGGCAGGAGAGGTGTAGCTCCACTCACTGATAACTTCGGCACAAGATAGATGTGTCTGGTCAACTTCATGGACCGGCCATTGTATCCCTGGGAACGAATGCCGGTACCCATTGAAGAGGGGGCTGTATGGTCTCCAGAGCCAATCTGGACATTTTGGAAAAGAGAACATCTCTCTCCCCTACCGGAATTCGAATCCCGGACCGTCCAGGCCGTAGCTAGTCAATATATCAAGTGCGCTATCCCCGTTCCACTGCACTGATTATACAGCCTACATAAAAACTTTTCTATGTGTTTCCTGTTTCCTAACTCGTCCTTAATACAGAACACCCAAAAATGTTATGAAACTTACTCCAAACTCTTGCCAGAATGTACGGTGACCACAGCTGTCAAAATTACATGCAAGTATTGCGGTAAATATTTTTGGTCGTGATTCGAATCCTCATTCCGAAATTACTTTACTTTTAATCACATAAATAAAGCCTACCTTAAATTCTTAACCTTTTGGAGCCGGGATTTTACATTTAAATTTTAGCACACTCTGTAGGTAAAATGCGAATAATACAGGAACCAAACAAGGTAGCATTATGAAATAAACGCCATTTTGAAGAGAGAAAAACGGAGATTATGCAACATGTTTAAAATATTCAGTATGTATATTTCTTGAATAAATATTTAAAATGTGGCGTCTGGAGGTTAGCGCTGTAGTACAATATATATATATATATATATATATATATATATATATATATGTATATATATATCGTTAGGCTTTAAAAGGTTAATTTGAGTCTTATTCCTTAATTAAAGTTTTAGCTACTATATATTGTGATACTAAGGAGGAAACCAATCATATTCCCTGGTGAAGAAGTACACAAAATTATATGATTTTTTTTATCTTCGTACCGTGCATTTTTAAAATGTCAATATCATTTTACGAACAAATACACTATTATTCAACATATAAAATATTAAAATGTACATTAAAACAGTTTTTAAAGTCACTCCTACATGTTTCGGTCCGTACGAACCATCATCAGGGAGTCTATATTGAGCCTAGCCAAAGTTACCTTTTCGTAGATACAATCAGTAAAATTACGCCGTTATAATTAGTGCAGTATTGTGGCAGTACGTGGTGTGTGTGCTCCGTGGCGTGCACGCCACGGAGCACACACACCACATACTGCCACAATACTGCACTAATTACAACGGCGTAATTTTACTGATTGTATCTACGAAAAGATAACTTTGGCTAGGCTCAATATAGACTCCCTGATGATGGTCCGTACGGACCGAAACATGTAGGAGTGACTGTAAAAAACTGTTTTAGTGTAAATTTTAATATTTCATATCTTGAATAAAAGTGTATTTGTTGGTAAAAGAATATTAAACTTATATGAAGTACGGTACAAAGTTAACTGTCACAAAAACTCAAGCTTTTTTTAACGCTTCCCAATCGTAACATTCCGCAAACATAATACTGCAATTTTCCATTAAATAACGACAAATACATATTCCCTTTAAGTTAAGCATTTAAACACACGGGGGGCAAAAATTTTTGCAACATATTATAAACATCACAAAACAAAGGCCCACTACCAACATAATACACAAATGGTGCATAGCTTTAGGCAGGGTTGTTTTGTTATCGCAGCTTGTTCAACTGAATCAATTTGTGACCACAAATTCTACAGTTCCGCTGCTGTTTATCGTCCATTTATATGTGTGTCAATATATTTGCCACCATTAAAACACACGCGCCTTCAGGCACTATATCGAACCACCGCACCTGTGAAATTGGAGCTTAAAATAACGCCTAAAGAAAATATCACACTACTGTATTAAAGAATTTGTTATAGTTCAGAGTCTGCGGGTTATCACAGCGGTAAATATACAGTCTGCGCTTGTATAGGACGTAACGACACGTAGTCTGGAACGTACCCAAGAAAGTGGAAATAAAATGCCAACTAGATACAACAGAGGTTTTTATTGCAGATCTTATTGCTTGTTCAACATGTTTCGGGCACCACTATGCCCATCATCAGGAGCTCAAGAGTATTATACGATGGTTGCTGCCTGTGGTATTTCGTGCTGTAGTTTTAAAGTTGCTGGTCTGGTGTGGAGCTGAGGGTTGTGTGTCCGGTTTGCAGGATGCAACCACCGTATAATACTCTTGAGCTCCTGACGATGGGCATAGTGGTACCCGAAACATGTTGAGTAAGCAATAAGATCTGCAATAAAAACGTCTGTTGCATCTAGTTGGCAATTTTTTTCCACATATTAACGAAGATGCACGGTCAAAATCACATCAAATACCTAAGAAAGGTTTCGAGGAACCTGCTAATCACACTCTCCAATTGGCTCCTTCACAGTCCTGATTCATATCCGCCAAAAATGTACCCTTTTTTTTACCGAAAAACGTACACCTATACCCCAAATATGAAAGCAGAAATATCAACTGAAATGTTTGCATTCGTCTACTACACTAAAAATGTCACAACGTAGAAGAAAATGGCCGTCAATATTTGTGTTAAATGACAGGAGATAAGAAATCAGGAAAACTTTTCATTCGCATCCCCGGAGTCATGTTGTCGTGCTGATTGTCATGAGGAAAAAAAGACCGTCAGTCACAACTATGTTTATATTAATATATTGTTCGCTACGTGTTTCGGCTGTGTGGAAAGCTATCATCAGGCAACGTAAGAAACTATATAAAAAGGTAAGGCAATACCAGTACAGGTCTGGACAGGACTTGAGTGCTCCAAGAGTTTGAGGCTACCATATTTCAAGACAATAGGCATATTAAGGTGGTAAGTTTGTCAGCGCTACGCGCCGGCCGCCTTTAACCCACCCCCCAGATAATATTCCTGGTACTCTTCTCTTTTAGAGGCCGAATCGACCCCCAGGCCCCTATAGTGCGGCCAGAAGGATTATGTCAATGAAAACTTCGGGAATCTAACCCACGATCTTTCGGTTTCTGGCGCAGTGTCCCAACCAATTGCGCCACCCTTTAACCCCAAGAAAATACATAAAAGAAGGTTATTTAAATAATAAACATAAATATAATATTTTTCCATGCAGCTAAGGTCTCGACTCTACAAAAATGGAGTTGTATCAGTCGCAATATAACAAAACATATTAAAATATAACATAATATAATACGAGACATGTCCGGAAAGTATAGATACATCACGTATAGGCCGACAGGGAAATTTTTTATGCTTATTGTGGCAACACTGCCGTCGGCCTTGATCCTTTACCTGTGAGCCGTGCTCGTTTGACAGTGGCAGAACCGGCTTTGTTTGAGTAAGATGTATTTGAAATGGCAGCGCCGATCCAAAGTCCCGCCAAATGTGACGTGCGTCCCCTCACAAGATTTCTCAACGCAAAAGGTGAACGTAAAGGGGAATTTCACGAACAAATTGTTGCTGTTTATGGTAACTTCCAGTTCCATCTTAACTCTGCTTGGAAGAGGTCATCAAAAACCTGTAAGAAACTTAACAGTGCCGAAATATACTGTAGAAAACTCCTGATGATGGGCAGAGAAGATGCACGAAACATGTAGAGTTTTATAACAGAATAAATTTGGATAATTAGTGCGTCTGGTTGGTTATTTAAAAAGAAATCTATTACGATGCACGGTAACATGAATGTAAAGCCTTCAGGTATCTTTGAAGTGTTCCAGTTAAAGGCACCGTAAGCTACGTCGGTGGTTGATAAATACTCGTAGCAATGGTTGAATGGCACTGACAGAAGAAACAGCAAGTACTGGCACAAAAACTGCCCCATTGTCGCTTTGTCCATCACAAATTCCACACGCACTGGCTCGGAAACAAACCCGCGACTGCTAGGTAAAAGGCCGGCGGCCATGACTCGGCCCCCTGCACGTATTGAGCGTAACCCACGCACGTTACGTGCCATAGTCGCACGTTATTTTCCACAACACATGGAGTTGGCGAAATTTCGTAAATAAAGCCCACCAAATTATTCAGTTTGTACTCTCATCAGAAATCATTAATGCCATTATCAACACAACCAAACTAACGAAATGTACACATACAGGCGCTTTCAGGGGGAGAAAAAAAAGGACTGTCGTTCCGGAGGGCCCACCACCAACATTTATGGTGGGTGACTACAGAGGACAGAGGAGACACCTTGCAGAGAACATAAATGTGTGATGGGACGGCTCGCAACAACAGAACGGCTAATTACTGCCCCTTCGCCTCACACCACACTCGCAGTCCAGTCCGACCATAGTAATAATTGGCTACTATACACACAGCCCGCCCGTCTAGTTCCCCGGGGGACCGCCAGGCAGCAGCACCACTCGCTACTACTAGTAACAATGGCAGCTAAACAGACCAATAATGCAGTTACCACTAAATTAATGAACATTTGTCATGTCTATTCCCATCTCTTTCCGGTGTGTAATACAGTCACGAGCAAAAGTCTATGGACTGAATAATTAGGAGTACAAAATATGTAAAAATGAAAGTAAATGACATGCGAAGTCAGTCTTAAGATAAGGATAAAGGGAACGACTCACAAGTAGGGCCGCCGGGAGCACATTCGGACCCCGGTGAAAAGAAAATTTGTTCGGGTCTCCCAGCGAGGGCGGACCGGCTAAAGGTCTTTTACATAAAATCGGAAAGATTGCCCCTCGGCTGTTGAGTGACTTGGGTTTACAGACTAATTTGTACAATCGACAACTGATGATAATAACGCGAAAGACAAAATATATGCAAACATATTTCTTTTTAAATAACCAACCAGACGCACTAATTCTCCAAATTTATTGATATAAAACTCTACATGTTTCGGTCATCCCCTCTGCCCGTCATCAGGAGTTCTCTACTGTACATTCGGCACTGGTAAGTTTCATACAGGTCATCCAAAACCTGCATGAAACTTACCAGTGCCGAATGTACAGTAGGGAACTCCTGATGATGGGCAGAGGGGATGCCCGAAACATGTAGAATTTTATAACAGAATAAATTTGGATAATTAGTGCGGCTGGTTGGTTATTAAAAAGAAATCTATTACGATGCACGGTAACATGAATGTAAAATGCAACATAGTCCGGCACCGGTAATTTGTACCGGCTTCCCCCACCTTCCCGCTCGTCGGGACTGCTCAATATTCCAGACCGTACTAAATGTCTAAGCAATTAAAACGAACGTAGCGCATTACGTTTATTAGTCTTTTTTATACATTAAAAAATTATTTTATGGAGACCACGCCATATTCTTGCTCCTTCTTATTTGTCACAGTATCAAAGACCAAACATCCTGTCAGATTTTCTTGAAATTAGGTATAGGAGTTCCTTACCAAGCGTTGTCAAGTGAGCATAATTTTCGTGAAAATCGGGGCAGTGAAGTCCATAAATCCAAACTTCACTTAAGATTTCATATTAAATGCGATTTTGCCTGTATATTCTACACGTTCCTTCCGATATGGATAAAGTTCGATACAGAAGGCCTTCATGTAATGCAGTTGAATAGTTTCCACTATTAGTGAAAATCGGTGCAATGAAAAGCATACTTCACTTAGGGGCAAATGAAAGTTTGCCTGTCATGTCTGTACGTTTCGTCCAATTTGGATAAAATTCGGTACAGGAGATTTTCATGCAATGTCACTGGGCAACTACAGAGTTTAGTGAAAATCGGAGCAGTAAAAGCCACGCCTTACTGGGGGAATAAATGAGTGTTTATTCCTACTTTTACCATACTTACTCTCAGACTTGTCTGAAATTCGACACAAGTGATGTGAACATAATTCTGCTGATCATTTGTGAGATTCGTGGAAGATGTTTCACGGAAAGCCACAACTTTCTGACAGGAGTGAATTCAGATACATGTAAGATTGTACCTTGCAGAGATGTATTATTTTAAACTAGTGAATGCCTTGTAAAGACCACGTACCCTGTCACGAAGTGCACCATTGACAACCCTGTTTAGTTCTACAGATTGCGTGTGCTATGAATGAGAACAAATCCTCCATACAATCTCTTGAAACTTTACACCATACGTCTGCAAATTACATCAAAATGAACGAAGTTACCATGAAAATAAGAAACAAAGGGTTACGTTTTGCTGAAAATGTGAGCACCTGAAGGGTTACATGTGACGGTAATATTATAGAGTTCCCTTTGTTAAACCTTTTGTATTTTGAAATATCATCTACTTATTCATCTTACAGTTTATTTAACGACGTTATCTCAACTCGGTAAATCATCCTAGACCGACTAAACAGAGAAATAACGTTACATACCTGGCAGATACAGTACGAGACATCCTACATGTAGTACGAACCCAAAAGAGCATCATGTGATATTCCGAAAGCTCCAAATTTCTCAGGTATACCACCAAAGTTTCGCATCGATGTCACGTTTCCAGCTGTTGGCCCATAAACGATAAAAAAAACCACATTACTGTAGACATGTTTGTGTTCCGCCTGCGTAGCAAACCCCATCCGCCTAGCTGCAATGTTTCGTTAAATACCTCTATCACACCTAAAACTAAAGCAGATCTTTAACAAAATTCGTATCATGGTTCGACTGCGTCGCACAACCACATTACCTTAAAAAAATGTGCATATTTCTCTAAAATCTCTTACCATGACACTAAATTAAGTGGCTCTAGTGTCTACACAGATCTCACAGTTTCGCGCGCCCGCCATGTTATTAGTGTCGGAGAAAATAAAAAATTACAGCGGTTGGGTTTCTTTCAATGGAATTACTTTCGTAAAAATTTTCGCTGAAATCGGTTAAAGTATTCACAAGTAGATATGATGGTACGTAAGCGCGCGCACACACCTACACACACACACACACACACACACACACACACACACACACACACAAATCAAACAAACACAGTAATACGGTAATCTTATAGGGCTGCTTTTTCTCTTTTAAGGAAGGAAAGTCAGCCAAAATAGAATAACGGAGGTAAATTATCTTTCAGAACTCTGTGGTGAACTAGAATAAGTTCCTGCTTCCGCTAGTTAGAGAAATATGTTTTGGCATAATATCCCTTTTAGGTTGGCAGTAACCCAAGACTTTAACAATGGATATAGATATAGTTAGAACGTTTATAGGGCATCGTCTATGAAAGTACGTATAGGCCTATATGAAGTCTGTCTGTGATAAAAAGGCCATTCAAGCATTCAGATCTAAATGTTTCCTTTAGCTTCTGGGTCACAAAAATTACCTAAAATGTATTGACATATCCAGCGACGTTAAGTTGGCACAGCAAACAGAAGCAATGATGCGTCAGCAAGCAGAACGATAAATTCCTCGATTTGGAAAATAAATGTCTACAATACATCCTGGATTATCGAAGAATTTTAGTTCGATCCCTGGAACTGGCAAAGATCTCTTCCTCTAAACAACGTCTGGCCCGCTGGGGGTCACACGATAGATAAGAGAGCTTTGTCACCGGAAGTAAGGCGACCGAAGGGTGAATTTGTCAACTGCACCCAGTGATGAGCAGGTAAGAGCAGTGGTCAGAAACTTCTATCTGAGACGCCCCTTTTTGTTCAAACCGTAGCCGGGACAAAAGGCTAAATACAGGATTATTAAAATGATTGTCGCGGTTTTAACAACTTGTCATACACAATACACTTGAGATAGGAGTATACAGGGTGTCCCAGGAGGAGTGTGCCAGACTTCGGGAGGGTGTTCCTTATGTTAAAGTATACCGATATAACCCAAAACACCTATGTCCAAATTTGAACGGTTAAGGAGATAATGGCCAGAGAAGTTTGAAACTTTGACAGCTGTTAC
>Ga0209629_10004163_pt1 | contig 10635 bp, 7 predicted proteins | sample TergutCu122P5_FD_187286 | JGI IMG/M metagenome (GOLD analysis project Ga0209629, IMG submission 187286) | Cubitermes ugandensis P5 segment gut microbial communities from Kakamega Forest, Kenya - Cu122 P5 (SPAdes) (version 2) | ecosystem: Host-associated > Arthropoda: Insects > Digestive system >... | reverse complement strand
TCGATCTTAACAGATCATCATCAGGGAGTAGGTCTGTAACTCGTTAAAGTTACTGAATAGTTTAAAAATTTTTAAAAGTTTAAAAAACACTGAATTTAAATTCCTGATGATCAATCCCGGTGTTTATTGCATTTTAAATTTGAAATCAACATTCTAGACTAATACAGTGTTGAATGTGAAAAAGTGCATTTGTTGGTATTTATCAATCACTGAACTGAAAAATGCAATGTGAAACATAGACATTATTGCTCATTTAAACGGAGAACGGTTAATACTTTTAGTGAAACAATACTGTTTCTTGCGATCGTCTTGCGACACATAAACACGCTGTGTGGAAAATAAATCATCCTGAGTATTGTACCAGCCACTCTTCTTTAAAGCTTTAGCCCTTTGTCAGTTGCCAGACATATGGTCATAAAGATACCCGTATTATCATCGAATCACGAAGTCAGGCCTGAATTTTTTTCGTTTGGGTTTTAGCATCCACGTTTTTCAGCAGTCTTTCAGAGTTCATATCTTCGTTGTTTACTAAATATTGTAAAATTTGTTCTGATTTTCCGTGTTTTCCCAATCGGTTGACGTGTTAGAACAACTTTTCCCTACGTGGGCATTTACAAATCTTTCTTCACAACAATCGATTTTGAGATATTCTAAAACTTATTAATTTATTTTAGTGGCTGAGATGATTGCACATATCTTGGCTCTACAAGTTATGGCTCTGAAAATCGTGTTCCTTCTTGTCATGTTCATTCATTGTCGGAATTTTACTGCCTTATAAAAAAGTAGGAAAACAAGTGCTTCGCATAAATGTTGTAGTCCCAGTGTTTTATCATATATCTTCTGTTTTAGGCTACGTCTTCCCGCGAGTACTAAACATATCCTTACCCGCAATACAGGATGTTTATTACATACTCTGTTGACATCTTAAAATGCTATTAAAATTAAGATCATGCGAGAACGTGTGATAATCGTCGCTGGACAGTAGTCAGAAGATTTAGTTTCTTATTAAATGAGCTACAATGTATCACAAAAATAATATACGATTACAAAATAGTTATATAATAAAATGACATTAGTTCGGTTTTAACGGAGATTTGATATACAGTACTGACAATGATAAATATTTTATGAATATTCGGCTCTTTATAATACTTGGCTGAGCGCTGAAAGTGGATTCGTGTATTTGCATCGGCGTTTCATCTGCCAGAGATCAGTTTTAAGTCACATGTGTCATCAGTAAAGAAGATAACTCCTTTCGGCTTTAGCACTTACTTCCTCCAGCAGCCCATAAAGAAATATTTAAAACGAGGAATTAACTTCAAAACATTTCTACGAATTCATGCAAGAGGATGCACTGCTGGTTATCAGCTATGTAGCCTGAAGGCAGCTAGGTCTATACTTGTGTCTTTTTTAGTCCCTTGAGATAGACGCACCGAGCAGATTATTGTATTTGTAATGCCTGAGAAATACAACCTTGAGATATCCGCTTCAAACATCCTGCTTGAACATTTTTGTGATTTTCTTCAATTTTCACAGACGAAATCTGGATTGTTTCTTGTCTTCAGGCCACTACCGCCGTCTTTAACGTTCTTATCTGTTCACAATTAACGATATTTCTCTTATTATGCAGTGTATTATGTGTAGTTCAGCATTGTTAATAGCCCATAGGAGACAAATGCTGGAATTTTACTTCATCGCCATAAATACTTTCATCTACAAGCATCCACATTTCATTCGGCGTCACACAAAGCGCTTATTCTATAAAGTGTCGTCAAATTAATAACAATTAATGCAATTGTCGGTACCGTTCGTATTGCTGTCTTCTGGGATGTGGCGCCGTGTGATTTGAGAGACGGGTACCATCCTTGCCGAGGAACCCGCTGTCTCCTCCTGCATCGTCACACTTAACTCCGTGAGAACGTCGTTTGTCATGCAATCCAAGCTGCCCCAACTCGTGATTAAAAGCACATCCCGGTTTTATATAAAAGCTGTTTTTATGAGAGTTAAGGTGGAGGGGACTTGACGAGATTTATCCTGTCCATCGTATCATAGAATATGGGATAATATCCCGATATTAAAATGTGTTTTGCGCAGATAAATTTCCCCAAAAGCCAGTTAAACGGAAACATTTTGTCTTTTTTAAAAAGAATGTTTGTGCTAAGTTATACCATTCTTTTTATACAAAAGCATCATGATATTGTGAGTTTGCATTGAACACCGTAAAAAGTTTTGTGAATTCAACAATCAGTAATGGCATTTACAGCGTCTGTTAAAGCACATTTTACTGACCGGTTAAACGACCTTTTAGGCTATTCTGAGCATTGGACTCTGGATTTGGCCCTTTGGCAGGTCTCCTGTTTTCGGTGTCTAAATTCCGGGTCCTTGTGCCACAAGGCAAGGTGGCTAATCAGCTCATTACCTGTTGTGGTCGGTTATACCGTTGTAATTAATGCTTTGTTGTTACAATCCGTCTATCCACTAACCACTGCCGAATTAATGGAATAACTGTGCAAGCATACTTACGGGTAAATGAACAAGCAAGTAGCTAGCAAGTATCAAACGTAGTTCTAGGGCCCTCAGCCGTTGGTTGTTGAGCGAGTCAGGCAAATAATTACTTATATAGTTCAGACAGCTCTAACTTCATATTGGGTTAAATAATGGAATTTTTAACTTCATTTTTTCCTACACATACTTAAAATGCCACAGGCGCTTGGACACTTTTAAACGCACTCACAGATACCTTTTCTTATTTACATAGTTTTACACAAAAATGTATTTTCTTAATTGAAGGCAGTTTGGGATAAAGGAGCTGTCTCTGGGTGACGAGATCCTCATGTGATTCAAGAATCATATATTCTCAATCCCGTACTAGGAGAACCTATGCATGATATCAGGCTTCCACCAGGGCGTGAGATCTTCGCTCTTCTGGGATATCAAGCAACGTGGATTGGTACTTAGTTGCCTATGTTTCGGAACAACTTATCGGTTCAATTTTCAAGGGTCAAACAGTCAAGGCTGCTTTACTCTTGGAGGTTGAACCGATAGGTCGTCCCGAAACATCGTTAACTACTAGTCTATTCTGCGCAACATCCCAGAAGAACGAGAACCTCGTCTAGAAGAATCTACTTGCCCTGCTTCCATGTTGCACTCTGGAAAATAAACATTATTTTTTAATCAATTAATAATATATAAACTCGTAATAGTACGCCTTTCGCCATGTAGCACGCAACATTTTGAGCGGTCGGAGTTTAGTCCACTTGGCACACAGATATTTCAGCTGACACATTTCACATTAATCGCGATATCAAGGTTGCAATGTGTCCGTACCTGGCGTCTGTTCATTTTCTTCATCAGAGCACTGCATGACAAGTTTCAAACCTACTGTACAATCCCATTCACAATCTTGTTAAATACTCAACTAGGTGTAAATCATGATGGAATAAAACTGATATCGGAACAAGACGTTAGAATAGGCCTAAAAATTCCAAATTTTGTTTCGTATGAATGTGCAACTCGGCCCCTAACGTTAAGAAAACTAAGAATTACGCTACCGGCTCATAATGTTCGAGAATAGGTTGGTGAGGGAGACACTTGGGCCTAAGAAGGATGAAGTAATAGAAAGATGTAGTAAACTGAGTTAGATACTTACTCCTAAGAACGATGAAGACAAGGAATATGAAGCTGAGGGACGTTCTTGGGCCTAACAGCGAGGAAGTAATGGAAGGTTGCAGCAAATAGCATAGGATGGAGTTGTGTGGTTTGTAATCTCCGCAAAAATCATTCAGGTGATCAAATCAAGATGGCGGAGAGGGGACAGGTCGTGTTGCATGTGTTGGGGAGAGGTGGGGACAGGTTTCGGTGGGGAAATTCGGCGGAAGGAGAGCACTTTAAAGAACTAGGCACAGCGTGGAAGAAAATAAGCTCGGCCCTTGATTTACGCCCTAGTTGTGTTCCTGAAAACGTGGTCATAAATCAAAGATACGTAAATTATAAATGATACATCCATCATAAATAAGGGGTTTGCGTAATACTCGTAGATTGCAGTTAGCCAATGGGCGCAAACCGAAAATGAGAGAGAGCAAATTCAGAAGTGCTGTAAATTGGCAGAGAGCAGAAAATCTAGAAGGTCTAAAAGAAACGGGCTTATAATGGCTGCTTTTATCGCTAGATAGGAAATATACGCATTACATATCATTGTAGTGCGTTCGTATTTTCGATCTCCTTACCGCACATATTTTTCGAGGATTTTTGTCTAAATAAATTTTGCAGCGAATCGAGAGTGGCATCGCAACAATAAGTTTTCTATTGTATCGTTGAGTCAAATACTTGTGTCGTTGTTCACAATACATGCTCTTCCTCGTTTACTTAGGTTTGCGTGTAAATTGCCTGATATATGTGTCCAGTTTTAACCAAACTTGATATTGGCCGACAGATTTTAGGAGAAGTCTCCAACGTAAAATTTCATGAAAATCCATACAGTGGGATCTAGGTTGATCAATGTCGGCAGACAGAATGACAAGCCGATATGATAATGCTAACAGTAGCTTTTTGCAACTTTGCTTAAGAGCAATAAACTGATCTTAAAATGTCTGGCTAGGACGACGTGGGTAAGTACAAAAAGTGGTTCGTTGTGAAAATGGTAAAGAAACTTCGGTCTTCATAAAATACGGGGAAATTTTCGCGTAGCTGAGGCAGTATTAGCTTAACACGAAGAACTCTGCTGCATGGAGATAGGATCCTTCGATTTAACGCAATGTGTTTGCTAATAAAGTACCAAATTTCGAAAATACGACTTGCCTCCATCATCACGGAAAAAGAACGGCTTTGCTGTCCCTTATGAGCGGTAAAAGGAGGCGGCATACTGTTCCTTGAAGTTGGCACCGATCTTAACAATCACTCTGTTTCTTATCCCAGAAAAGGTAATATTCATACTTACTTTCTTTAAGACTTCACATTTCACACCCGTCGAACTCTTTTTCGTATAATTTTTAATATCGAGTCGTGATATTTGGTTCTCACAACCTGTGTAATCGATATATATAATATATATATAATTGAATATGATGTATATAATTGAATAGGATATAAAACAGCGACTTAAGCTAGTACCATGACAAAAAATTTTCCTTAGTTCTGTGATATTCACCTGGTTAATCATGTAGTTGTCGTCAGTTTAGAAGATCCCCTAAGGTGACATCACCCAAAGAAGCATCAAATTCAAAGCCATATATATTTACATTTGTGAAAAACAAATTTAAACTTGTGACACTGATATGCCTGGAAGATATTCTGGATTGCGGATAAGTGTATCGAGAAAAGGTTTGGCTTGCTCTTTGTTGGAAGCGCGGTTGAGTACTCGTATCGACTGACGAGATTGAGTGGTTCACGGGGAAAGGAACAGAACGGGTTAGGAGAGTCTTCATCAGTCTTCACCTGAAAAAAACGATCGTCTGTACCTGATCGCTTCCTTAGCACCCACTTTATGCAGCGCTCCTTCTATTGTGTAGATTAATGGTACGATGGCACATAATCTGATCTTTAAAAAAAAAGAACTTAATTTTTTTTTGTAAGGTTTTCCTTAGTGAACACTTACAGATTATTCAGGGGGCTGCATTTTATTAACCTCAAAATGAGAAAGCGCTGGAAAGGCAAACGACAGGCTGTATATTTTTAATTTCCCCCTGATAAAGATTATGGCTTTTCTAGTCCTCTCTCTTCTTCTACATTACAATTAAAACACGAATGGGTAAAATCAAGATAAGCAAAAAATTGGAATTAAATTCTTTTTCCAGCATAGTGGATTATGTAGTTTACCCTGCTTTAAGAATAAAGCAAACTACATCTTAATCGCGGAGTGTTCTTATGTGTATGGTGTGTTTATTCGTAAGTACATACATACATACATACACACACATAAATACATGCATATACATACGCACACGTACTTACATACATACACACTTACATACATACACGCACACTCATACATGCATACGTATACATACATATATACGTACATATGTACATAACATTACATAATATTACGTTACATAACACTAATATTACATAACGCTAAGTAACATTACATTACATTATATTAGGCCTACATTATATAGGGCAACACAAGCACCTGCATATTGCTAGATTCTCTTTACCTTCATCAACACTGTTATTTTGTTTTTACCTTTCCGAAACATATATTTTGTTATTATCCAGTCATTTGTGTGTAATGAATGAGAAACCCCGTTAAAATGTGTTTAAAGGAGGTATATGATCCGTGATTTGTATTGAAGACCTTTCAAATAAAATGCACTCCACTACCCACTAGACAGAGATGTCGCGTGCCCATTCTATCCATGTTATTCTTGAACTCTTTACATTTTTCATGTCTCCGTCCAACTTTAATTTTGAGTGGGTTGTGGTGTAGTCTAATGAGGGTTTTATATAAGTGCTATAAACTTGAGTTCTAAAGGAATGTGTCACTGTTATGTGAACAACAGCCAGCTGCTCAACTAACACCCTGTACCCTGTAATAAATACGAGTACTTGATTTAAAGTGCTGTATTCATAAAAGTATTGCATTCATCAATATTAAATCCGCTTCATTCATACATGTTACTCAATGCCCAGCTTATTTGCGTCCTCGTAGTTTTTCTTGTTGCAGCCTCCCTGATAATGCCCCATTTGTAATTCTTTGGAGACTGAAGGGCATCTTAGCAGCGAACAAATATTCATTTCATATCTCACAAAAATGGTCTGCTTCTCAGTTAGTAAAATATTATATATTTATTCAGATAAACATATTCTATACATAAATCCACTGTCTGAACAGAAGGTAGAAATTTTTAATGTTGTAGCGGCTGAGAATAAAGTAGTTACTCCGTTCAAAAGAATTAATAGTTCGTTGTTCTGCACGTAATGGTTTTCCCTCTGTCATAATTTCTTTGTTTTTATTTATCCTCACCCAGGATCCTTGTATTCTTCCACTTATCATTTTCATTCTCCCCATCCAACCACGTCTTTTCCTACTTAGTCCCCACCACGTAGTTAGGCCGGTTTGCTTTTATTCTCCGTATTTTTTATGCCCCTGCAATTCTCAGAACTACTGTACTAGACACAGCACACCACCGGACAAATAGTCAGACCGACGTATGCAGGAAGTAATAAAATCTGACGAAGAGCGTCGCTTCACATGTAACACTTGTTTTACGCCCTAGCCGTGTTTCCTATAAAGTGGGAGTGAATCATGGAGTAAATAAAAAAGATATTCCCATAAGCAACATTAGAATAGGTAGGGGTTACGTGCAAACTTGCGAATGACTACCTCTACATATAAAATGTATGTACGTTTATTTACTTCATTATTTTAGTGTTACTGTTATTAATTTAAAAATAATTAATATTTATCTTCGGCCTACATGCTATAAGAAGTAAACGGAAAAAAATTGCTTGTACTTGACACGGACGGTACATATTCTATAAATTTAACATTCTCAAATTAATTTACTGTGCATACTTTCGTTACCTGATCAAATATGGAGTAATTTCTGAGGGTAAATCTCCCAACAGTGTTAAGATTTTCACATTACAAAAGAAAATCTTAAGAATGATGGACGATGCGCAACACAGAACTTCACGAAAAATTCTATTTAAACAATTAGATTTTCTACTTGTTCCATGCTAGTATAAATGGGTAATTAATAAACTTCATTATCAATGATCAGGATTTTTTTTTAATTCTTCTGAACACAACATTAATACAAGAAATAAACACCATCCTCATAGACCAAATGCCAACCTATCTTGTTTCAAAAAACACACACGCATTTTATGCTGGCATCAAAATTTTCAGTTGTTTACCACCTAGTATGACAATACTCAAGAGCGATAAAGTAAAATTTAAGCAGCCTAAAGGAAATACTTGTTTCCCATTTACTCTGCAGACGAACTGTTAATGTGTAAAGATGATATATAATACTATTTTGTAAAATGTTTATAGTATTTTACACTAAAAATTGTGGATATTTGTGTATTTGTGACTCATTCCACATCCTTCTGTCTTTTTGACACACTTATGGATCCATGGAATGTACCTATATGTGTACGAATACATGTATATGTATGTATGTCGCGGATGGCTAGATTCAATCTCACAGCGTTTAAAAATCATTCACTTTACTACCATCGTTAATATTCTTGTTGCGGTTAGGTTATGTTTCCGATCGAGCCAATTAATTGTACGTACGAAGGATGATGGTTGCTTTAGGGGTTTATTATTCGTCGTCTTCACAGTTTGTTCCAGCCTAGTTCGTTTTTACTAGGCTTGTCACGGATGTTCGATTTTCCGTATCCCCACCGTCACAGATTTTCTGTTACGGATAATCACGTTCACTTGCACAGGTTTTTCTACACAGTCATTTTATTACCCACAGAACATACTTATTTTTTCCCCTTTGGCGTTGCGGCCCAACGTGGTCCAAGGCCTCCTCGTTTTTGAGGTTTCTAGATCATAAAAAAAAGAACGCACCACAGTCGGTAGGGCTCCTCTGGACGAATGATCAGCCCGGACTAACTGAAAACACACAATACTCACAACAAAGATCCATGCCCCATGCGGGGTTGGAACCCACGACCTTAGCAAGCGAGCGGCCGCAGACCTGCGCCTTAAACGGCGCGACCACTGGGGCTGGTGAACATACATATTACTACCGTTAAAATTATTGCTGCGATTTTTCGCCATAGTATCAGGGTTCTTTTCCTTTTTTGGTTCCTCGACTAGGTGTGTCATCGAGGCGTTTGTAGGTAGAAATAGAAACTTAAATATGTACAAATAAACAACATCGTCCGTAGTAAAGAGGAAGAGTATGGTGACGTAATTTGCAATGAGTGTGCTGCCTGCAAGTTTTGTTCTGCGCCGTGAGATTCGTACTATTCCGGCAGCGTCCAATTGCGCAGTCAGCCAAAGGGCGTTCAACCGAAAATGTGGCAGAGCAAATTAAGAAGTAGTGTTGATTGCAAGGGGCGTTGAAGCAAAAAGTGTAAAACCAAGGGGCAAAAAACAAGGACTGCGTGTATTCAAGGCCGAAGAACTGACATCAGTGGAACAGCACTCTGAATATTGGACTTGTTCCATCTAAATAAACTACAGTTTTTACTTCGTCGTGTAAGCCGCTGTTTCATTCTTTACAGGTGTTTCACAAATGCCACCTCACATCCAAGGTCCTGTGTTTCTCCAGGAACCTCCATCATTGCTAGAATTCTCCAACTCGACAGGTGCAATGCTCAGCTGTTCAGCTCATGGCAGTCCACCACCAGAGATAAGCTGGGTGGATCCGTCGGACAAGGAGCTATCCCACATTCCTCGTCTGAGGTGAGTAACCTGATCATTGGATAAAGGCTTGACATTAATAGGATTGGTCTACTTATGCGGATTGAGCTGAACCAAGTCTGTATTACGACCTTCCGTGACATATTAAGTCTAGCGATATGGAACATAGAGACCCATTCATAATGTTCCTGTGTTAAATCAGTTTGGTAACTGACACTGAAAGTGGACAGTGCTGGATTTGTATGGCGGTTAGCTCATGAGTAAGCGGTTTTGCGACCTTGACATTGGTGTCCGTGAGAGCTATGAATTGTGTATTCATTGTGGCTGTCACCAGTTTGAAATATTTCAAAGAACGTACATTGATTTGGAATTAAACTGTAATCCTGCTTTCGCGTCGTTCTATATGTTAGGCTTTATATTGGTGAATGATGCTTTTACAATATGCTGAAATTTGAGTACCTGATGATGTTAGGCTTTATATTGGTGAATGATGCTTTTACAATATGCTGAAATTTGAGTACCTGATGGACTATAATTTATAAATAAGTCACTACTATTACTGTTACTACTGCTGCTACTACTATTTCTACCACCACCACCACCACGACAACAACAACAACAACAACAACAACTACTACTACTACTACTACTACTTTAAAGCAGAATACTCCTGGCATATTAAAAATGAGGGGCGATCTCTCTCTCTCTCTCTTTTTTGAGACAGCAAGCTTACCTTTTGTCTCTGTTTGTGCACTGAAATGCGTCATTTTACTTGTAGCTTAATGTTCTTCTTTCATTCCCTTCTCTTGTCTGATTGGTGTGTGATCGTGATTTCGCAGTGCATAAGTAAACGTGCGTCAACCACCGCCTTTTTGGTTGGAAAAAAATGTAAATTGATGAAGCAGTGGTTTTGGAACAGTACTACTGCCTTTAGTATAAAAGTCTTCAACGGCAATTGTGTTCGAAAGATAATTGTTATAGACAAGCAGTTGCGACCTTAGTACAGTTTATTTTGAAAACATACGGAGAAGAGATGTTTTGCTAATAGGAATGTATGTGTTTACATGCACATGTAGTGTGTATTCACAGTTTATTGTAGGAGGAACATGCCGTACTTGCAACAAACGTTTCTTGGGTTATCACATGTCGATATAACCAAAGATACATGTTATGCAGCCACAGGTGAACAGTTATGGAGTTCATGACGCGAGAACATTTTATTTTCTCGCGATTCTGCTTAACAACATGCGTTATCCGTACACTGGGCACGGCCGTCCTTGAAACCACAGCCAAGTTAAGTCACACAC
>Ga0209629_10004162_pt1 | contig 10635 bp, 4 predicted proteins | sample TergutCu122P5_FD_187286 | JGI IMG/M metagenome (GOLD analysis project Ga0209629, IMG submission 187286) | Cubitermes ugandensis P5 segment gut microbial communities from Kakamega Forest, Kenya - Cu122 P5 (SPAdes) (version 2) | ecosystem: Host-associated > Arthropoda: Insects > Digestive system >... | reverse complement strand
TTCCGTGATTAAGGTTGGTCCCTAAAAACGGAAGCGTAACATGGTTTTCTACTCCTCCGCAATATCAGTTTTACGTATTTTACAAGCAAAAAAGCAAGTTAAAGACTTACTCTAAGGGGCAATGAAGCATCCCAATTTTAATTTTTCACTTAATCCCGGTGTCGTTTGTCGGATTCGAGTTGGCCGTCTTTGAGGCGGATGATGCGTTTGGCACGCGCCCCGACGTCGTCTTCGTGCGTCACGAGAATGATCGTGCGACCTTCGGCATTGAGTCGGTCCAGCAGATCGAGAATTTCACCGGTGGTCGCCGAATCAAGATTTCCGGTCGGCTCGTCCGCCAAAATGAAATACGGATCGTTGACCAGACTCCGGGCGATCGCGACACGCTGCTGCTGACCTCCGGAAAGTTGCGTGGGCCGGTGTCCCAAACGATCGCCCAACCCAACCATATTGGCCAGTTCGACGCAACGATCCCGCGATTTGCGACCGATTGTTCCCTGATAAAACAGCGGAACTTCGATGTTTTCAATCACCGTCAATTGCTGAATCAGGTTATATGCCTGAAAAACAAAACCGATCCGGGTGGCGCGAATGGTCGAAAGGCTGGCGTCGTCAAGCCGGGTCACGTTATCCTTGCCGAGATGAATCGTGCCGCGCGTCGGGCGGTCGAGACAGCCGAGCAGGTTGAGCATCGTGCTTTTTCCGGAACCGGACGCTCCCATAATCGCCACGTAGTCCCCTTCCGGCACGTCAAAACTGACACCGCGCAACGCGCGCACCGTCTCCCCTTTGAGCGGGTATTCTTTCGTGACATCTTCAAGTTTGGCGGCCAACAACATGAGTTAAAGTGAAAAATGAAAAGTGAAGAGTGAAAAGTGAATCCAACTTTTAGTTTTTCACTTTGTTTTGTTGTCACCCGGTGTTGTTGATGACGGATTGCTTTCACCGGCGGGACGATTTTCACCGTTACCTGGTGCATTATTACCGGGGGCAGCACTGTTACCGGGCGTATCGCCGCGCTGCGGGGCGAATTTTTGCACTACGGCGGTCAACTCGGCAAGCGACACTTTGCCGTCGCCGTCGGTGTCCGCTGCGGCAAAGTTGGCGGCAAACGGCGTACCGGCCGTTTCCTCCTGTGTGACGAATCCGTCACCGTTTTTATCAAGTTGTTTGAAAAGGTCCGCCGGATTCAGCCGAACACCATCCCCGTTGCGTCGCGGTCGTCTTCCTTCAGCACCGGCACCATCCCCACTTGCTCCGTCACCGCCTGCCGCACCTCCCGCCGCGCTTCCGCCATTCGTGCCGCCGTTCCCGGAAGCGTTGCCCGAAGCAGCGTCCGGACCGCCTTTTTTATCGTTGGAGCGTTTGCCCCCCACTCCGAATTGCTTGACTTCGTTGAGACCTTCGTCTTTACCAATCACGCGGTCGCTGTATCGCCACGCGCCTTGCACGATTCGCGTCCCTTCCTGCAAACCGGATTTGATGATCACCTCTTTATCGTTTGTGGCACCGACTTCGACCCGTACTTTGTCCCATTTGCCGTTTTCGTAAGTGACACAATAAAAATTGCCTTTGTATTCGAACAATGTCTGCACCGGCACAAGCAGCGGCAATTTGTCGTCGTTATGCGTGCTGACATTGATTTTGACCTGCGCCGTGAGGCCAGGCCGGATTCCCTGACGCTGTTCCACCGGCAATTGGTCGAGGTCGTCGATGCTGACAATGGTTTTGTATTCTTTGGTCATCGACCCCATCATGTTGTCCGGTTCGGGATAATCACTCACTGATTTGACCGATCCGTGAAATTCCTTGCCGGGCATCGCTTCCAGAGAGATCACGGCAGGCTGTCCCGTTTTGACTAGGGAAACGCTGGCCTCGTTCACCATTCCCGTAACCTGCATCTGTCGCGGGTCGGGCAGCTTGATGATCGTCTGACGCTCACGAACGGTATTTCCCTCCTTGATCACTTCGTTGTCGCGCCGCCAGGGATTGCTCGGAGTCGCATAAACCACCTGACCGGCTTTAGGAGCATAAATTGTACATTTTTCCACTTGCGTTTGATAATACCTCAATCGGTCTTCCGCAATTTGACAACTTCGTTCGTCCGACTTAACCTTTGCATCCGCTGTTTTGATGGTCGCGTTCAGTTGCTCGACCATTTTTTTAAACGTAAAATCTTTGAGAACTTTCTTTTCCAACTGGGCGATTTCATAATCATTCTGCGTTTGATTTTCTTTGGCGATGTCCGCCCGCAATTGCAATTCCGTCACATATCCCTGGCTCAGCAGCTTTTCCGTAAAACCACGGATTTCCTTGGCCCGGCTCGAATCCTCCTCCGCTTTGAGAATTTTGTTTTCAACAGTTCGAACTTGTTGTTTGAAAAGACCTTCCGTGTATTCCTCAAGGGCGATATTGGCCGCATTAAGGTCGGCCTGCGATTGGGCAAGAGAGGCTTTGTTATTTGCAACAGTAATCTCTTGTTGGGTCACTTTCTCCTGAAGGGCCGATGAATCGAGACGGCAGAGTTCGGTCCCTTTTTCGACCATCTCCCCTTCCGAAATGATCCAGATGATGAGCGTTCCGGACGGACTTTCCACTTCACAGCGAATTTCCTCGTTTTGGGCACTGTCGACGTTTCCCCGTTCCGTCACTTCATGGACAAAAACACCGCGTTTGACAACGTCGTAAACAATGCCTGTTTCAGCCTTTGCGGTGCCTGCAAAAAGATAAAAGTAACCGAAAACGCCCCCGGTGCCAATCAGAACGAGAACAATCAACACAATAAATATTCTCAATATTTTATCGCGACGGGAACCCCCTTCCGGCATGGAAGGATTCACACTTTGTTGATCCGAATATTGACTCATCGAAAAGCTCTATGAGGATAAGTAATTTTAATGGAAAGACACTTGGAAAAGGTCTTTTTCACCGGGAGATTGAACACCGAAAATCACGGCAGGTTTTGTTTTATGCCGGAACCGATGATTTCGTCGAGCAAGCTCGACCGCTAACATTCAAGTATTTTTGAAAATCAATCAAAAAAACAAACATACTCTATTATATTCCATTTGTCGGTATCTGTCACTCGAAAAACAAAGAGATTGCCAAATTCCCCCCGCTTTTATGCCCCACCATCAATGTCTTGATAAGAATAAGCTTGATCATGGTTTTCCATTCCAGTCAAATCATTATAAAATACACAAAATGCATAACATAAAAAGTTTGAGAAAATTGATTTCTCGCTGAAAATGAAAAAAATGAGCTTTTGAATTTTAATTCCCCCCCTCCTTGGTCGATGATAAACAAATGGAATCTGTTTTTACAATGGGGAAGGTTTTTTTGAATTAATAAAATAGGGTATTTATGTCGATTGTAGTGCGATAAATAAATTTTATTGGTCGCAAACAGAATAGAGGCTCATCAGAACATGCAAATCATCATCAAGTCGGTAAAAATTATTTTTGCACTGGCACTGTTGTCTGTGTTCTCGAGCGCGTTGTTGGAGGCAAACCCACCGCAAAAAAAAGCGAGTTCGGTTTTCGAACTCACAACCGTTGAGGTGGACAAGCGGCCTGTTTTGTCGAAAATTTCCATCTCGCCGGACGGAAAATGGATGCTCACCGCAGGGGATGACCATTTCGTGAGAATCTGGAATGCCCGAACCGGTGAAATGAAACGGGAGTTCAAAGCCCAGGATGATTGGGTTCGAGGAGCAGTCTTTGCCCCGACCGGCGACCAGTTGGTAACGGTGGGGCAGGACGGTCAGATAAGCATCTGGAATCCCGACCAAAATCAATCGCCGATATTGCTCCGTGAAAAAGTGCATGGGGCAAGGAAACTCGAGTTCTCACCGGATGGAACAAAGTTCGCCGTTTGCGGATACGATCCGAAAGTGTATTGCTTTGACATGGCGACTCAAAAACTGTTGTACACACTTGCCGCACCTTCGCAAAGCATGACGGCACTCAGGTTTTCTCCGGACGCAACACATCTTGCCGCAGGTGGTCGCAACGGTATCGTACGGATTTGGCGAATGGACATCGGCAGTCTGGTCGTCGACATTCGGGGGGACGGTTTCCGGGTCAACGCGCTGGCGTTCAGCCCCGACGCTCAAAATCTGGCAATCGGAACCGACGGAAGCCGGATCACGGTTTGGAATCCGAAAACCGGCAAGTTGACTTCGACGCTCCCCGAACATTACGGCAGGATTTTTTCGCTGCAATACTGCGGCATGACAATACTCGCTTCCGGAGGAACGGATAACATTATCCGGCTTTGGGATTTGACCGCCGATCGTGAAATCGCCAATCTGGTCGGACACACCGGGACCGTTTCGACGCTGTATTACGACGAACAAAACAACATGCTGATTTCAGGCGGTTTCGACACGACCATCCGTCATTGGGCGATGGTCCAGTAAAAGTGAAAAGTGAATAGTGAAAAGTGGTTTGGGATGCAGCCGCACTGCCTGCGGTGCGATTTATAGAATTGCCAAGTCATAAAATGGAATTGTGAAGTTCATGGAGGTCTTTCGTGGGATTACTCAATTATTTATTCGGTAGTCAAAACAGCAGTCAAAATCACCCGCAATGCGGCGGGGTGACCGGTCCGGCCGTCGCCACGCTTGCCGGAACGAAACACGAGACTTCCGGTCGCGTGAATATTCTGCCGTTTCCCGGCGGCAAAAAAGGGATTTCGAAGACTCTGATCCGGCGTGTCTGCCGTGTCGAGGAACTGGAAGAACGACGCCTGATGTCGGCCAACCCGATTGAGTTCGGATCGGTTTACCATGAAAACAACGTGTCGAATGACATGTCTCCCGACACGTTCATCGTCAGTTGGAACGGGGGCGAAACCGGAACGACTCTTGATAAAATCGTGATTTCGCTGGACTTGGCCAAGGTCACTTACGATAGTAACGGCGTCCCCGACAACAAAAACGTCGGCAACGGCCTCTACGACAACGGCGACGGTATTTTCAACACAAAAGCAAGCGACCAATACGGTTTTGGGGCCGGCGTCGACGCCGACGGAAACAGTTACAACGGGTTTCACCCGTTCAATGTCGATACGCAAAACACCTCTTCCGGAATCAGAGTCACGAACTATGTCGTCTCCGACGACCAGATGACGCTGACGCTCTACTTTGAAAATTTCACGGCGGGCAAACAATTTGTTTTCAATGTCGACGTTGACCGCGTGATCGGCACCACGGACGACGGTTACTTCACGAATTCCCTGGGAGTGCATGTTGACAAAGCGGAAAGAAAACTTGACGAAAACGGCAATCAATATTTCGTCAATGCCTCCGGTGAACAGGTCACGAGACACATCAACACGGTAAACTACGGAAGTATCGCATTCGACGGTGCCGAATGCCAGACAGCGACCATCTCCGCCTATTTCAATCACTCCGACTATCAAAACGTCACGGTGACCGGAGTGTACATGGACAAGTATGACGACGTCTATAAAAACGGTTCTGGCGCGACGATGAGTTCCGTGTTGAATTTGCCGGACGACAATTACAATTATCCCGGTGCCGGTATGAATAACACCGATCTGGATGCAACATCCGGAGCATTCAAAAGTGCCGTTCAGGTGCCGCTTCCGTCGAGCATCAGCGGAAACATCGGTGTTGATACGAGCAACGCAGGGAACAACAAAAACATTCTCGATGCCGGTGATCAGCGTCTGCAAGGGGTCAAACTGGAACTTTGGGTCAAAAACGAGCCCGGCGTTTACGTGCCGGCGACCAGTGTCTGGAATGCGGCGACGAAGCAGTACGAAACGCGCAGTACCGGTTTGACGACCATCACCGGTGCCAACGGCGCTTATTCGTTTGAAGGCTTGCCGCCGGGCGTGTATCAGGTGCGCGAAGTCCAGCCTGACGGTTACATCGGCAATCAGGCGTATTATTTCAATTCCGACAAGCTCACGTATCATTATTTCAACGCGAACGGCGAACAGCTCAACTACCTGGGCGATGTTCTTAATGTCATCCGCATTTACGACGGGCCGACATTTCCGGGGAACTTCAGCGGAACGACCGAACTGATTGGCACGAACCTGGACGCGATTTCCAACGTCAACATTCCCGTCAACAGTTGCGGCGTCGAATACAATTTCCTCGAATTGCTCGGCGGTTCCATTTCGGGATATGTCGCCGCCGACACGAGCAGGGTCGGTCAAACGAACGGCGTCAATAACAAAGACCACGTCGACAGCGGCGACGACTTTTTGCAAGGGGTGCGGGTCGATCTCCTGGATTCCGATGGCCATGTGATCGCGACGAAATACACGGATGCCAACGGGTACTACGCATTCACCGGACTCGCACCGGGAACCTATTCGACCCGTGAGACGCAGCCCGCGCGTTACAATAAAATGACGCGATTGGCTTACTATTTCGACTCGGCCTCCAATTCCTGGTATTCCTTCACTTCGAACGGAACAAAACAGACATACACCGGAAATGCCGATAACCTGACCACCTTGTACGAAGGGTTCAGCTTTCCCGGCAACAAAATCGGAAACAGTACCACGCCGAATGTGATCGCCACCATTATCGTTATCGCCGGGAACGAGAAAAAGGATAATGATTATCTCGAACGACTCGGCGGGCGATTGGAAGGGAACGTCTCCATTCATGACACGGGCGACCCGATTCCGGGAGTAACAGTCATCCTTGTCGACAGTGACGGGAACGAAACAAGGACAACGACCGATGACAACGGCAACTACCGGTTCGACAATCTTGATCCCGATAAAACTTATACGGTCAAGGAAGTGCAACCTGCGGGCTATTGCGACGGCGACGTGATTGTCGGCGATCACGACGGGACGGCATCCGGTGCCAACGACCTCACGGTGCAAGACGTGATTTCCAGCATCAAACCGGGTTCCGATTCCGCGTCCGGATACAATTTTATCGAACGGCGGGAAGTCTCGGTGTCCGGCTATGTTTATGAAGACGTCAACAACAACGGCATCAAGGAAACAGGCGAAACCGGGATTGCAAACGTTCGTCTTTGGCTGTGGGTTTTGAATCCGACGACCGGACAGTATGAACAGGTCAGAAACATGGTTCGGAATCCCAACACCGGTGTTTATGAAGCATCTTCGCTCACTTACACGGACAAAAACGGACAAATCGTCTCAACGCCGTACAAATTTGTCATGACGGATACCGATGGTCACTATGAATTTCTCATTTGTCCGGACAGGACCTACAAAATCGGCGAAACACAGCCGGACAATTACATCAGCGGCAAAAACGCGCCCGGGACAGTCGAAGGAACAACCGTTGTCGTCGGGGCGGTGATCGACAACGCTAGAGACGAAATCGAAGGGATCAATCTCACCAATCGCGACGGCCAGACTCTCGTTAACAACAACTTCGGTGAACTGCGTCTGTCGTCGCTCAGCGGTTATGTCTATGAAGACCTGACCCGCGGTTCCGATGGTCGCTCGGATGAAAATCTGGGGAATTCCGCCAAAACCAACAACGGGGTATTTGACGCGGGTGAAAAAGGGATTGAAGGCGTTGTTCTCGAACTCTGGAAATGGAATGAAACCACGCAACAGTACGAACAGGTCAAGGAAAAATGGAACACGACGACGAAAACATTCGATTCGATCAGTACCGTGCTTACGGCAACGACCGTTGCCAACGGCAAGTATGATTTTTCCAACGTGAGACCGGGATTGTACAAAATCGTCGAGCGGCAGCCGGATGATTACCTTGACGGGAAAGTCACCGCCGGAAAAGTCGACGGCGTGACTCAGGGGACGGCGATCGGCGGACTTGATCTTTCCATTCAGGACATCATTCAGGGAATCCGGATGAATTCCGGCAGTCAGGGGGCCGATTACAATTTCGGCGAGCTTCCTTCGGTAAAAATTTCCGGTTACGTTTTTCAGGACGGCGACACCATCGTTTACACCGACGTCAAACCGGACGTTACTGATGTTCGCGACGGCAAAATCACCGCGACGGACAAACGGTTCGAGGGGATCAAAATCACGCTCTGCAACCGTTCCGGCGACCCGCTTGATGACGGTGAAGGCGGTACGGTTGTTGCTTACACCAATGCCAACGGGTACTACTCGTTCGACGATTATCTTTTGGAACCGGATACGTATACGTTGAAAGTCGAAGCACCGATGGGTGATTATGAACGCGGAATCAATACGGCGGGGACGATCGACAACAAACAGACCCAATCGGGAACGGCATTGACGGAAAAAGCTGCAAACAGCTTGACGCAACAAAGCCTTTCACAGCTCAGCCAGACGGGCATCAGCACGAGTAATCTCGTCATGCTGGCCGACCGGATTATCGGCATGGAATTGGTGCGATACGGCGACGTGTCGGTCAACAACGATTTCAGCCGTGTCTTGTACGAACAAAAGACTCAGCCGCCGTCTCCGCCGGAACCGCCGACGCCCTATTACAATTACCCTGGCCCGCCGCAAGGTTCCGCCGGTCCGCAAGGTCTCAACCCCGGACTGATTTACACGCCGCCGACGCTCAACTCCACGTTGTCGCCGGGAATCGGCGGGGCCGGACTTCCTCCGGATTCCTACGCATGGCACCTGAGTATTATTGATGCCGGTTACCCGCGTTCAGTCTTGAGCGATTACGACGTGGCCAGCGGTTACCGTGCCCAGGGACAGTATACGACGGTGGCATGGCAATCGTATGACATGACCCAAACACTTTGGACCGTTTACGATATGGATGGAAAGCGGGTGCAAACGTTAAAATACGGCCCAGGATTCGGTGTTCCGGTTGCCGGTGATTTCAACGGCGACGGAATCGCTGAAATCGCAATTTATTGCGATGGAATTTGGTACATCGACCTCAACGGCAACGGTGTCTGGGACGATAACGACCTTTGGGCAAAACTCGGCGGTTCTTCCGATCAACCGGTGGTGGGGGACTGGGACGGTGACGGCAAAGCCGACATCGCGGTTTTCGGTCCTCAATGGCCGGGAGACGGAAATGCATTGGCCAATGAACCGGGACTTCCGACCGACCTGAACCGGAAAGTCGCCTTGCGTCCGAAAAACGTGCCGCCGAATCCGCAAGACACCACTTCGACGATTCGCGCCCTCAAACACACGACAAAAGGTCGTGTGCGGCTCGACGTGATCGATCATGTCTTCCAATACGGAGCCGAAAGCGACCGTGCCGTTTCAGGCGACTTCAACGGCGACGGCATCACCGAAATCGGGGTGTATCGCAATGGAACATGGTATATCGATTACAACGGCAACGGTCGGTTCGATTCGGAAGACATCGTTTCGGAAACGACGCACTCGACGGGGGATATTCCGGTCACCGGTCACTTCACCGACAGGGAAAAATCTCAAATCGGTCTGTATAATCCGGCGACGGGTCGCATGATCATCGACACGAACGGCGACTTCAAACTCGACGAAAGCGATCGCATCTTCTACTTGGAAGGCATGGATGACCCGGACGTGATTCCAGTCATCGGCGACACCAACGGTGACGGCATTGATGAAATCATGCTGGTCAAGCACTTGGACAAGATTCCGATGCAAACGCGTCTGGTTCCGTCGTCGCCGACTCCTTTGACCGCTCCAGTGGCACCTTCGGTGACCTCCGAAGTCACCGGGCCGCGCGATTCGCTTTTGAATGATCACGATCCCCATGCTCCGGTTGAAGTTCTCGACATGGGTGGTTCCGTGGCCGTTCCCCAAAACGCGGCTCCACCGGCAAGCCTGTTTTAGAACGTCAAAACTCACGCAGAATAACATGGTCGTAACAGCAGCAGCCCGGAACGTAAGTGACGGGTTATAGATGCGATCATAAAATTTGAACTGCTTCCAAAGCTTCCTGTTGCGCCGACAATTGTTGATATGCGCAAAATAACGGGATTTTTTGTTGTTGGCGATGCAGGCGATTTATCGGACAATCTCAAATTTTAATGGCGGCACAAATATTGTGGCGGCGAGAAAAAATGCACGACGCTTCCACGGCTGCCGGTTGCGCTGAGATGTGAAAACATCACAAAACACGGTATTTTTCCCATCTCAGCGAGACCGGCGATTCACCGGACACGCTTATTTTTTATTTCCAGCACAATAATAACCCTGGCTGACGCTTGGGGTTGTTGTTTTTGAACGGCTTGTTTTTGCGCGACTCTTCAGCGCAAAAACTCTTGGGCAATTTTCACAACCGGTCCCGCCTCAATTCCGATCGTTCCGGTTTTTGAAGAAATCTTGAATTGTATGTCCCAACTTGCAATGTCAATGATGGCAATGCCGGTGGTTGCACTCTTTACCTTTTCGTGAAAAATGATACAATATCAATTTGTTTTCGAGCCGCAACAAAATTCATAATGGTGCCACTGATACGGGAGTCGATAAAAGAGCCGTTCAGAAATAATATGGTTATTTCAACAGCAGCCCGGAACGTAAGTGACGGATTATTGTGGTGGCGAGAAAAAATGCATAACGCTTCCACGGCTGCCGATTGCGCCGAAATGCAAAGACTTAGCAAAATAGGATGTTTTTTACATTTCGGCGAGACCGGCGATTCACCGGACACGTTCATTTTTTATTTCCAGCACAATAATAACCCCGTGTTGATGCTTGGGATGG
>Ga0209629_10004160_pt1 | contig 10637 bp, 4 predicted proteins | sample TergutCu122P5_FD_187286 | JGI IMG/M metagenome (GOLD analysis project Ga0209629, IMG submission 187286) | Cubitermes ugandensis P5 segment gut microbial communities from Kakamega Forest, Kenya - Cu122 P5 (SPAdes) (version 2) | ecosystem: Host-associated > Arthropoda: Insects > Digestive system >... | reverse complement strand
GATCCGTCCAAATGATCTTTTCCACACTTCTCTAGGACTACATTTGAAAACTTCGGAAGTTTTCCTTACCTTCTTTACGAAGTATAAGTTGACACTGGCAGATATAAATAAAAATGAGTTTGTTCTGAAAAATATTGTTGTAGAGAGAGTACACTATAGTGTTGAGGTTTTTACAGCCTTTGGTGAAATTTTAAAGGTTTTGGAGTAAGACGTTATGTCTATTTGTAATTATTTACTAGCTTTTGGAGGAACTTGGGGCCTCCATCTTGGGGTGTTGAGCGCCCAGAGCAAGAGGACACCGAAAATACTGGAAATGATTAAGAAGAAATTCCTATTTCAGTAGATCTCTACAGTAAAACGCTGTTGATAACATTACCTAACATGACATCCGAGGAAGTGAAGGGTAAGAAATTCTTGGAACTAACGTGAGTGGGTGACAGAATTTCGCTGGAAGAAAAAATGCCATGAAGAGTTCTGAAGGCGTAGGAACAGATCGACAATTCTGTGTATTGGATTAGGCCTCACACGTGTTCTGAAAATATTTACTGTGAAATTAAACATGCTCTATTGGATTTAGTGTCTGTTTATTCTTCTTTACCTCGTGGCAGTTACGTTTGGTTTAATGAATGTGTCACCCGACTTAAATACTGTCGGATAAACGGGTCGTTAACAGTCTTGTTTAGCAAAGTTTTGTTTTTTTGTTCCCTCTACTTTACTTGCTCTTATATCTATATATTGTCTACTAATAATATACTTGACAGTCAGGAGCGCTCAGTTGCGTAAGTTATTGTCGCCTAGGCCACGTGCCTGGACGCCTCAAGGGAATCGTCTTTCGTTTCAGTGTAGGCGCAAACATTTTTCTGCTCTCTTGGATCTGGGGTGCACAGAGCTTCCTATACAGTGGACATGGGTTCTCTTTACCTAGGGCTAATGCGGCCAGGGTGTTTAGCTGAGCAGTAACCTGCATACAGTGCCGAGGTTAGGAATATCTGGCGCAAGACATCTACACTTTGATATTACTTATTGACGAGTTGCTGAATTACGCACAGTAGCATGTCTACCTTACGCACAGTAGCATGTCTACCTTACGCACAGTAGCATGTCTACATTTACGTCTCATCAGAATTAAAAGTGTTGACTTTAATCGCTCTTATCTTATCAACCATATTTGGCTGATTATTTTTATAAACGTAACTCGTATTTGTATTAGTTGGGAAATCTGTTAGTCACGCTTCTCCCATAATTATTCGTCAATTTTATAACTATGCATCATCTATAGCAACAGAATAAGAAAGGACTGTACTTAATTGGTAACCAAAAATTATATTATAGCCTGTTTGAGTGGCTGCGCGGTCTAAGATGTAGGTGTGCGGTCGCTCTCTGAGATTGTGGGTTCGAATCCCTTCGGGATATGGATTTTTGTCTGTTGCGAGTGTTGTGTATTATCAGGTAGAGGTTTCTGCGACGATCCAATCACTAGTCCAGAGGAGTCCTACCGACTGTGGTGCGTCGTTGTGTGTGATCTAGAAACCTCGTGAATGAGGAGGCCATGGCCCGCGTGTGGCCGCAGTGCCACGAGGATAGTATTATATTAACACTTTAGTAGATATATAGCACTGTAAAAGTATAATATCGAGAATAGTAACTGTGATAGTAAAATTAATCTTTTTCATCCGGGAGGTCAGAGATCGTTAAAAAAATATTGCGTGTTTTCAGTCTTCCACCACGATGTACATAATACCTTCATTTTTCTGGGATTTTACGAAGCATCGATTTTTTTTTTAACTGGTTGACACTTGACGATGGGATAGATTGTCCCGAAACGTCGGTAACATTCTACGCTGCGTAATATCCCAAAACACCGAAGATCTCAAAGAGTTAGATTATTTTTACCAATCTTTCTTAATCTATAAGGCAAATGCCAAGACATTTACTCATATTTGCACTGAGCCCATTATTAGCAGCTATATAATGCGAGCTAATGATAGAAATGTTCCATAATACATGCGTAAATACCAAAATAAAATCTTACAAAAAGAAAATTGATTCTCTCCTTCGAGTCTCCTTTATTTCGCTGGTTGGCCGTGTCAAAAAACATTTTCATAAGGCCCCAACGTATTAGTCGCTGGGCAACTGCGCAGTTCACTAAAGCGTTGTGTCAGCAGTCATGCTCAGAGTGATACTCAGCAGCCAGAAACGTCAATATTGTTCAATTTACCGCGATTATATCTGTGCACAATATAAATCGACAGCTTTATCACGTGCAAACGGAAAAGACAAGACAAATAGTACAGGAGGCTTACTGAGACATCAAACGAAGCAAATCGAAGCGGAAGGGAAAGAAATAACAGAGACAACACAGAATAATTTTTCGATACTTCCCGCAAAAAAGATTATACTAGTTTTGAATTGTTTGTTGTACTATAGTATGGGCAAATCCATTGGTTCAGACAAGGCCAGTGTTTTGTTCTTCTTCTTCACACCCACACGCGCTAAATTACTATCGAACCAACGCTCCTTGTTCATCAATGTTCCATTAATACCAGCGAATGTCACACGATGTGACATATAGTGACAATTTTTAGTTGAAAGATAAGTCACTGCAGTTCCAATTGCCTTTTCATTAAGTAGTAACTGAGACAGAGAAGGTCCCCCAAACGCTGTATTTAATTTCTGTATAACTTAAAATTTTATATACCCTCTAAATCATGTCGTATTACAATTATCTTAATTCAGAACAGGTTCCTTTTGGTACTTGTAGAACGAATTACTTCCACCCGGCAGGATTATCTTTTAAAAGCCGAAAAACGCAGAACTGTTTATGGCAGTGTTCTTAATTTAGGAAAATATCTTTTTTTTTACTGCTGTGTTCATAAGGGCCTGCAAATCGATTTCATCGTGTGCCAGGTTAATGTAATTCACAAAACTATGTCTTATGTTGAAGTTCCAATTTACTATCCTACATCTGAATCTATATCTACCAAGTTTTCTTCTTTCAGTTTTCCTTTCTTTACTGCCGGCAACCACAACAAAGTTTTATTAGTTTTGTCAATATACTACAACGGTATGAATTCCACCAAAATATACCAACAGTACATTTTTTATTTTATGTTTATGTATTTTTCTAAACCCTCCTGTTGATTCGAAATATTATTTTTTTGTAAACAAATAAAAAATAAAAAAATAACACATCATTATAACAGGTTAACATGTACTATATCCTGTTAATTAATATTACGCACAGAGGAACTTGTAAAGCCAGGATAGCTTCAGACGAGTTTAAATACCATTCAGGAGCAGAGATTATTAAGTTCTACCCGGCAATCGCACTGACTTTGTGTGCCAGTCATCTTTGTGTACATTTGGAAAATGGGATCTCTTACTCCGGTATACAGCGATACGGTCTTCGATCTGAACTGTCACCTCCTTCAATTGTAGAATTTAAGAACGTACTGAACTACATTTTCGTGTCTTACATCATTATAAATTATACGTACAAATTCACATGAACCGATAAAAATATTTTGCCAATAATTACAGAACATGTGAAATAATTTGAATAAGCCAACTGTTTATAGAATTCTTAACAATAAGAAAATGAACGAAAGAATAATTTGACAATGTTAAAATGACGAAAATTAAAACATGGAGTGCATAATTTATAAATAATATTCCTTCATGGTCCTAAGTCTTTCTACCCTTCACGGCTCTTCTTAAAACGCACGCCCTATGTTAGCACGTCAGCAGTTGCAAGTTGTTATATTTAGTAATTTTACATGATGAGAAGAACTTCGTACGATTACTTTCATTATCCTAAAATTTCAAGTGACCTAACAGTATAAGGTGCATTGTAAGAACAAGAATAATTAATAATTCAGAAGTTCTAATGATACTGTCGCAAATTTATATTCCCCTCAAAGACTCACGTACCTTTGGCAGTTATGTGGAAGTGCCAACCTAATTAAAGCTAATTGAACTTCTTCCACTCACAAAGGAGGTTTCGATTTTGGGATGAAGGGTTATTAGTTTCGTTTACTTTAATTGTAGTGCCTTGAGCTTTTACGCGTATGTAACGTAAGATCGCTTCTTCGGGTTATGCACAAACTACTGATTGGAATGAAAATACAAACCTACCACATAAGACCTATTAGTATATTACACTTGCTTTGTTTCTCGTGGGCGGAATATTTGTGAAGAAGTACAAAACCAAACATTAAAAAAGTAGGTACCTCCCGCGGGAATTGTGGATATGCACGAACAATTAAATGCTAATACATGAGCGTTTTTGATTAGTAGTAGAGGATTTAAAAATCCTTTCTGTTTTGACAGTTGCGTAAATTAGAATATACCCAGGAATATAAATAAATAAACAATAAAATAAATAAATATATTATACCGAATTTCATAAAGTGTATAATAAGTATTATTCTAATGTAATATGTTTCCACGTGCCAAGCAACATTTTCAATAGATTTTAATAATTCCTTGCATAAAGACGGTTAATTGCTTACAAAAAATGCAAATTGCAAGATAGTAGGATTGCAGTGAGGAGGTTTCTGCTGCCAGGAGTGAGATTGATACGACTACTAATGATGGTGATTTTAATAGTGGTAACAATATAAGTAATAATAACAATTCAATTCTGATTGTTTAGCTTGCTCATTTAACAGCGTAACGCCAAATAATATATCAGGCATAATATAAATATAAAAAAATTCACATGAAGACACGCACACACAAACACACACACACACACAAACATACACACAGGCAAACAACCCAACACATAAGAAAAAAAAATTAGATTTATAGCAGATTCAGCACCTAAACTCAATTTTCAAACATTATTGCCAAACAATTAGCCGATCCTTGTGGCCACGAAGTCTAAGGCGTGGGTCTGCGGCCTCTCGCTTGCTGGGATTGTGGTTTCGAATTCCGCCGGTGGTATGGATGTCTCTTGTGACTGTTGTGTGGTGTCATGTGAAGGTCTCGGCTTCGGGCAGATCACTCGTCAAGAGGAGTCCTACCGAGTGTGTTGTGTCTAAATGAATGCGATAGTGAAACCTCCATATTGAGTAGGTCCTGACCCAGTAGGGAATTTTGCGTCATGGGGAAAAATTGCTTACAGATTGGTTATATATAACATGAACATTAAGTGCAAACAACATAATCAAATTAGTTAAAAAAAACCTAACTAAATTAAAATAACGTTTCACACGAAACTGAAGAGTAAAATAAATTTAATAGTCCTGATTTACTTAGTAAAGCAGCCAAATCTAACAAAATGTTCCTTTCCCTACGGAAAGTTTTCATAACAATAGTGGTACAAAATTAATGTCGTAATATAGTCTATCCAAGGGAAGTGGTCCTGAGATATGGATTTAGTATACTAACAGAAAAAGAAAGATAAGTTGACTTTAAGTTTTGGAACTGATGTATTTATATATACTCGTATATTGATCAACTGACGGATCTAGGCTTTTTTCAGTTATGTTACTTTCGGTAGTGTTGTTTATTTCGATGTATCTCATCAAATTAAAATGTAAACACATTATTTTTACTTAATACATTTCTTATGAATTAGATGAGTGTTACGAGAAAATGCAACAGATTTATTTGAAAATAATCGGGTTCGAATGTGGACTGGTGCATCGGCTTTTGTAATTGAAGTTTGTTTAATTTTTCTTCTTAATTACTTTATTAAATGTTGACATACTGCGTTCCAGCAAACCACCGCAAATACATTTAAGTTCCGTCCAGTCTAAATACGTAATTAAAAAAAAATCCACGTCACATTAATAACTTTAAAGTTAATAACAAGAAAAATTACTTCCCTAATGCTTAAGAACAACACCTGAAGGCACATAAAGTGTATAAAAAAAATTCTTTCCTTCTTCTTTTCCGGTAGGCTGTCCTCATTCACCTCAGGTTTATGCTGGTTCAGTGCTTTAATAATGGGCTGGGATAGTGTGGTAGGTATAAAGAGTCGCTACGTGCTGGACGGTACGTGTTCGAAACCCGGTGTTTACGACATTCTCCGCACTCGCCCAGAGCTTCACGCAGATTAGGTACAGGATTTATTTCCCGGAGTTAATCGATCGGGACGTGAGATTGGCCACACACCTCCATCTAGTGCCGACATTAAAGAAAGAGTAGAGTTATATCTCTACTCCCTCTCTGTGCCCTCATAACCTGTTCTATGCTGATGTTGCTTATATTGTAATTCTTAGTCACGCGGTTAGGTACTTTGACTTCGAGCTGTATAATAAAATACAATTAACTACAACTCCTTAAGGAATTCAAGTTTTATATCTGTCTGAACAGTATTTAGAGGTTTATTTTATATCTCACCGAAAACCTAATACATGTGCATTAGAAATATCAAATTTTTAATGTCAGATGTGGATATGATTTTTGTTTGCTTAGAGAATCACGCGAAACTTGCACAAATTTCAGATTTATTCAAGTATTAAAATAGATAGTATTGGTATGTATACCAAACCAGTTCTGTAAAGTATCGCGAACTCAGCAACCATAATTTCGTCGATTATTCACTTCAGCACCACCCGGAATCTTCAAAGTTATGGGAGTGAGTTGATGCTGGTCTCTCTGGAGAATGCCGAGAATTGGTACCCGGTAAAAAAGCGTCGTAAAATAACATGCGAATCTAAAGCAATACCACTTTAAGAAACTGCCAGTAGTTCCACGCACTCTAAGGATGATATTGTTACTTTTATCCACACGCAATGTGTATCAAAAGCAGGAGCCAACGACAATATTGAATTTCAATCTCCTCTCTGAAAGACACGACTGACACGCAATATGACAAAGTAAACGTAACAAGAAGACGATATTCAACAGCTGCTATCAACCGGCAAATTTATATTGAATATAGATTTCTTGATATAATGAATACATATACGAAGATGTGGCGTATATCTGTGGAGCGGGAACGTCAGTTGAATACAAAATCACCTAACATTAAACATGGATGCCCACGTAGGAGTGGTGTACGGGTTATTGTGGTTCCCGAAGTGAGGGAAAACGGGAATCGCTTAGCGTACGTAAAGTGGATGACTATTCCCTTGACGATCGGAGCGGTGTCGCGGCGGCAGTCTTCGTCTCAATATCGCTTCACATTCACTTTCAGAGCAATGGATGGTACAGTACAGTCACTACAAAAACTATGTTAAATTTAGCATCTAAGTACATTTCCTTCCAGTCTTCACTAAGATAGTTCAAGAATGAAAACTACGTGTAAATCACCTAGTGATGATATCTGAAGATTTGGATTTTGTAAACGTTGAAAATGAAATTCTAAAATTGCCTATATTTTACGATAAGAAATGTAACTAAAAGTCAAATTTCAGGTTGCAGGAGACGGAAAATCTTGTAGCCTGCCACTGGATACGTTTATCAGACAGGAATTTTCATTTCACATTTTCACAGTATTTCTCCCCAAGAATTTAACTAAATGTTTAAATCCCAGTGTAAAATATTTACCACTTGCTTTACCATCAAGAAATACTGCAATTTGTTACAGAGTGTGTTTATGTGTTTCGTAATATTCTGTTAATAAACACCGTTTGTTACCAGAAGTATATTTCACTTCTGGTTCTATTGTAAACACAACAGGGATAAATTACCGTAAGACCACACAATTCCCTAAACAGCTATAACAAATCTGCCTTCTTATTGGAAATGAAATGTGCTGTCTGTAGGTTGGATGTAAAGGATCATATATAAATTATATTAACTTCACTCTTCGAGTTTGTGTGCCTCACGTTGCATCCAAATGGCTCTTGCAGTACATTTTTACTCTTCTATTAAATGCAGTTTCTCTCATTACTACCACAGGTTCTCTTTTTCTTCTACTTATATTCCTATCCGTAAAATTTCAAAGGGTAAAGTACGTCATAATGCAATTAAATAATAAATACTACTACTACTACTACTACTACTAGTCCTTCCTGATAAATTAATGATCCATCTCAGTTTTATCCATCTAGCCGTTTGGAAGCCTTTCATTATCGTTTAATCGTATGTGTTTGCTTGTTGAAAATGGATTTAATTATGTTAGCACCTACTGCCTAAACGCGACGAAGAATATGATGTAAGTGTGTATGTGTGTGTGTGTGTGTGTGTGTGAGAGAGAGAGAGAGAGAAAGCCAGTACAGAGTAACTTCATTATCTCCAGCTAATTGTGCCTGCCTCAAATTAATATGAAAAATCGTAAACTTCCCGAGATTAAACAAGGGTGTAGTTACCAGTAATGAGGCTGCAGTTTTTAAAACCAGACAGAAAGAAGGTGTTGAAAGACAACAGGCTGTACAGGTACACATTTTCAGTTTCGTATGAAGGTGCAGATAGATAACGATGCAGGTGTCTGTAAAGCGCGGAAGTTAAAATAAGAATATAAGACTGAAATTCAAATGAAACTTTTCTGTTGAGACCCAAGTAAATTTATTTGGCTGTCACAGCATACATTAGTATTTTACTACACATCAAATACATTTGTTTAGTAATGTATATTGTTCAAGTTATACTACTTATTCTGCGTATTATTTATTTAATATAATCCAAATTACCTCCCAATAAAAATATTGTTTTGCCAGGTTTAAACTTTCATACTCTCGATTTTGCTCACGACTTTCCATATTGTTTTCAGCGTAAAGCCCCTTACCCATAAAGTTTGCTTACATGTTCAATTTCGTAATCTTACTAAAAGTTTTTTCTTGCTTGTTATTTCTTCATTATAAGTAAACATTTATTTTTTAAACATTTTTCATTCCATCTTTGTGTCTCTTCGCATATCAAGATTATATGCATCTCAGTCTGTTCTTATTTACAAAGGTCCACACTACATTTTCTACGCTCTCACTTATCTCCACTTCCAGATTCCCATTCTAAACTATATTCTCACACTTTTTTTCCATATTAGACCAATACATATATATATATATTTTTTTCTTCCCCACACTTGTTTCATATAACATAACACAAAACATTGTACCTCAAATTGACTCAACCAGCCCGATGCTGATAATGCAGGAAGTCAGACCCGCTTCGGCGCCCAGAATAAGCTGCAACGTGTTCTGGAGTTGAAGTTCACAAAGTTCTTCGAAATTAAATTGACATGCGAATAGAATTTGAGACACAGTAAAGACATTCTACAGTAAGAAACACTCTATTGTGTAAGGAAACGAGTATCGGGTGTCTGCACAGAAAAAGACCGCTTTTAAGGAGAGTGTGACTGACGATAGCTCGCACGGTCGTGGCTCCCTTCTGAAAAATGGAGCCGAAGGAAGACTGCGACATCAGGACGGACGGTGTCACAGATCGCAAAATGTTGTCTTTCTTACGAGTCAATTCGAGTATAAAAGAGGAAGAATAAAAATAGGCTCGAACATCTCCGTTTGCAGCTCGTCTAGATGATAAGCCCCAATATAAAGCAGAGTATGTATATTTTACCTCCTTCAGCAGCCTCTTTTTAAGGCGTCTCCATTGGCGAAAACTTCGAAAGAGTCCCGGTGTTCCTGCTTGATAGTAACTTGCAAAGGCTATGATAGAAAGCAGTCATTGACGGGTATCGTGCAGTATTCTTCTATTTGCCTGTCGGGATACCACTAAATCTCATTTACGATGGTCGTTGTCCCGGTGGAGATTAAAAAGAAGCACCTAAATTTAGAAGTCAGAAGCGTGATCACCGCGTCCTTTTTCTCGCTAGTGTTTCAAGTTCTGTCCCTACCAAAAATCTACATGTAATCCTTTATCCAACATCTGTGCTGTATTTAACCTTCAAAGGATGTGAACACACAATTTTACAGGACGTCACAAAACACAGAATGTTCCGAAACTACACTGTTTGTTATGGATAAACAGCAGTAATTATTACGGCATGTTGCGTAGTCTGAGACTGGGTTGGAATTCTGGCATTTATACACATATTCACAGCTTTTCAGATTCTTCATTTTTTTAATTTTCGTTCTTATATCCCATTCGTCAGCCAAAATAATATGACAAAAAGTTAATAACAATATATTATAAATTATATACAACTGAGTAGCGAACAAAAGAAGAAACAAACGAACTAACTCCATACATTGCAGTAATTCTTAAGGACCTGCGTAGTGTTCAAGAAACTGCTCAGTACTTTTGGAAATGCAAGGTTGATTCGAATAGATAATCGAAAACCAAAAATCTGAATATGATTGAGGGGCACAAAGTTTTGTACAGCGGTGTTTTGTAGCTGATGTTGTAGTTGGTACAACCCATTCTGTAGTGGTAATAATCCATACACAATTGTTAAAACACTGCAGCAGGTAAAAGACTATTGCTAAATTAATCTATTTTTAAGTTGCCAACACTTTTCAGTTCTTCGATGAGAAAATCGTCTCAGATGGCTCAATGAAGAGCTAAGCCTATAGTAATCAATAAAGATAGCAGTACCGAGTAACACTTTTAAAAGTTTATGTAATGAGTTTTGATGTCATTGCTCAGTTAATTAATTCGGATTATTGGGATAGTCCTACAAGTTACGAGGGTTGGAACTTTAATAGTGGCAACGATTTATTTACAACTGATACAAAATAGATACATGTTTCGAAGTTTTACTGTCCTTCAGTGTAGTCACCAGC
>Ga0209629_10004157_pt1 | contig 10642 bp, 4 predicted proteins | sample TergutCu122P5_FD_187286 | JGI IMG/M metagenome (GOLD analysis project Ga0209629, IMG submission 187286) | Cubitermes ugandensis P5 segment gut microbial communities from Kakamega Forest, Kenya - Cu122 P5 (SPAdes) (version 2) | ecosystem: Host-associated > Arthropoda: Insects > Digestive system >... | reverse complement strand
CACTTGATGCTCGAAACATGTAGAGGAGAATAGTATTTTATGAATAAATAATAATCAGTGCATCAAGTTGGTAATTAATGTATAGTCAATTCATGATGCACGGTCAGAAAAACATTAAGTTATTATCATAAATGTACACACGTCTTCATGTACAGTAACCGTTACTTTTGTGAAGTTTTAATAAAACGCGAATTTTCTAGATAGATTCCCAAAAACTCCTCGAACATCAAATTTCATGAAAATCCTTCCAGTGGGAGCCAAATTTTCTATGCGAACGGACCGACAGACACGACGAACTAATAGTGGTTATTCTTATAATAAAACCAATGAGATGCACTAATTTCTAAAACTTTTTTTGGAATAGAACTCTACATGTTTCGGAAAGGTGTTCTGTCCATCATCAGGAGTCTAATACTGTATACACAGCAGTAGGTGTATGTCATACTGAAATTTCAAAAATGGGTAAAATTACTAGTGTATATATGCATATTGTAGTTAAATTGTAAAACATGTTGTAGGTAAAATTCTATGTTATATAAAAAGTTAAAATAGTAAAAATATTCCAGAAAATGCAATAAGTACGGCCGATATAGCAAAATTCTGTTTAAATAACAGGTATGCTGACTGCTTGCTAGCGGGATCAGAATGGAACTGGATGAATTTCAGAATGACATACACCTATTACTGTGTATACATTACAAAACTCCTGATGATGGACAGAAAACCTGTCCGAAACATGCAGAGTTCTATTCCAAAAATAAATTTGTGAAATTAGTGCGTCTTGTTGGTTTAGTATAAGAATATATCACGATGCACGGTCCTCTGAATGTCAAATTCTAATAGTGGTTTTTCGCAGTTTTTCGAAACAACCTATGAATTGAAATAATTCTATACTCTAAAGAAGAACAGAAATGCTCGTGACTGCTGCCTTTATTGATGTGTCATGTTGTTTAGCAGGACTTCAGGATCAAGCTGGCTCCAGCGCTAGACTGAGTCAGTACTCCGAAGTTGGAAGCATTCGATTACCCCAAAATTTGGTATTCATTGATCAGACTACACAGCGACACATCTCGAAATTCAGTAATAATCGCACTCCCGAGAAAATATAAAGTCTCAAAAAATTCCGAACATGCATTGTGATGTTTATTGTCGTAATACATAATAATACGGACAACTATATCTAAAACCTTTGCCGCATTAGAAAAATTCAAATATCATATAAAATTTTCTGAATGCCTCCTTAATAATGTTTCCTGGTTTTTCTAGAGGTTGTTCTAAATGAACAGAATTGTGTACCTGTAGAGACAGCACGTTTAACTGCAGACACTTCAATCCCGTAGTTTTTATATTGGTGATATGAAGTGCAAATATTGTAATTACAGTACAAAACGTTTTCAGAAATATACATCAAATTTGCAGCAACACAATTCTCTAGTAAGACGTCTGATGATTCGTAATTATCTCCTGCAAAGCATTGATTATTTTACTCGTGATATTTGTCAATTGTACTATAATAATAGATAAGTAAAATTACACAGGACTAATGACGTAACTTTTTCTTAAATAGGCCTTATAAAAATCCTCCACCATAGCGGACAATACTTAGAATATTTCGGTACAAAACAGGTGCACACGTGTACTTAGGGTTCCTATGTCATTTGCTATTCCGGACTGTTGTTGAGAAGCCTGTACATGTTCGTCAAGATCTGAAATAAGGAAGGATATACATCGAAGTCACATGGACCACAGTGACACCTTCAGAAGTTTTATTATAGAAGTTAAATGACACATTTTATGAAAATATTAGTAGTGACTTTGGTGACCAGACATGACGATGAACAGGATGAACTGACATCCATTTCTACCGTCACGTCATATCTTATGTAAGTAATAAGCAAATTACAGTCGTTTTCAAACACAAAATTTTCTAACCGCTGAGCATATTGTTAGGGTTATTTTAATAATGTTTGCTCGAGAATATGTGTGAAGAAGGCCTATTTCGAATTTCAAGGTAAGGCGGCAAAGAGTTTAGCGCTGGTTACTCGGTCACAAACAGCTGGGCTGGCCTAAATTTACTGCATTTTAAGGTATTCTGCATAATTTCTATCTTATTTCCCATAATATTGTTAATATCATAATTTTACCTTTCTCTGTTCAAGTAATTCTCATGTTTTTAATAAACCATTTTCTAAAATTTGGGGCCTGGGGTGGCGTAGTGGTTAAGGCACTGCGATACTAGTCGGATGGTCCCGGGATAGATTCCCGGTGGCGTCCCTGGGGATTTTTTTCCGTGGCCTCCCCCGAAGGAACCACGTACCCTGAGGTCGACTCAGCCTCTGAAAGTGAGTACCATGGATTTCTCCTAGAGTAAAGGCGGTCGGTTCGTATGGCTGACGACCTACTACCCTTGTAGTGCCGAAACGTCAGGAAAATCCTGGGCCTTAAACTACCCGGAACCCCTTGGGCCACCTCGGCCTGTTGCGGGATGACCTTTACCTTTACCTTTATCTTTACCTATGTTCTAAAATTTAAATAACCACCCCGGAAGGGTTAGGGTTAAAATCGGCATAGTAGGTTATATACTTGTTTTAAGGGCATAAGTTGATATTTAGCCGTAACTTCCACATTTATCGTCTGATTTCTGTACAACTTTTTACAAGCGATTTTCAAATAACGCTGCCCTAGCCTTAAGAGTTTTGTGAAAATCGGAGCACAGAAGCCGTACTTTTGTTGCAGGCGCAAATACGTCAAATATTATATACAATTGTACTGTCAAAGCATGATTTTTCAAGAAAATGACGTTCTGGTATTCTCTGTGTACGCCTGCTACGTCACGTAATACATATACACCGTTTGTAGTGTTGTTCAAATAAAACACATGTTGCTTCGACATATACAGAGTTTCTTCAAAACCTTTGTATTCCTGGAATTTCTTTATCTCATTTTAGATGTTTGTTTCCTATGATTTCACCATTTTCTTGGAATTCCCATGACTTTGTTTATGGAGATATCTTATTTTTTTGCACTTGAAGCAGAAATATCTTATATTCTGTTTTTAAGAGTATTCCAGTTTAAGGACAAGATACCATGGTTCACTACTCACATGTTTTTGGGGCCAAAAATACACTAATGTATGGGAAATAACATACGATTTTGATAGTGTTTTCAGCTACATTAAGTGTAAAGCGTTGTAAGAGGATGTGAACGGTCCGTCAAGTTCTTTATAGGGTTACCGCTGAATGGGTTATATTGTATGTTGTACTTGTATACTGAAATGTGACACGTTGTAAGAAAATTTAAAAACAATGATTCTTTAAAACATCTGCAACTCGCCCATATGGAAAGTCTGTTAGCTAAACTGAGGCAAGTGTAATAATTGATAAACACCAACACATGCACTTTTTCATTCAACACTATATTAGTCTAGAATGTTGATTTCATTAAAATACATAAAAATATTTATAAGTACTCCGACATGTTTCGATCTCAATAGATCATCATCAGGGGGTATGTCTGTACCTCGCTAAAGTTCCTGAATATTTAAAAATTTAAATACTCACTGATGATGATCTATTACGATCGAAACATGTCGGAGTATCTTTAAATATGTTTACGTTTTTTTAATAAAATCAACATTCTAGAGTAATATAGTGTTGAATGAAAAAGTGCATGTGTTGGTGTTGATCAATTATTGAATTGAAAAATGCGCGGTGAAATATTGAAATGAGGCAAGTGTGTTTTTGAATCCTCAGGCCAGATATGGTTCCACCATCCTGTGTACTTTGTAAATTCGATCAAAATCAACATTCGTATTTTTAAAGCTGGTAATATAAAGAATGGCCGGTCCCAGTGGCCGCGCGGTCTAAGGTGTAGGTCTACGGCCGCTCGCCTGCTGCGATCGTGGGTTCGAATCCCACCCAGGGCATGGATGTTTGTCTGTTGTGGGTGTTGTGTATTGTCAGGTAGAGGTCTCTGCGACGGACTGGTCATTCGTTCAGAGGAGTCCTACCGACTGTGGCGCGTCGTTGTATGTGATCATGAAGCCTCGCAAGCGAGGGGGCTAAAGCCCGCTAAAGGGCTGTAAAATACAACCCCCAATGGGGGTTGTAGCGCCAGGAAAAAACAAAAAAAAATAAATAAAGGATGATCCTATTCTTCTTCTTCTTTCCATACGTAATGCAAATTATTGTATTCTGCACTGTATTATTGTATTCTGCACTGTATTATTGTATTCTGCACTGTATTATTGTATTCTGCACTGTATTATTGTATTCTGCACTGTATTATTCGACGTGCTGGTGAATTATAATTTTAAAGTAAATCTTGTGGTTTAATATTTGTGTACACTTCACAGAATAAGGAATTCGGGGCCAGTGACAAATAGGCTTCGTTAGATGTTTTTGCATTTCAACTCGATTTCTTTCGTGGATATCAATACATTTAACATTCGAAACAATCAGTGTTATAGTAGGTCAAACAAGGACTTTCTATGAAAGACAACAGCAGTGTAACTGTCCAGTTCGGCTAATTAGACAAATAGCGTTCTCTTTGGCTTGCCATAATTCAATTGTTTTACCTGGTAAAGAAAAGAGAACTGAAAAATGCAATTGTCATACCCGTTCCCATTTAAATGCATTAACACTCCTTATAGGAAATTAATTTTCACCGTTTGAAGACTGACGTTCACATAAACTATATACAAAATTATGTTTATACCTCACAAAGAACTAAGTCTGTGTCCATTACAAATACCAATAGCTTAATGCTCTATAGTGTAATAATCCAAACTTATTTTCATAATTCAAAACAGACATAAAAACAATCAAGCTGAATAAGACAGGTTTTCTGAATATTACACCACTTGATGCAAGTAATTAACCAATGGGCCTTAAATCTTTAAATAATTTATAACATTTTTTTTAAATCTTACTGCTACGAGAAGGACCGAAGACTAACAGCATTAGTCCACACTCGATCCTATCCATCTCACTTACAAGCTACTCTACAATAACAATTTTCTAAATTAAAGACACTTTTCTTACATTCTACAGTGTTCATACTTATATTTTAATTAGCACTGAATTAAGCCATATTCCTTATATTACACTAAATGACACAAATAAACGTTTTTCTTGATTGTTTTTATTTTTCATATAGAGTAAAACGCAAGAACTAAAATGTTAGTTTTGCTTCTGAGGACAAAAATTTATAAAATGCTATTTTCGCTATTTCATATTCCCCTAAATAATCCTCACTTTCAGTTTTTGCAGACCAATGTGAATTTCCCACAGATACTCATAAATTTGCTTCAAATAATTAGCTAATTACAGTGTTTATGACTCGAAACAACGAAGCTGGAGAAAAATAAAAATAATTTAATATTATACTTTGTTCTAGTGCGAGGACTAGGTGAGATTACTTTAAAGCTAAATTTACATAAATCTAGCAAAAACCGGCTTTTTTTCTATCTTTCATTACTCTATACGGCCTGAAGTGTATTTGATTTTAAAATTAAATAGCTTATCACAATCATAACTCTCAATTTTCCTGATAATTTATTTTAAAAAAATTATAAGAAACAATAACAATATAAAAGGAGCCCAATTCAATTTAAAGGCCAATTGAACTTTCCTTCCTAGGGCACTTGTTCGGTTCGTAATTATATAATAGCTAGTTTAATCAGGATGTTTTATAAGGGCAAAAAACGTAATCGTAATTCGTAATATTTTCATCAAGAGTCCATCATTCATTAGTCTCTCAGAAAATGTGTTGATGAGATGCATATGTGTATGATGTAGGGTTGAGTGGAGGAAGATTCATCGGCTATAAAAGACTAATATTTCTTATTAGCACGATTTATCAGCTTGGTACACTTGACAGCCACATTCCACAGGTACAGTAGGTACAGTGTGATAAAGAAGTCCACTACTCAGGGCACTGTAGGTACTTCCCCTTTCAGTTCTCTGTAATAACTGTATACGACCAGGAGGGAGTACAACTGCAGACCTGTAATGCAAAACATGCTACATATAAAATCACTTGTGGTAATCTATATGGAAGCCACCCCACTCTGTTTACTATTAAACACACCACATTTGATCAGCCTAACAAAACACGAGTTTATTTTAACCAATTAAATTACACTCACACATACGCATATATTGCAGGCCAATTTAATTGATTAAAATAAAGTTGTGTTTTGTCCTTTGGAAGCCAGGGAGGCCAGGAAATGTAGCGCAGCTCAGGGTCCACATAGTGAAGTTGTGCCGCGCGCTTTCTGAAGACTTGTGTCGAAAAGTTGTGACGAATGCAAGGGTTCCTTTGCAAGAGGTTGTGAGGCAAACTGTGGTCACATTGAACACGTTCTTCATTAGGAACAATATTCGAGCCTATGAGGATTAATTCTGTACCAGATGTCAAATGTTTTTGTAATAATAAAAATGTGTTACGTGCACAATCAATGGCATGACATTTCGTGCGCCACCCTGTATATTCTCCTGAAGTTTTTTGCCTAGAGTACTAAGATATACTGAGGCTTCAGGTTCAAAGTTTTCTGTTTAAGAAAGGTGCATTTGTCTACAGCCATCAGTCTGCATATAGAAATCACAAGTCTATATATTTACTGAATTAAATATTAAAAGAAATAAAAAATTATCACTCCCCAACCAGCCCCATTTTGTCCACTCGAACTACTGAATTTTGAGGTACATTTCGGCAAGACATGTTTCAGTGCCATTTTATATGGTTTGTTCAAAAAGACGTTGTCAGGTGTTTTTCTTAAACTACTCGTAATCTTCTGGCACAAGTAACTTACTTTCGTGAATTAATAGAACCACAACAAACGCAATTCCAACTGCAAAATGCCCGTGACTGAAATTTGTCACGGCAAATAAGACGTGCTGGATAAATGAGAGGATGACGTACAGACACGCGTACAGCAGCCAGGGTAGCAAGAATCGCAGCTGTCCCTGCGAACACAAGCAAAATTATAATGGTAACTGACAGCAAATAATGCTGCTCTAGAAGTCATTTCATGTGGAAATGCATGCATGACTTGGCAGTACTATCAACCGAATTCCATCTTCTTCACGAAGCAGTTTTGGGCGTGTAGTCGAGCGGTGAATCTAACCCTGCATTGGCGTGGGGCATAAAGCGTTAAGAAACTGTGAGACAGACAACTGGTTTTAAGTAAAACATTATAGATTTTGTTGAATGTGCGACAGAAGGCATTTGAAAATCCACCCACAGTTTTAGTGGTTTGTCGATAAACTACTGGCCATATCTGAGTAGTTTCTACTTAATAATGATCATTTCAAATACGGATTTGAATAACACTACTCTATACATGCAACAGCCATGAAGCATGACACATTATTACATATTCTATATCGCCTTAAAATTCAGCAGCCTCTTAATAAAAATCTTATAACAAAACTTTATATTTTTTAATTGAGTTTCCGTGCATCATAAGTCTATAACAGATATTAAACTAACAAGATGCAACTCTGGGCAGTATTTGTTTTTATTAACAACTGCAGGTATACTCTACATGTTTCGAGAGCTTCTTGCGTCCATCATCAGGAGAACTATAAACTGTAGACGCAGCCACTGGTGGTTGTTGTAAGTCGGGATGGTGTAAATCCTGTATAGACGTTCAAGGTCGGATGTTCACTACACTATTTCATAGCTGGTTTTGTATTAGTTGGTAGGTGCGTGTGTTAGCACACTAGTTGGTAAGTGCGTGTGTTAACACACTAGTTGGTAAGTGCGTGTGTTAACACACTAGTTGGTAAGTGCGTGTGTTAACACACGCACCTACCAACTGGTACAAAACCAGCTACGAAATAGTGTAGTGAACATCCGATCTTGGATGTCTATACAGGATTTACACCACCCCGACTCATGACAAGCACCAGTGGGTGCGTTTAGAATTTATAGTTCTCCTGATGAAGGGCGCAAGAAGCTCTCGAAACATGTACAGTATACCTGCAGTTGTTAATAAAAACAAATACTGCCCAGAGTTGCATTTTGTTGGTTTAATATCTATTATAGACTTATAACAGAACTGCAAAATATAATACAAGAAAATTTATATTTCGGTTTACCGAAAATCTCTCCTCATTATTTAGTATTTCTACTTCATACTCCAGAAATTCTGGTTACATTTTCGATGCGGTGATCCGAACAAAGTTTATTGCATGATTGTTATCGGTAAATACAGGCTGGTGCTGCAACACTACATTCAAACCGGTTACTGCACCCTGCTTCCTTATTTGTATCAATTAATCATTGCCGGCTGAGTTTAATCTACACTACGTCACTTTTAGTGCAAGAGAATACCGTCTGTGATTCCAGCCCAGTGGGTCTGCTTAACCTCAGGTAGGCACCATCTCTTCATGTTGTATGTGAATTTTATTACGTGGAGATATTCCGCCTTAAAAGTGATTTATTGAATTACGAAATGTTGTAGCCTGCGGCAGATAATGCTTCAAATCTACACGAAAAATGCAGTAAAGTAATTGAAATATATTCGTCCTGCGTACATCAAAGGAAAGGCTAATTTTATTGGTCGCGTCTTGCGTGGGAACTGCTTTCAAAAGCACGTTATTGAAGGAGCGGTAGAGGGAAGGGTAGAAGTGACGGAAAGACGAGGAAGAAGGCGTAAGCAGCCACTGGAAAATAGCGGATACTGAATATTGAAAGAGGAAGCACTAGATCGCAATCGTTGGAGAATTCACTTTGGAAGAGGCCACGGACCTGACCTAAAGCAGGCTAGAGAATTTTTTTTTTACCTGTTGGATTCAGCCTTCTTATTGTCCCACCGTTCGGAGTGGGCGCATTCGATCCCTACATTTCATACGGATCAAATCGAAATATTAACACATGCTAACAGAAAATACAGATGCGATAACCATCCGCTAATTTTATTAAAAATTATTCGGATGTGGTTAATATTTAAATGAATACAACGGAAAAGACAATTATTGTCATATCTGTACTGTTGATTCTCTCTGGTGATATCACTGTCTGCAGTGTAAGCGTGTTCTGGCCATGAACACGCGCATGAAAGCAACTGAACCATACTGCACTCAGAAATGGGATACACTGCCATGTGTCACTTATTTTTGTGTGTCCTGCGATGGTCTGTTTCACCGTTTACTCTTCTCTTCTTATTGTAAAAGGTCTCCCGAGTGGCCTTTGTCAGTATTCCAAATGACAGGCAGATCCAAGCAGATAGAGTGTAATATAAGTTTCCACCTAAGTAGTAATTCTAAATTCACTGTAGGATGGAAAAAGACAAATTACGGTATTATTAAACAAAGTGACACACCAGAGCGTATGATAATGTGAAGCATCTCTTAACGTATTGAGCTTACAAACGGCAACTCCTCTCTCACAGTAAAGTTGTATTTTGACGTTTATTCCATGTCGGTATTCCTGACGTCTCTTATGCAGTATTATGTGACTATACTAAGTGAGATAAGGGCCTCTATCAGTTTCGAGAAACACCCTGTTGAACAAGGCTGAACCCGATTAGATGATATTCTTAGGATATTGTCAAGTTCTTCAAGAAGATTCAAAGAAACTGCCTTAAAAAGAGTCACGGAAATTTAGATTCCAACTGGGGACAGCATAAAAAACTTTTGACATTTGTGGCTATATGTTTTATTTTCTTGGTGTTACAACCCTTTTGGTTGTATTTTCCACAGCCCCGTAGAGGGCTTTAGCCTCCTCATTCAAGGTTTCTTGATCACACACATCGACGCGCCACAGTCGGTAGGACTCCTCTGGACGAGTAATCAATCCGTCGCAGAGACCTCTACCTGACAACAAACAACACTCACAACAGACAAACATCCATGCCCCCGGTGGGATTCGAAACCACAATCTCAGTGGGCGAACGGCCGCAGACCTACGCCTTAGGCCGCACGGCCACTGGGACTGGTATTTGTGGCTATATGTACACAATGAAATTACTACTTCATGTTGTTTCGTACTTTAATGTATTGTGCGTACGACAGCATATAATGATTGATGGATGAAGGGATTAGATAGAGCCAATATTATCTGCTGATATGTATTAAAGACAGATTATGTATAATCAGGAGTCAACTTAGGTTAGGCCAGAGTAGTTGCTTGACGCAATATGAGACATGTGACGAAGACATTATCAGACATGGCGGCTAATGATAATGTTAACTAATTCCTTTATTAACCCTAGAAAAGGACAGTGGAATAACCAGAAGTAATACATGGTGCGGTCGTAATGACCATATCTATTACTAATACTAAAACATTTATTGTCTTAGCACAATGCTCTTTTTTCGATCAGTATCATTAATTAACAAAACGTCCGTGACGTTCACGTAATGTTTTTCTGACCGTGCATCATGAATTGACTATACATTAATTACCAACTTGATGCACTGATTATTATTTATTCATAAAATACTATTCTCCTCTATATGTTTCGAGCATCAAGTGCTCATCTTCAGGAGGACATAGTTGTATACAAGCAGCATGTGGTACCGTCACTCTCTATAAGAGTCCTGGTGGCCTGTTGATACGCAGCTAGAGTGAGAACTGACTGGAGGGGGAAGGTTGTTGGTAGGGCGTCTTAAGACGCCCTACCAACAACCTA
>Ga0209629_10004156_pt1 | contig 10643 bp, 3 predicted proteins | sample TergutCu122P5_FD_187286 | JGI IMG/M metagenome (GOLD analysis project Ga0209629, IMG submission 187286) | Cubitermes ugandensis P5 segment gut microbial communities from Kakamega Forest, Kenya - Cu122 P5 (SPAdes) (version 2) | ecosystem: Host-associated > Arthropoda: Insects > Digestive system >... | reverse complement strand
GCCAATGGCCAAGAGACCGCAAGTAGGGAGGAAATCCATAGGCTCGTTCGTGAGCCAGGCGCCAAAGTTGGCCAGCACCGGGTTATGGCCGACCATGAGTAGGGCGTTCAAAGAGGCGGGATTTGCCCGGACGAGGCTCGACAGCAGCCAGACATCGGCAGCGTAGATTTCCTGGGCGTAGTGGATGTGTTTTTCCGGATAGGATAGGGCCTCGGCCACGATACGGGCGGTTTGCCGCGTGCGGTCGGCGGGGCTGGCAACAATCAGTTCTGGTCTGGCCTCGGCCTGCGCCAGCCTCAGACCGACGGCCGCCGCTTGCCGTTCGCCGGTTTCATCAAGCGAACGGCGAAAATCGTCCTCGACATCCGGCGGCCACGACGCCTTGCCGTGGCGCAGCAGATAAAGGGTTTTCATGAGCGGTAATCAGCGTTGATTTTGACGTAATCGATCGACAGATCGCAGGTATGGATTTCCGCGCCGGCCTTGCCGTCTTGCAGATTGATGGCAACGACAATTTCTTTTTCGCGCAGAACCTGGCTGGCCTTTTTCTCGGCTTCGCCGCCCACCGCCATGCCGCCGCGCACCAAGGTCACGCCGTTAAAAGAAATTTCCACCTTTGCCGGGTCGAAATGAACACCGGCGCGGCCCATGGCGGCCATGATCCGTCCCCAGTTGGCGTCTTCGCCGAAGAAGGCGGTTTTCACCAGGCTGGAGTTGGCCACTGTTCTGGCCAGGCGGTCGGCGTCCGCCGCTTCTCTCGCGCCCTCAACCCGGATAGTGATGAATTTGGTCGCCCCTTCGCCGTCGGCGACAACCATCAGGGCGAGGTCGCGCAAAATCGATCCGAGCGTCTCCTGGAAAACGGTGAAATGCGCCGTTTGCCCGTCGATCGCGGGGTTTGCCGCCAGGCCGTTGGCCATGACCAGCACCGTGTCGTTGGTGCTGGTGTCGCCGTCGATGGTGATACGGTTGAAGCTGCGGCTGGCGCCCACGGTCAGGGCGCGATGCAGTGCCGGGAAGGCGATGCGGGCGTCGGTGACGACAAAGCACAACATGGTCGCCATGTTCGGCATGATCATGCCGGCGCCCTTGGCCAGGCCGAGAAAATTCACCTCGACGCCGCCAATATCGACGCTTTTTTCCACCATCTTCGGTCTGGTGTCGGTGGTCATCATCGCCTGGGCGACGGCGGCAAAACCATCGGACGAAAGCGTCGCCGCCAATTGCGGCATGGCCTGGTCAAAGGCGGCGACGTTCAACGGCTCGCCAATGACGCCGGTCGAGGCTAGTTGCACGAGGTTTTCCGGTATTTTCAGGGCATTTGCCGCCAGCGCCCCGGTTGTCAAGGCCGCTTGCCGCCCCGCTTCGCCGCTGCAGGCGTTGGCGCAACCGCTGTTGACGAGAATGGCCTGGGCCATGCCGGCTTTCAGGCGCTCCATGTCGATGACAACCGGCGCGGCTTTGACCAGACTGGTGGTGAAGACGCCCGCCGTCACCGCCGGCAGTTCACTGTAAATCAGTCCCAGATCGAGCCGCCCCTGTTTCCTGATGCCGGCGGCGACGGCCGACGCGGAAAATCCTCGCACTTTCATATCTCATCATCCATTTTTACGTTTAAAAAATATCTAATAAAATCAAAAAGAAAGAATACTAACGAAATTATACTTCAATAGTATCGCCAGCAAAAGAGGCAAAACAGCCGCCTGAGCGGATTTCTTGCTTCCAGGAGACAGGTTCCAGGGGATAGGAGACAGGATGCTGTAACCTGCCAGCGACAGCGGGAAATATCATTTTAGACGCAATTTTAGACGATAAAAAATTTATCGGTGAAAAATGACGGAAAAATAATCTAATAGCGATAGTAATGGGGGAAAGATTGTCGAAAATTTACCATTTAAATCCATCGTACCTTTGAAAGCCAACATATTTCTGTCATAGCATATATATATAAAGGCGTAAGCGGAGAGTTTGAAAATAAACGAAATTTTAGACACTAAAAATTTATATCTGTGAAAAATGGCAGGAAAATAAGATGATAACGATAGATAGGTTATAAAATATTGTCGAAACTTTACCATTTATATCCCTCGTACCCTTGAAAGCCATCATGTTTTCGTCATATCATATCTATAAAAAGGCGTTAGCGGCGAATTAGAAAATGAGTAAAAACGCCGTATACGACGGTTTTTTAAGGAAAATAGAGAAATTTCCATTGCGGATGGCGTAGGGCGCCGGAAAGGGGACGGCGGGAGAGAGGGTGAAGAGGTTGTGATGCGCCGCTGTGTTGGTTACAGCGGCTTTTTTTATTTATTTGCTACAAAGAAGGTGCTGTCATGGATCAAAAGAAAAGGAAAGTGTATCTGGCGTTGAGTTTAATCCCGGCGGCGGCTTTACTGCTGCCAATGTTTGCCGCCAATCTGGCGCGGGCGACGTGTTCTGGTCCCGATGGCAATGGGACATGGACATGTACGAACGGCACCAGCACTTTATCGGGACGGACGATTACCATACCTGGTACCGCTCCCGCCACCACCGGTGGTGTCGAAGCTTCTGTGACGGGGGCGCAAAATGTGTTCCTCACCGTCACCAACACGAAGATCAAGAACCAAGGTCATGGGCCTACCACCGCTGGCGTCGATACTGGTACTGGCAACAATGTCGGCATCAATGTTTCTAATAGTCGTGCAACAGGAGTCAGCAATTGGAACACGGTGACAGGCAACCTGTCGCTGACGATGACCGGCGACAATTACGTCGAGACCGCCCGCGGCACAGGCATTCTGGTCAATAACCTGGGATTGGGCGCGGCCAAAATCAATATTTCGGGCGCCATTAACGTCAATAGCTACTATCCTCGCGTTGAGGGTCAGGATGCCATCGAAGCGACCACCCACGGCGGCGGCGCGGCGGATGTCACCATGCACGACCTTACGCCAGGCTCCACAATCAATGTCTATGGCGGCGGCAACGGCATTCTGATTCAATCGGTGCCCACCGGCGGGGCGGCCACCGGCGGCGGGAATGTCACTGGCAATATCGGTTCCGGCCTGACCATCAATGTTACCGAAGGGACCGGCGTGGACAGTAGAGATGCCAGCATGGGCACCGGCAACAATGGCATTCGCGCCGTAACGCAAAACGCGGGAACAGTGATGCTGACGACGGCGGCTGACATCAATGCGAGGGGCGACTACACCAGTGGCATCTTTGCCGGTCCGCATAACTATTGGAATGCGGCTGGCACCGTACTCACTCAGGGCAATCTGACGGGAAGTGTCTCGGTCACCAATTCCGGCAATATTACCGTGGATGGTTCGACGAGCTACGGCATCGAGGCTTATACCCATACGGCTGGCGCCAACGCCGCCGGCAATGTCAGCGTCATCAACAGCGGCGTCATCAAAAGTGGCGCCGATGACGATCCTTTGACCGCCAATGACCACAGCGACGGCATATTTGCCTTCTCAAAGACCGAGGGCGCGGGCGCCACCGGCACGGTCAGCGTCACCAACAGCAACGACATCACCACCGTCGGAGACGCCTCCGCCGGTATCCGCGCCATCGCCACCGCCACCGGCACCGGCAATGCCAGCGAGGTGAAAGTGACCAGCACGGACGGCGCTATCACCACCTCCGGCCAGAACGCCACCGGCATCCATGCTGAATCGACTGTAGCTGATTCGACCAAACGTTCAGGCGATGTTATCGTTACCAACAGCAGCGACATCACCACCAATGACTCGCTCGCCGCTAGCCACGACGCCCAGGCCATTTTGGCAAAGAGCACGAATGGCAATATCCTTGTCGACAACAGCGGCAAACTGGTGACCAATTCAGGCAGCGACAGCCTGCAAGCCAGCACCGGCGGCGCTGGCGCCATCACCATCGACCAGAAGGGCACGATAACGGCGAACGGCACGGCGGCGGATTCGGCGGCGGTTTGGGCGCAAAACGTTGATGGCGCTATCACGATCGAAAATACTGGCGCCATCAGCACGGCGGGCTCGGATAATTCCGCTGGCATTTTCGCCAATTCAACCGGCGCGGGCAATGTCAGCGTCACCTCAACGGGCGCGAACATCACCACCACCGGCGCCGGCGCCGGCAATGACGGCATCGCGGCCCTGGCCACGGATGGCGCCGCCAGCATCGACTTCACGAGCGGTACGGTGACGGTGGCCGGACAATCGGCTGGACTTTTTGCCTCGAGCGCGGCATCGCCGGCCACGATCACGGTGACGGCTGGCCTCATCGACGCGACCAAGACAACCGGCGGCGTTGGCGCCATCGAGGCCCTATCGGCTGGCGTGGGCGGCAGCGGCACGGTCAATATCGATGCGGCCTCCCAGGCGCATGGCGGCTGGGGGCTTGCTGCCGCCGTCATGACCGGCGGCGCGACGCAAACCATCAACAACTATGGCCTCATCGACGCCCTCAGCGACAGAGCCATCGTCGGCGACGCCAGCCCCGACACCGGCACGCTGAACATCAACAACTACGGCACCATGACCGGCGGCGTCACCGCCCTGACCTCGGCAACCACCATGGTCAACACCGGCCTCTGGAACCTGAGTAATTTCGCCGATACCGACGGCGACGGCGCGCGCGACACGCTGGGCGTGGCGGTATCCGATTTTGGCCTTTCCGGCAACAACACGGTCATCAACGACGGTACGATCAACCTGCTCGGCGGCGTCAATGCCGCCACCTTGGATACGACCGGTCAGTATGTGCCGCTCGCGGCCGGCACCGTCTTGAACGCCACGGTTGCCAACCCCTACAACGCCATGGCCATCGGCGGCCCGGCGCAGGCGCAGATCCTCGGCGTGCAGACTTTCAACAATGTCGGCGTCATCGACATGAGTTCCGCCAGCCCGGCGGTCGGCGATGTGCTGGTCATCTCCGGCGGTCACACCCCTGGCGTTGCCGGCAACGGCGTCTTTGTCAGCAATGGCGGCACGGTTATCATGGATACGGTTCTCAACGAAGGCGGGGCGAACGCGCAGTCTGACATGCTGGTGGTCGATTCCACCCTGATGGGCACGGGCGCGACCAGCCTGGCCCTCGTCACTTCCGGCTCCGGCGCTCTTACAGTTGGCAACGGCATCCCGTTGGTCGAGGTTCTGAACAAGACGCCTGGGGCTTCCGCCGACGATGTATTTCTGTTGGCTGGCGGCCGTATGGTCAGCGGCGCCTATGAATATGACCTGTATCATAATGGCGTTGGCGTCGATGCCGCCGACGGCAACTGGTATCTCCGCTCCATAGCGTTGCAGCAAGATCCGGAGCCCTCGGAACGTCCAGAAACGGCGCTGTACGTGCGCAATATGGCGGCGGCGAACGGCATGTTCATCCACACCCTGCATGATCGTCTGGGCGAACCGCAATACACGGAACTCTATGGCGGTAAAAACCAAACTTATGGCAACAAAGGGCAGGACAATGACGCGCCGGCGGTCTGGGCCCGTGTCGTCGGCCACAGGACCAACACCGAAGCTGGTGGCGGCGCCATCGATACCAAGACCGATACCGGCCTGGTGCATCTGGGCGGCGACATTGCCCACTGGAACGACGGCCACAGCCGCTATCACCTCGGCGTCATGGGTGCATACGGCAGAAGCAACACCGACGCCTGGGTCAACGATGTCCCCTACACGAACAGCGGCATCCGCCGCAAAGCCTCCGGCGATGTGGAAGGATACTCGCTTGGCCTGTATGGCACTTGGTATGGCAATGACAAATATCCGGCCGGCCCCTATGTCGATGTCTGGGGGATGTTTAACTGGTTCGACAATACAGTGAAAGGCAATACCCTGGAGAGAGAGAGTTATAAGAGCCAGGGTGGAGTCGTCTCGATCGAAGGCGGTTATGCCTTCATCGCCCGCGACGACGGCAAACGGCAGTGGATGCTCGAACCGCAGGCGCAGGTGGCATACGCCATGTACACGGAAGACAGGCATGTGGAGGCGAACGGCACCAAAGTGAACAATGACGACGGTGACGGCATCGTCGCCCGCGTCGGCGTGCGGATGTATAGCCGCAGCACGCAGCGGGACAATGGCATCCAGCCCTTTGTCGAAGCCAACGTGTGGCACTATTCGATGAACAACAGCCTGGATTTCAACGGCATGAAGATAAGCGACGGCGCGCCGACCACCCGTTATGAATTCAAGGCCGGCTTGCAGGCCGAACTTACCCAGGGCTGGCAAGTGTGGGGCCATCTGGGCGGTCAGTGGGGTTTGGACGGCTATAACCGCTATGAGGGCATGGTTGGGCTGAAGTGTGTTTTTTAGGCCATTTGCCTGAGATCAATCAATCTTCAATTAAGGCCGTGGGCGCGCATAGCGCTCACGGCCTTATTGTTTTATCCACCCTATTTCCTGTCCCCTGACCCCTGACACCTGTCCCCTGTCCCCTGTCCTCTGAACGCCACAACAGCCGTCCTTTGCCACGGTCGATTCCCGTCCACTCGTCCACATTAAAGCCAATGGCCAAGAGACCGCAAGTAGGGAGGAAATCCATAGGCTCGTTCGTGAGCCAGGCGCCAAAGTTGGCCAGCACCGGGTTATGGCCGACCATGAGCAGGGCGTTCAAAGAGGCGGGATTTGCCCGGACGAGGCTCGACAGCAGCCAGACATCGGCGGCGTAGATTTCCTGGGCGTAGTGGAGAATGGCCTGGGCCATGCCCGCTTTCAGGCGCTCCATGTCGATGACAACCGGCGCGGCCTTGACCAGACTGGTGGTGAAAACGCCCGCCGTCACCGCCGGCAGTTCACTGTAAATCAGTCCCAGATCGAGACGCCCCTGTTCTCTGTAACCTGTCTCCTGAAACCTATAATCTGTAACCTGTTTTAGACACGACGAAATTTATTTCTGTGATAAATAACGGAAAAATAAGATGATAGCGATGACAGACGGGTGGATATTATCTAAACTTTACCATTTAAATCCATCGTACCCTTGAAAGCCAACATATTTTCATCATAGCATATCTATAAAAAGGTGTGAGCGGCGAATTTGAAAGTGAGGAAAACCGCCGCATACGACGGTTTTTTAAGGAAAATCGAGCGATTTCCATTGCGGATGGCGTAGGGCGCCGGAAAGGGGGACGGTAGGAGAGAGGGTGAAAAGGTTGTGATGCGCCGCTGTGTTGGTACGGCGACTTTTTTATTATTTTTTTGTTACAAAGAAGGTGCTGTCATGGATCAAAAGAGAAGGAAGGTGTATCTGGCGTTGAGCTTAATCCCGGCGGCGGCTTTGCTGTTGCCCATGTTTGTCGCCAATTCGGCGCGGGGGGCGTGTACGACTAATACGGATGGGTCAGTCACGTGTACAGGCGCCGCCAACACCATATCGGGACCACGGACAATTACTGTGGGTAATGCCACCACTCCCCCCGCTGGTACCATTAAAGCCGTTGACGCTACTCCCACGGCGGGCACAACGCTTACCCTCGACGGCACGGTGGCGCCCATAACGGTCACTAACTATGCCAAAGGAGACAACTCAATCGGCGTCAATTTGAGCAATGCCACCGGCGATACCGGCAACCTGTCGCTCATCATGAAGGGTAACAATACCGTGACAACCGCTCACGGCACGAGCATTCTGGTCAATAATTTTGCCACGGCGGCGAACGGCGGCGCGGCCAATATCACCATTTCCGGCACTATTAACGTGACCAGCAATGACCCAGCCGCCGGCGCCGGCGATGACGGCATCGAAGCGACCACCCATAACGGCGGCACGGCGAACATCGACATGTTGCAGGCCAACGGCACCATCACCGTCAAGGGCGGCGGCAACGGCATCCTGATTGAATCGCTGAACACTCCCTCAGGCGCCACCGGTGGCGGCAAAGTCATTGGCAATATCGGTTCCGGCATAACTATCGATATCACCGATCCAACCGCCGCCTCGGCCTATAGCGGCATTAGAGCCTTTACACAAGGACTGGGAACTGTGAGCCTGGAGACAGGGGCCACGATCAAAGCGAAGGGAGACAACACCAACGGCATTTGGGCCAATGCCACCAGAGGAACTGTCGATGTTACCAATACCGGCCTGATTACTGCCGATGGCAATACTAGCCTCGGCATCAATGCCTATACCACGGCTCCGGGGAACGCCAATCCCGCCGGGAATGTCTCCGTCATCAACAACGGCAATATTTACAGCGGCACTGGTCTGCTGGGCGATAGAAATGACGCCAGCGGCGGCATAAAGGCCTACTCGGAGGCCACCGCCGGCACCGCCGCCACCGGCACGGTCAACGTCACAAATACCGGAGATATCACCACCTTTGGCTCGGCCAGCGAAGGCATCAATGCCTATACCTCTTCGACCATCGCGGCTCCAGCGCGTGGCGTTACCGTCACCAACAGCGGCAACATTAACACATCCGGCCAGAACGCCATCGGCATAGACGCCAAATCGACCACGACCAACAACAACGCCGTCGCCACATCGGGCGATGTCAACGTGACCAGCGATACTGGAAAAATCACCACCTCCGGTGATCAAGCCGTCGGCATCTCCGCCCGATCGACCGCAGCTTCGGGCCTGTCGGGCAAAGCCACCGTTAACAACAGTAGCGACATCGATACGAACGGGGTATCCGCCAGCGGCATCCTGGCCAATGCCCAAAGCGGAGTTGTCGGCGTCACCAATTTCGGCGCGATCAACACGCGGGGAGATGCGAGCAACGGCATCCTGGCCTATGCCAACGGAGGAAATGTCAGCGTCACCAGTGACGGCCAGATTACCTCGGACGGCAACACCAGCTTTGGCATCAATGCCTATACCACGACGATTGGCGCCAACAAGGCCGGTGACGTCACCGTCGGCAACAGCGGCATTATCAACAGCGGCACCGACAACACTGGCAGTAGTAATGCCGACAGCGGCGGCATATACGCCTATTCAGAGACGACCGGCGGGGGCAATACCGGCACGGTCAGCGTCACCAACACCGCCGCTATCAACGTCGACGGCAATGACAGCGAAGGCATCCATGTCTACACCAAAGCGACCGGCACGGGCGTGGCGGGTGATGTTATTGTCACCAACAGCGGCGACATCCATAGCGGCATCGGTAGCGATCCCCTGGCCGGCAATGCCAACAGCGACGCCATATACGCCTATTCAGAGACAAACAACACCAAAACCGGCACGGTCACTGTCACCAACACTGGCGCTGAAATCATCGCCGCCGGCGATAATTCCGCCGGCATTCGCGCCATCACCAATGCGACCGGCGCCGGCAAGGCCGGCGATGTGACCGTCACCAGCACGGGCGGCACCATAACGGCCACCGAGGGCGCTCAATCCTACGGCATCTTTGCCCAATCGAAAGCGAATCCTGGCTATGAGACAGGCAAAGTTTCCGTGACCAACAGCAGCACGATTCGCACCGAAGGAACGAGCGAGTCGGACGGCATTTCCGTCGAATCGCTCGGCGCAAATGGCACGGTTTTCGTCGACAACAGCGGCGCCATCACCACCTACGGATCAGGTGGGGACAACGAAGGCATCTACGCTATAGCCGCCAACGATGTAGAGGTTATCAACAGCGGCGCCATCACCACGAACGGAGCAAGCGACTCGGCGGGCATTGTCGCCAACTCAACCGGCACGGGCAAGGTTTCCGTCACCAACAGCAACGTCATCAGCACCACCGGAGCGGGCAACAACAACTACGGCATCTACGCCTTAGCCGCGAGCGGTCCGGTAACCCTCGCCAGCAGCGGCCCCAGCATTACCACCAACGGATTGAATAACTCGGCGGGCATTTATGCCGCCTCGCTTGCCAATGGCGATGTTGGCGTCACCAACAGTAGCGCCATCACCACGAGCGGCGCGGGCGACAGCAACGAAGGCATCTTTGCCCAGGGCACAGCCGGGGTAACGGTTGGCAACAGCGGCGGCATCACCACTGCCGGAGCAACGAATTCGGCTGGCATTTTCGCCAACTCGACCGGCGCGGGCGCTGTTAATGTCATCAGCGGTACTGGCGCTATCACCACCAACGGAACAGGCGACAACAACTACGGCATCTACGCCCTAGCCGCGAGCGGCCCGGTAACCCTCGCCAGCAGCGGCCCCAGCATCACCACCAACGGATTGAATAACTCGGCGGGCATTTACGCTCAGTCGCTTGCCAATGGCGATGTCGGCGTCACCAACAGCAGCGTCATCACCACCAACGGATTGGGCACGGGCAACGACGGCATCCTTGCTCAAGCCGCCAACGGCGCGGTAACGGTTAACAATACCGGCGGCATCACCACATCCGGCGATACCAGTATGGGCATCGCGGCAACATCGACGATCGGCGCTATCAGCCTCAGCAACGGCGGGATTATTGCGACAACGGGGGCCGGGGCCAACGGTATCGACGCGGCTACCGACTCCGGGCCGATCACCATCATCAATAACGCGGCGGTGAGTTCGGCGCAGGCTGACGGCATCCTGGCAACCACGACCGGAACTTCCCCATCGTTTACCCTCACCAATCAAGCGGCGGGCAATGTTTTCGGCGCGACCGCGGGCGTCGCCCTTACCGGCAATTTCACGAGCGCGGCGATTGCCAACTCCGGGACCATCGGCGCGGCCAATGATTTCGCCATCAACGCTGCCACCCT
>Ga0209629_10004155_pt1 | contig 10644 bp, 2 predicted proteins | sample TergutCu122P5_FD_187286 | JGI IMG/M metagenome (GOLD analysis project Ga0209629, IMG submission 187286) | Cubitermes ugandensis P5 segment gut microbial communities from Kakamega Forest, Kenya - Cu122 P5 (SPAdes) (version 2) | ecosystem: Host-associated > Arthropoda: Insects > Digestive system >... | reverse complement strand
AGGATGTTCCACGCGTTCTTTGACACCGCCGCGCCCTACGCCGCCATCCATATGGCCCCGAACACCTGGTTCAACGAGGGCCTGGCGGCCTATTACGAGAATATGTCGATGGACGCCCTCCCGAGCCGTTTGAAGCAGCGGCTTGATATCAGCGTAAACGGCCAGTTCGCGCTGCTTTTCGACAGATTCCTGTATATGAGGATAAAGGACCCGATGGTGTTTAACTATCCGCCGATGAAAGAGGACCAGATGCCGTCGCAGGGGAACATTGAGTTTCTGCATTATACATACGCCCCGCTGATTGTGAAACTGCTTGACGACCAGGCGCGGGACAAGGGCGGCCCGCCCGACGCCGCGCTGAAATTCTGCGTAAGCCACGGCGCGTCCTTCGACGATAGGTTTGTCGCGTTCGAGACGGCGCTTAATCTGCTGGGCCAGGACGACGGGCAGAAGTTTTGCGAGACATACCTGATGAACCCCCAGATTCCGCCGCTTTGGTATCTGAAACCGTATCAGCCGCCCGACAAAGAGGTGCTTGGCGAACTGAACGATTTTGAGTATGTCCTCGGAACATGGTTCAAACAGGACGACGCGAATTACCACACGGATAATATTTCCTATGAACAGCTCACGGAGGCGGAGGCCAATCTGGACAAAGAGCGCGCCTCGTTCGTATCGGCTGGTATGGGCGGCGCGATTGAAAACTACTGCGCCCCTGTCTATGCGCTTTTAAACGACTATTTTTACCGGGCGAAACAGAAAGGAATCAATTACAACGACCCCGACCTGCGGAAAAAGATGTTCGCGGAGAGCGGGGCGAGCTAGATACTAGAGGCTAGAGGCTAGAGGCTAGTACTGCGTAAAATCTAAAACTTTACACTTCGCCTGCGCAAAGAACAGCACCTTTACATGCATGAACTGGATTGCTTCGGGCGAATACGAGCGTGGGCCGCCAAGTCATTTGCCCTCGCAATGACGTGGCTGCAAGCAGCCACATACCTTCCCTGCCGTCATTGCGAGCCCAACGGCGCTTCGTATACTGATACGTGTACGGGCGAAGCAATCCAGTGGGATTTGTAAAGATTTAGATAATACATTGTACCAGAGGCTAGATAAAACCGGCACCGTAGGGCGGGGGCTCTGCTCCCGCCGCCCCAGTCCCTGCTGTCATTGCCCCGCTGTCATTGCCTCCAGCCGCCGTCATTGCGGCCCCTACGGTTGCCGTCATTGCGGGCTTGACCCGCAATCTCCACTACGAACTGGGGTTTGTCGCGGATGTTAGGCAGCGAACGTAGGGCAAGGGCTCTGCTCTTGCCGCGCCCTGCCGGTTTTATACCATAATGTTTGCCCGGACGGATTTAAACTTGGAGTGGCTGGAGATTGCGGGTCAAGCCCGCAATGACGGCGGCGGAGGGCAATGACGGCAGGGGCAACGACGGTAGGGGCTGGGGGCGGCGGGAGCAGAGCCCCCGCCCTACGGTCTAGAAGCCAGAGGCCAGAAGCCAGAAGCCAGATAAAACAGCACTGTAGGGAACGGTCTTGACCGTTCCGCCTTCATACCGCGGCGCGATGTCTTGCACTTCGCTTCGCGAAGCGGCCCGGAGGGCCGGTTTTGCCGGAGGCAAAACTGCAAAAGCATCGCGCCCTACGGCGGCATGGCATCCGCCATCACCCCGCCGTACCCATTCCGAGGTACCCGTAGGGGCTAACAGTGTTCGCCCGCTATTTGAACCCCGGGCTGACGGAACATTCGGCTTATATTTAACCGTTCCTAATAAATTTAGTACAACATTATTGACATACTGTTCCAAAAGTGATATCATAATTTTATAAGATTTTAATGCGTCGTCGCCCGGTTATGTCATAAAGTGCTCAACTAACCATAACATCATGATTATGCTATTTGGTTATACTATTTGATAAAGTATAATCATGAGATTGTGTCTTATGGTCTTTATATCAATAAAATGCAACTCGCTTCTCAAATTCAGGGAATGACAATTAATCCAAAGACACCCTCAGGCCACCCTGTTGTTAATCGAAAGCTGTGCGGCAGTTTTATCGGGAGGGGGCTTTAAAGTTTTAATAAATTTTAGGAAGGCTGATAAATTTATTAAGGGGTGATACCGGATTATTATTTTAATAGGTACTTATTTTATTTTTGGGGGGTTCTGCTAATGAGTTTAATGAAGCGCACGAAAGCGCTCAAGGCCTCAATCGCCGCGATTCTTACCGCGGCAATGTGTATGTCCGCGCTTCCGGCAACCGTTGTTATGGCGACGACCGTAACGCCGGACCAGGATTACCGGTTCTATATGATACCCAACGCCCATATTGACACAGCGTGGACGTGGCCTATAGAGCATACGGCGGAGGTCGTCATAAGGGACACGTATGAACGGCAGATTGCGAACCTGAACAGCAATCCGGCTTACAAGTTCACCACCTCAGCGTCCGTGCACTATCAGTGGTGCAAGGAATATTACCCAACAGACTATATCCAGGTTAAAAAGCTCGCCACCACCCCCTTTAACGACCCTCAGTGGGGTATCGCGGGCGGCCAGGTAGTCGAGCCCGACCTTAACGCCCCGAGCGGCGAGGCTTTCGCGCGCCAGGGTCTTGAGGCCCAATGGTATTTCTACAAAGAATTGGGCAGAATGGCCAACGTGGCCTATGTGCCGGACGTTTTCGGCTTTACGGGCAACATGCCTCAGTTCTTCAGAAAGACCGGTATGCAGAGCTTTATCGCGACCAAGCTTAACTGGAGGTCCGACCCGGGCAACGGCGCCCTGGATCCCGGCCCATGGGCCGAGAGTTCAAACGGGCAAAGCGGCAACAGCCGCGAGTCCGACCTGTTCTGGTGGGAAGCCATGGACGGTTCCGACGTGCTGGCGTATAACTGCATGAGCGACTATACGTCCTCCTATTCCTCCGGCAACCTGACCAGCACCACTATGACGAGCAACGTGTTCGGGCGCCTGCGTTATTCGGGCAGTGTCAGCGCGAACACGATCGCGGGGGCTCAAAACGGCGGAACATACTACTATAACTGGGACAGCGGCATCAGGTACGCGGTCGGCATGTTCGGCAGCGGCGACCACGGCGGCGGCCCGGCAGCGGGCACCGGCAGCGGTCAGATCGGCTGGCCCGCCGCGCTCGACGCCAGCGTCCCCTCGACTGTTGTCGAAGCCAACATCTCGAACTATTTCGACGCCCTGCGCGGCAAGGAAGTCAGCATGACCGGCGACACGGTCAACGCGGTTCCAAATGCGCCGAACGTTGTAGCGGCCGACGGCCTTAATAACGTTTACAAGCACGTGGGCGAGAATTACCTCGCGTATCACCGCGGCACATACACATCATGGTCGCGCCAGAAGAAATACAACCGCCAGGGCGAGATTAAGCTCGAAACCGCGGAAAAGGCCGCGACGCTGGCGTTCTGGGCCAACACCCTGGACAACAACAGCTCGGACAAGATCAATATCGGCTGGAACAGGAACTCTGTAAACCAGATGCACGACATTCAGCCGGGTTCCGCTTCGCCGCCGGTGTATTATCAGGCGTTCGCGAACCATGAGCTGGTCAACAACCTTACGAACAGCGTACAGAGCAACGCGCTGCTCGCGCTGGCCTACCGCGCCGATACATCCAGCGCGTCGGCGGGCGTGCCGATATTCGTGTACAACGCGCTGTCATGGCAGAGGGACGGGGACACGTCCACAACCGTGACCCTTGACAGGCACTATAACTATGTCAAGGTCGTCGACAGCGCGACCGGGGATGAACTAAAAGCCGACGTCGCCGTCAACAAAGACAACACGGCCAAGGTCAGCTTCATCGCCAAAGGCGTGCCGTCCCTCGGCTACAAGGTATTCTACGCCATCGGCAGCGATACGCCGCCGGCGGCCCAGACCGATCTCGCCGTAACGGATTCGGGCAACTTAATAACCGTCAGCAACAGCGTTCTGAAATTCACCATAGACAAGACGACTGGCAATATGCCCAGCCTGATAACGCTGGCCGACGGCCACGAGACGTTCAAACAGGACGCGGGCATCCAGGGCAACGCGCTTCAATGGAAAGTCGATACAGGCGGCGGTTCCTATCCCGCGTGGGATATGACCAGCGGCGAGTTCATGTCGCCCGCCACCGCGTTTAACACGGTAAACACCGTGGCCGCGCCGGTTAAGGTTATAGAGAACACGCCGGAAAAGATAACGGTAAGGGTAACCCAGACGATACTTGACCCGACCGACGGGGCCCCCTACAACACGACGCCTTCCACGATAACCCGTGACATCACGCTTTATTCGGGCAGCGACAAGGTTGACGTTCATCTTGCGCTGGATTGGGAAATGTACCAGAGAAACCTGAAGGTCGCGTTCCCGGTAGCTGTGGATACGACGGGCGCGAGCTACGAGGAAGCCTACGGCGCGATGGACGCTTCGAAAGAAGCGGCAAGACAGATCGCGCAGGCCGCTTTGCTGCCGAGCGATACTTCGGCCACCGGTCCGTTGCTATCCAGCATGGCCAGCGGCATCCCCCCCTGGGAAGGCGCGCTTGGCCGCTCCACACTGCGCGACACCCGCTGGAACCAAACCCGTTTCGAGCAGTCCGGCCATAAATGGATGGACGTCTCGGACGACAGCACGGTTGACCAGCACGGCATGAGTATACTGAACGACGCGAAATACGGCTACGACGTTCTCAGAATGACCCCGAACGGCGCGACGGGAACCGGCACCGACGCGGGCATCGCAAGCGGCAGCACCTATGTCCGCGCGCGCCTGACGGTCGTCCGTTCGCCCATAAGCTCCAGCGAGACCCAGGAAGGAAGCATATACCAGCCGAGCAGCCAGGTCATCGACCTCGGCCCGCAGGATTTCAACTACGCGATTTACCCGCACTCCGGCACGTGGAAAACAGCCGAGACGTCGAATCGCGCGCATGAGCTCTGCTATCCCATGCCTTCGTTCCAGACCGCCGCCCACGCCAGCAACGACCCCACCGGCAAGATGGGCAAGCAGGCTTCCTTCATGTCCACCAATACCAAGGATGTCATTATCGGCGCGGTAAAGAACTATGTTCTTGACCAGACGGATAAGAACACAATGGTCATCAGATGCTGGGAAACCACCGGCAAGGACAACGTACCGGTAACCGTGACGCTGCCCTCGAACGTCGTTTCCGCCAGGGAAGTGAACATGCTGGAGGTGCCTTACGGCGACCACAGCGATGTGAATAACAGGGTCACGACCTGGCCCATCCCCGCCGGAACGAATATGGACACGATTTTCCTCGGTTATAACGATAACCTGGATAACGGCGTCACGAATTACAATAAGATTGTGGAGAAACCCATCAAATTAAACGGCGACAACACAATCAGCTTCAACATGAACCACTATGAAATCACGACGATTAAGCTGACGCTGGCTCCGTACGCGGGCGCGCAGGTTCAGCTTAAGCAGTCGCCCGTCAGCCTGGCCGGTTTATTCGACCTTAAGGGCACAAGCCCCAACTCCGCCAAGACGGCCGGCAACCTTGACGGCGCGGGCGACACCATCCCCGCGGAGCTGTGGAACCCGGTTCTCGATTCCGACATAACCGTTCCCGGCCCCACGACGGTTACGCCCGATTATAACGGCGTTAAGTTTACCCTGGGCCCGGCGGACGGCAACAACTTTGTAAGCTGCAACGGCGAGACGGTCCCGGTGAACGCGCCGGGTTCGAACAAGATCTACATACTCGGCTGCGGCGTATCGAACGCGCAAAACGGCACATTTACCGTTAACTACGCGGACGGAACGACAAAAGCGCAGGATATCTCGTTTGCTTACTGGAAGTCGATGCTGACCGGCTGGAGCCCGCTGGACAAGGCGGACGTGAACCCGTATGTCTACGATTCAATCGCCCAGGTTTTCAGCCACTGGCATAACGGCGTAAAGGACATGCAGACGCTGGATAACTTCCTGTATGTCTACACGATTGATGTGGACCCGGGCAAGACTATTCAGAACATAACGCTTCCGCAGAACACCAATATGAAGCTCGCGGCTATGACCGCCGTATACAGCCCGATTTCGGGGTTCGGCTTCACCAACGAGAATTTTGTCCAGAGCGACGACGAGTATTACTGGAACTTCTCGGATCAGATTGCGGGCTATTCAATCGGCACACCGGCTGATAAGCTGAACATCACCGGCCCGACGGAACCTGTAGGGCGCGCGGATTTCGTCGCCGTCACAGCATCGGGAACCCCCGGAAACAGCGGCGAGGGCCCGACCAACCTGCTTAAAGACGACAGCGGCTCAAAATGGTGCAATAATAACACCACCGCGGCCAACGCCTGGTTCGTATTCGACGCGGGCGCGCCGGTCAAGTATCCGGGCTATGTAATACGCGGCGCGAATGACGACATGAGCTACAACTCAAGGGTACCGAGCGCCTGGACTATTTACGGAAGCAACGACCCCAACGGCGGCAGTGACGGCACATGGAACACGGCGGCTGTCGTAGCCCAGCAGTCAGGCCAGGGAACCATAACCTCAAATTATCAGCTCAAGCTGTTCAGTTTCACCCCCGGAGCCATTCCTGATTCAGGATACAGGTATTACAGATTTGTTATAACCAGCACCGGCGCGGGCAACGGCACAGCCCTCGGCACCGGAAACACCACCGTGCAGTTCTCTTACCTCGGCCTTTACACCGCCTTGCAGGAGAACGGCTCCTTGAACGCCACGGTTGTGAATGATGTGACCAAGGCGGGCAATACCGTCACTATCGCGACAGTCAACGGTCCGAATGTGGTTGATCTGAGCGGCACTGTCGCGGCGTCAGCCGTCGCGCCGGTCTCGGCCATGAGCTACATTTCGCTTAAGAAGGGCCTGAATGTCAAGATCAACGACGACACCAAGCTCGGCTTTATGATCAACCCCAAGGACGCTGTCAGCTCGCACATATCCGTTGATCTGAAGTTTACGGACGGCACCCAGCTTAGAAACTTGGGAGCGGTTGACCAGTACGGCATAGGTCTGAACCCGAAAGCCCTGGGCGACGGCGGGAAAATTATACCGGGCCAGTGGAACTATGAGGAAGCGGCGCTGGGCCCGGTCGCCAAAGGCAAGATCGTGTCGGATATATTATTTGGTTTCCAGGCCGACGGCTTGAGCCCGGGCACACCGGTGGACGGCACCCTGGACAACGTCTCGATTTTCAGGGGCGAGCCGAGCTATCCGGACGTTAAAGTGAACGCGGGGCTTTATACAGCAGACGGCACGCTGGTCAGCGTCAGCTCCAGCGATGTCGTGAGCGTACACTCCAACACCACCGTGGCCCTTAAACCCACGATAGTCCTCGACGCGAGCCATGCCGGAGCCAACTTCTACGTTAAGACGTTCCTCTGGACTCCCGACACGTTTATGCCGGTGGCCGACGCGAACATCATTCCGTTCGGGGCTTACCCCTCGAATTCGACGGCCGAAAACGCCTCGATAGCGTACGCGGCGGCGGACGCGAACAACGCGAAGTTTACGGCCAACTATACTTACAACAGCCCCGACGGCATGACCGAGGGCGCGACACAGTTCGCGTGGTACAAAAAAGTTGGCTTGAATTATTCGCTGATTCGCGGCGCGACCGGCAAAGTCCTTCAACTGACGAACACGGACGTGCGCGCGATGGACGCTGTCAGATGCGTGATAACCGTGATTGACAGCAACGGGGATCAGGGCAAATCGACCACCGCCGACCTCGCGGTTTACACGAGCGAGCTCGTTGGCGGCACTGTCGTATACGAGACGACAGCCAACGGAACGGCCAAATACCTGATTGACGGCGACGTCAGCGACGCCAACAAATGGGACGCGCCGACGGATCCCGCTTACTCCGGTTATCAGGGTCCGCCGCCGGTGATCGCGGTACTCCAGACGCCCGGCGGCATCATCAAGAACATTTCTCAGATACAGGTCTGGAACGCCAACTCAGACCCGAACGGCCAGGCTTATGACCAGGATCCGAGGGCGGCCACTTACGATTTCGACATATCGTACAGTTCGGACAACGCGCCCTGGACAAGCGACGCGGCGCTGAACTGGACCACCATCCAGATTCGCGGGAATACGGATCCGGTCAGGGTCATTAACCTTGGCGGGCCGGTGCCCGTCCGGTATGTCAAGATTACGGTTATCACGCCGAATAACGGCGGGGACACCTGGGATGTCGGCGTCAAATCCGTCAGGATTCTTGAACTACAGGGCAACTCCTGTATTATTGACTGATTGCGGAGTTAGCCGCTCAAATCAAATTTAATGTAAGGTAATATTAAGTTCGACGCGGCGTTAAACCGCGTCGAACTTATGTTATACCCGCCGTCATCTACTGGAGATGTGCAGATTTTCAAACTATATCGGGGTGGGAAAGAATGATTTTTTATCAGGCGAATCAGACGCCGGATGAAGGCGGCCAGCCGGACATCAACCGCGCTGACGGCAGTGAAAGCGGGCATCCGGCCGAAGGTAAAAAAAGGGGAACTCCATGGCTTAAATGGGTAATTGTCCTGGCCATCATATTGGCGGCATCCGCAGCGGCGATAATCATCTTTACCATCAGCCCCCTGAAGGGTATCGATCAATCCAGGTTTTCGATCAATTATACGGTAACGGTTGACGACCCGAATGTGAAAATTCTGAACGTTAAGGTAGGAATGCATATTGACAGGCTCGCGTCTAACCGGATCATTGACTTATATAAGGGGAAGGTTGCCGTCCCCATGCTTTCGTGCGCCGACGACAGCGGGAGCGGCATAAACTTTACGGACGACGGGGATTTTATATCCATCGGCCCGATTGACAGCTCAGCAAAGAACGTTTACCTGAGCTACAGCGTCAGGGTTGGGAACGCGCCGAGCGATTACAGCTCGACAAACGTTTACGGCGATCTTTACGGCGATTTGCTGGTGTTTTCCGGCGAGAACGTTTTAGTGACCCCATATATCGATTTATCCGAAATAACGAATACCGAAAAGTACATCAGTTCCGTTTCGTTCAAGCTGGACGCGAATTTCGGATGGAAGGCGATAATCCCATACCGGAACGCCCTGTCCGACGACTGTTCTTTTTCTGTGGACAAGCCCACATGGTCCGTTTTTAACGCCATTAATAAATCCGCTTTCTGTTTCGGGCAATTTCAACGCATGGATATAGGCACGGGTGGCGCGGTCTATATTGACAAACAAGCCGAGGGCAGCATCCCGAATAAATCGCTGGAAGTGCTCGCAACGTTCGTACAGTACTATAAAGGGCTATTCGGCGACCTTTCCCCGGACGCGCCGCTGGTATTGCTGCGCAATGCGGAGGACAGTTCAATGATACTCGGCGGCGTGGGCGCCAAGGGAGCGGCGCTTTCCGCTCAGCTGAACACCGCCGACGACTGTCAGACGCTTTCCTCCACGTTATTTCATTTGTATTTTGACAGCAAGGTAAAAGCGCCGAACCTGCGCTATCCCCCAAATAATTGGGTTTACACAGGGCTTTCGGATTTTTGCATCCGCAAATCCTCAACGTATCTTTCGCAGAGCGTTAAGGACGCTTTTTCAATCACATATACCGACGAATCTGAAATGACTTATCTTGAATACCTGTATTTTTCGCTCAAGGAACCGGGGTTCCTAGTGCTTAACCCCTCGATGGAAGGCAGCATGGCGAAGGCGCAGAATGAATATTATATGAGCGTTAAAGTGCCCGTCATGATCGATTTCATCAATTACGCCATCGCGAATAACGGCGGCGGCCTGATTTCCGCTTTATTGGAAATGGGCGGCGAAGAGAAGAATCTGGACATTAACGCGCTGCTGAAGGCTAAATGCGGGAAGTATTACGACGCCGTGCTAAAAGCCTTCGCGGGCAAAACGCTTGTCCCGAATTATAATGACTATAACGCCGACGAGAAATACTCGGCCGATGATATTGTTTCCGAGCTAACCTACCAGGAAAACTACTTCTCCGATTTATTCGCTCAGGAGCAGATAGCGTATGATTTTATGCCGCTTTACCTGCTCGACCCCAACAAGTTTTACCCGGCGGCGCAGGCGCAGGGAATCCGATATAATACCGATGAGATTGAGGCGGAAGTCAAGGGCTTCTCCAAAACGCTGGACCAGCTGCTGATGGAATACGCCATGTATGCCAAACTCGCGGGGGTAGACGACATAACGCAGCCCAAGTTAAGCGGCCAGCTCTATTCGGACGCGAATATCGCGAAATGGGAGGCGTTCTGCAATAGTTTGGGGTATAAGATGGCTGATAGTTAAGAAATTGTCCAGAATCAAGCATTTCCTCGCGGCCGCTTTCTGCCGCGAGATTGACCATTTCGACGGTATTTTATTCACAGATAAGGTAAAGAATTAATATGAATAATGAGCTTTTGTGTAACCTCGACAAAATACACACAACGGACTTGGGCGCTGAGAGGGTCAGGAAAAATCTGAAATTGGACACTCCTGATGTCATAGCATGGTGCAGGCAAAGTATTTTATCCGCCGAAGAAATATTCCGAAAGGGCAAAAACTGGTATGTGCGTTCTGATAATTGCGTAATAACCATCAACGCCCACAGCTACACGATTATCACAGCGAACAGGGAAAGG
>Ga0209629_10004154_pt1 | contig 10647 bp, 7 predicted proteins | sample TergutCu122P5_FD_187286 | JGI IMG/M metagenome (GOLD analysis project Ga0209629, IMG submission 187286) | Cubitermes ugandensis P5 segment gut microbial communities from Kakamega Forest, Kenya - Cu122 P5 (SPAdes) (version 2) | ecosystem: Host-associated > Arthropoda: Insects > Digestive system >... | reverse complement strand
TCTTGTTTCTTGTGAGTGCAGATAACATGTCTACTGAGGCACCTGTGCATTACAATATAGTAGTACCCAATAATGTAGGAGATAGTAAGAAAAATATTATCACATTACACTGTAAGATTTTAACACCGACAGACACTATTTCTATGATACATGCTTTTCTTTACAAAATTACATTCAGTCTTGGAATGCCAACAATGGTAAACAAGTCACCTTATATTCAAACTAAGGCAATATCACATGGTGTGTAGCAACTTACCTGCCTACAACTGGAATTCAACATCAGGAATGTGTTAATTGCTCATAATACTCCACAAATATTAATTCCACACCTAAAACAACAGTTTTATACCACATTGCAAAAGCTAATGTTGCTGTGCAACACATATTGCAAATTCTACCACATAAATAACACCTTTCATGGTGTTTTTTAAATATAAGAGATTCATGTGCAGAAAAAAAAAATTGTCACCATCATGAACTGATACTGCATAACAGAACATTACAGGGTTACAGTTCAGACTGCACTACAGTCCATTCTATAATGAAACACATCACAACTTTTGATGAAATTAAATATTATTAATGAATATAGCCAGAATCTATGTGGGGTGAAACAGGTAGAAGTATGCATGATGTTCAAGAAAATCAATGCTGAATATTCTAACCCCCAAAACAAACTTTAGTGTATACAGTCAACATTTTTATGATTAACCAACTCTACAAATATGAGAGTGGTACATACTTGGACTGAACTTACTGGTAGGTTATAATTTTGCCTCTCATAATGTTGATATGGAGATAACAGGTTTCCTCACTGTACAATTCCCTTAGAAAACATACCAAACCAGGTAAATGCTGGAACATGAGACACGAAGTGTCCCATCACAACACTCAAGAATGCAGTCGGGGTTTATATTACACTATAAAAAATAAAGATTAAGTTGTCCCTGTCCACGCCATGAAAGCAAATATGGGGGGGGGTGGTGGTGTTCCTCGCATGGGTGCCTTTAATTCTGTTATTTATAACAGCAATGAATATGTTGATTTTTAACACTTTGCAATTTAATTATATCCAAGTATAGTTTTCTGCAGGTTGTTTTCTTATTTTTGTCTTCTTTTTTGATGCATTAGATTGTTGGACTTTGTTCATATTTGGTATCCAAGGAGAATCCTAAATTTTCTATTCTGAACATGGTAGGCATGTTAGGCAAGGGTCAACATCATATGCTGACACTTGCAAAACATGCATGCCAGGTTCTTGTAATAAAAATAGTTGTGTTGACTGCATTATTATAACAATAATTTGGACATTAGTCATCATGTTAATTAGAATTTACAGGAAGGTGTGAATGTATTTATATCACTGTCACACTCCCATGGTGCAAGCTGCTGTGCCGACATCTTTGTAAACCAAAAGTAAAAGATGCTCCTTCACACTAAAAATCATACCATTTCAGTATCAGTTATCATATAAAATTTCTAGACCTTACAAAGGAACATAAGATTATAAATTATGTGGCACCAAGCCTTGCTTTATGATGTGTATCATTACACAGACAGACAATGATACAATCTAAATTAGTTATGGTGCCATGCTCATTGGCAGTTACCGACATTTTGTAGAGTACTCCTTTGACTACCCTGAAGATCAAGGCAGCAAGTGTCTTAAAAATGTAGGTAACCTTTTACCAATTGACAATATAGAGACCTGAATGTTCCATTTAAACTAAATTACACATGAAATTAAATGATAAATTACAACTATATTACCATAATGGCTACACGGAAGGAAGAAATTAAGAAAATAGCTAAGTAATTAACAATTGCACCAGTCAAGTAATCATTAAGGTTTTTAGCCTGTCTTCAAATACTTAACATAAGTTTCAGAATTAATAAGTTTTAACACAAAGAGTAATGTCCAAATCATTGTAATAATCTGTAAACTGCAGAAACTCATGTATGAATATAGCCCCTGAGGATGAATTAGATGGTTTGAAATATGTTCAGCTTGGCAAATTTATACAACTTTGTGGTGTATAGTGATGGTCTAGTATATAGCTTCTCAAACTATGTGTTGCAAGAAATCTAACCACCCACAATGCAGTTCACTACGTCAATACTAAAATTATCATGGCACTGTCAGTCACTGAATGGTATATCCTCAAACTGTCACTTGGTGGAGGAGCAACAAGCATTCAACACATGTATTTGTACATCATGTGCAGCAAAGCACTGCATAACTCCTTAAGCAACATAGTTCTTTACTTTCATTTATTCGCTCATTGATTTATTTATGTGTTCCGATGAAGGTGTGTCACTGTACGACAGTTTTTAGGTGCGTTCACAAGATTGCGAAAAGCGACTATTAGTTTTGTCATGTCTGTCCATCTGTCTGACCACATGGAACAACTCGGATCCCACTAGACAGATTTTCATGAAATTTGATATTTGAGAATTTTTTGAAAATCTGTCAAGAAAGTTCAAGTTTCGTTAAAATCAGACAAGAATATAGGGTACTTTACATGAAAACCAATATACATTTTTTGCCGTGTCTCACTCATTTATTCTTAGAATGAGATGTTTCAGACAAAGGTTGTAGAGACAATCAAAACACACATTATGCGTTGAGTAACTTTTTTCAAGAATCGTGCCGTTTATGACATAACATGGAATAATAATGTGGAGCAGGGCAGGCCACAGATGACAATATGGCCCATGCGCATTGCATGCTGGATACCTAAGACTACAAATACACAAACTCAGGTTGTGTAATACTCATTGCTTTTCCACTGCAACAATGGTTGCATGAACGTGCCTCAATGTTACGTTACACGTACATTTCCTGTCTTGTTAATAATAGAAATGGTTAATTTACACTTATTTTATTTCATTAAAATTTGGAATTCCCATGCAAATGTGTGGTGTATGTGGAAGTCATCCTTCAAGAGTGTCATGGGTGGGGGGAGGGGGTTCTGAGAACCATCATATAGCAATAATATCATTAAAAGTCATATAGATCCCATTAAAATATGCTTATATCAACATCTTGTAATGAAATCCCCGTGATATCCAGTAATCATCTCTGAGGAATTTCAGTCAACTATGCAATACGAGAAAATAAATGATGGAAATGGATTCATCTGTTGTGATGAGTCTGGCATTTGTGTGCTGTAAATAATATAAACTCATTATCATCCTTTCACCATGTACAGTATAACACAAGAAACTATCCATATGTAACATCTGTTTATGTCTGCAATACAGTGACATCACCTATAATTTAGTTCTCTGAATAATAATAATAATAATAATAATAATAATAATAATAATAATAATAATAATGTTGCCTGAATCTTACATACCAACTAATGAACTTCTATATGCAATACTATATTAGTCTAAAATGTTAATATTAAAACACTTAAAAAACACTCCAACATGTTTCGATCATTATTCAGATCATCTTCAGGGAGCTCGTAGGTTCCTTGCTAAAGTCACTGAATTTAAAATTTAAAAATGTTAAAGGTCAATTGTGGTGATGCGGCAGCATGACGTTTGGTGTGTGTGCGTGGCCATGCACACACACGAAACGTCATGCTGCTGCATCACCACAATTGACCTGTAACATTTTTAAATTTTAAATTCAGTGACTTTAGCAAGGAACCTACTAGCTCCCTGAAGATGATCTGAATAATGATCGAAACATGTTGGAGTGTTTTTTAAGTGTTTTAATATTAACATTTTAGACTAATATATTATTGTATATAGAAGTGCATTAGTTGGTATGTAAGATTCAGTGAATTAATAATGCACGGTGAAACAATAAAATTAATCAGGTTGCCTGTTTAAACCACTGCATTGTCTCTCAATTTACACTTAGAGTGTATTACTTAAACATTTTTCTAAATCAAATGTGGCAAGATAAGGTTTTGAACCCACGTGTAACAAAAACATACGTGAAACCATCAAGGCCTAGGAGTGACGTTTCTATCAGTTCTTCCCTTTTACTGTAGAGTTGCTCATCATCTTCAAGGGCAGGCAGGAAGGTTGTGTTTCTTTTCTGGTAACCTATCATCAGAATCATTACTCTTGCTCTGAACACCGAAGGCTATGCCTGTAAAACAGCAAGCCAGTATATGATGAATAAACACTCTCAATACCATTCCTTTTAAACAACAGCCATTATTTTCATAACAGTGACCTCCTTCATCAAACAAATTTTGTCAATTCATCCACTCTTAAGATATATAAAAATGTACTCTTCATATTTCGTGCACTAAATTCTTTTTGTACAACGGTATTATCAGGGCCAAGCACGTATCTTCCCCAATGAATCACTGCTACTGTTCTTGTATATGACAGACGAAGGCCAGTCAGTACATGCAAATTACGTTTGACTTTTCTCTTGTGTTAGTTGCCCAGCAGGTCAGAAAGGAATGGGCATCACATTGATAAACTCACTCCTCATAACAACCCTGATGATGCAGATACAGCAAGCCTCTGAAACACTCATAATGTGTTTCACTGTTGGAGAAGTTGACCCCATACTCTTGTCGATATGCATGACAGCTGATTGCTAAAGCAGTGTGCAAGTATTGTGGTATGAGTTTTTGGATATGTCATAATCCCTACTATTTTATATTATTATTATTATTATGCATGAGAGTGGTATAGCACTATACCACATTCTAAATCTGGGTATTAATCGCAAGTGAGTGGTTAGTTTTGTGCTTCAACCGGTTTCCTGTAGAAAGGGCCTTTGATACCTGGTGGGCCTCAGAAGTGGTGTGGATGTACTAACAAAATGAAAAATTGCTGTCCCTGCCAGAAATCAGACACTTGGTTGTCCACGCTATAGTCAGTACTCTGCCAAAAAATCAACTGTCTTGACTTACAATCAACACAAACACATTTATGAAAATAAAAATTAAGGATGAGTGCTGGAGTATTTAGGGTCTAATAATTTTGAAATGTGCACACTTACCATTTGAAGATCTAGTTGACCTGGTCCGATTAAGACGAGGATTTAAACTTTTCTTAGTAATCATAATTGATAAAGACCTCTTTAAAGGTGTGTCAGTAGTGGGTATATCATCAAGGCTGATCCCTAAAACAACAGTTATCATTCCATTGACACTATCTACAACACCATGCAAAAGTCAAACTTATATAGCAATGTAAGTAGGACAACCATGCAAAAGACAACAACCAAGGAAAAAAATTTGTGATATATAATAGTCAATATTAGTCCTGGTATTACCCAGTGTCTTGGCATTTTCCTGCCTGCTCTGTTCCAGCAACTGGGACCGTGCCTTTTTGGCTAATGTTTTGCGTGCATACACAGCATTCTTCATTATCACAGGCATATTGGCATCCAGTCGTGCTTCTTCAGCAATATGTTCAAAGAATTCTAAAACAAAAAATAAAACTAATACCTTAATACAGATGTGGTGTAAAGGCATCAGATTATTTTTTTAGTAGGTAAGCACTGTAGTAGACACACTTAATAAGAAGTGGGTAGATTTTTGAAATTTATTTTGAAATATGATCCATATTAATATGAAAATTCTGACTGAATATAGACACACATAATATGAAGGCAATATTGTATTCCCTTGTACCTACTTCGCAGTTTCTTCACATCTGGAAGTATTTTTGTGCGCAATGCGGATGGGCTAATGTCAGTCTGTAGTGCACCCTCTAGATGGTGTACCGAATCTTGTGCCACACGTAACCGGCGCTCTGCTTCTAAACGTGCTGTAACTTCCAAACGCAGCTCAGCTTCTGGCAGTTCTTGCTCTGTAAGCAAATCCTGCAGACCCCATACAACTTACTATCATGGGAACATAAATATGTCTCAAGTTCTGGGATGAAGTTAATGATGCCTGTTTCCCCTCAAATGCTCCAAAGTGTAGGGCTTGGCTAGCAAGACCTATGACTTAATAATTACACAATTTAGTTATTCATTTCTGTACATAATCTCCACTTGTACAGATTCAAACTCTGTTACATATAATCAATACAACCATGAAGTTTTACACCAATGACAGTCAGTTCAAAAGAAACAGTTCAACAAAACTAGTGTGTCTGTTTAATCTGTACATCTATACACAATTTCACATGTGTAGGTCCAGAGGTTTATTTGTTGTTCCCATCAAGCCTAAGGTGGATACAGTTTTTACATGGTCATCCACTTTGCTTTACATTCTACAATAGAACCATCTTAACAGGCTGGAAAATTTTTGAAAAATCAGTTCCACCTTCCTCATCTTTGTCTGGCTTGGCAATAGTGAAGGGGGTTTTTTTAATTGGGAGAGGGGTGAAGGCAGCTATAAGGAGAAATCAATATTATCTGATGGATGTAAAATTTAACACAGTCTCCAAATCTTGGTGGGGGGGAGGCAGAATATTCATATATTCTTACGTGTTATTGAAACAGCACGTGTTTATGAAACTTACATTTAAAGAAGAGAGTAGTTGTTTAGAATTTTGGGAAATGATTTGCTTTTCCTCCTCCAAAACTTTAGCTCTCAATTCATTTTCTTGAAATCTGGAAAAGATACAAAACATAATACAAATTTCAGACTTCTAACAAAGAAAATATGCTGTAAAAGAAATGTTCAAAACACTGTGGTCAAAATAATTATTATTCCTGTAAGACAAACTGTTTGCAAAATATTATGGCCCACATATGTTTTGCTTCACAGTTAGAGGATAAAACAGGTATTTTAATATACAGAAGGTACTGAGGCAACAACATATAAGATCAGCTTCATATCACAGGCCCAACTGAGCAGGTTCTTTTCTCTCTTCTTCACCTAAGGCTGGGGAGAGAGCGAATCTCTTGATGTAATATTATATTAATATATTAATAATGTTGTATTTTAATCAGTCAATAAGGCAGGAGTGCACAGATCACAGGTGCCAGGTCATTTGGGTGACTAAATTGTGTATGGTGGTACCTAATATCTGTGTGTCCACAATATGGAACTTCACATGATGTGACTATTGTGGCACCTACAATTTTAAGGTGGCTTCTGATTTTTTAAAAATTTGTGGACCCCTGTAATAGGGGATGAAGTCCAGTTAAAGTGATATTGTAATAACAATAATACTGAAATGTAATATGTAATAAATATAATGAAATATAATAATGAAAGTCCAGAATAATAATGCAACTAATGAAGATGGTGTAGTGGTGATGTTTTAGGTTTGTATTTGGGACATACATGGTTCAAATACTGGTCAGGTTCCTGACAGTGCTGATGGTAAATGTGATTCTTTTCAGTCTACCCAGTACATCATTGTGCAATACCAGTACATCCTTGGTACTGGATTATCAAGTTTGACTCATGATGCAACTTCAGAGTTGATGACTCATCATTTGTGAATAGTCACAGCCAGCCAGCATGAAAATATTCACCTCTAAACCATCAAACAAATGTCTTGTAGATCCCATAACTTATGTTTTTACAAATAAGTACAAATAATATTGACAAGTGACAACATATGCCAGCAAAATTGTGTCTCTGCAGACTGAAAATGTAGGATATGATTACTTTGTTCTGAACCCTTACAAATAATAATTGCTTATATCATGATTATTTGTGATCATCTCTGCATCTTGTATGATGCTACATAACTTCTGCAGTTAAAGTATTTAAATAATGTATGAATCAGTGGAGTTTATGCTATTCCAAAGCATTTCAACATGTCCTCTTACTGTCTTGTACAGAACATATATGAAGCTGAACAGCTCTGTTAGTATACTGGCTAGGCTGTAGGCTGGATGGTGAATGAAGTGTAGTTCAATGTCCAGCCAAACCAGAGATTTTTCTCTTCTCCATAGCTTCCAAACTGGCTCCTATTCAGTGGGTACATGGGGCTAGTTCCCAAGGACTGAAGTGGTGAAAGGGTGCAGAAGAACACCCATCTGCTCCTTAATGTCAAGGTTAAAGATATGTGGAACTATACGTTCATTCCCCCACATGCCTTCATGGTATGCAAGAGGGTGGTGTTACTCTTACAGAATACAAATGAAGCAACACAATTCTGTGTCACAATGTTATGTTCACAGATAATGGTTATAAAACACATAATATACATTCATTTCTATTTCTATGTGCTGTCTCTTGCCTGGTTAGATGATCAAAACCAATTTATACAGTGCATGGGCAATCTGTGAACTGGGTTGTGCATAGTCAGTGACCATGTCAATGGACTGACAAAAGGCTGTCCCTTGAGCCCTATCCCTTTGGTATGTGTGAATGAGGAGGAAAGCAATGGAGTGTGGGTTGGAAGGTCTGTTCCTTCGGAGAGCAAGTGTTGCAAATCACTCTTATTTTGCATGTTATATGTATGGTAAAGCACTTGGATACTCTTGGTTCTGCGAGGAAGGTATTGCTGAGTGCCCAGACTAGCCAATATGTAGGCTGGATTGTATTAATTTTGTATAGGGCTAGTTTCTGTGTTTTTTTTACTTGCTGAGCACACATGGGATTTTAAATCCAACTATGCTGTAATCTTTCTGGGAGGTATGGGGCCAGGAACAAGAGGATTTATGCAGACTAGGCAGTCCAAATTATTATTATGTAAGTCTTTGGTATTGACAGTGCCCTTATTTGTTCATTCATTATTTATTCACTATCAGAAGACACTGCTGATTTAATGCCTAGGAGGGACTGAACTCACAAGTGTTGATCTTCTCTTTCTTAGTACTGTTCTGTTTATTAGTAACTGGTGTATAGATTTCATTTGATATACTATACACACATATGCACAGTTACTTTATCAGCTGTATGTTTAAATATACCCTTGTTATTTGCTGTATTAATGGTTTCGCATTTCTTTGTGGTTGTTATATCCAGGCTGTATAAAGTGAGACTGCCATGTAACAAAATGATGCTATAGAAATATAGAACCTACTCCAACAGACCATCCAATGAACATCTGGTTCAAGATTGAAGCTAAATGAAGCAGGTATTGAGAGGAATACTAAAAGGATGCAAGACAATACCTCTCTTCTATCTCTTGTTTCTCTTCCAACAGACACCGCTGCTCTTCTTCAATTCCCTGTAAATGAATCTGCAAATTCTGGGCTGCATATGATGTTTGACTGTTCCGACCATCTGACTGATGTAGACTTTGGAGGATATTCTTCTTTTCTTCTTCAAGTTCTGACAAATTTTTCTGCACAAAACATACTGAATGACATGAAGGTATTCTAAGCAAAGCACAGTAAAATAATTTACATGTTATTTAGTTGCATTTTTGTGGTTTGGTGTATGTACTTACCATAAGACTTTGTGTCGTACTCTGAAGTGCCTCTTTGTCTTGCTGCACCATCTTCATGGCTGCAATTGTCTCTTCATATTCTAATTTCCTAATTTCATGCTCCTTTTGGAATTCTTTAATCATCTGTTCCAGGCGTCGCTTCTCTTCATCCAAAGCCACATTCAACTTCTCCAATTCCTATGAGAACATTTCAAATGCATTGTAAGTTTGTATGACAATAAATGAAGCAGTATGAGAATAACTGTTGTTGCTGGTGTTAGTTGTAGTAGTACTGGTGGTAGTGGTGGTGATAGTAGTAGCAGCAGCAGCAAACTTAGGAGTAGTAGGCATTGCTGCTGCTGTTGTTTTACTCTTGTTACTGCTGCTGTCTCATTGCTATCTTCATCACCACCACCATCATTGTCATCACATTGCTGCTGTTCAGCTTCTTCTATTACACTATGTGACACAATGCTGTCCTGTTCTCTACTGCCAGAAGGAAAAGGCGTGCCTGTTACGAAGAAGATGCATAGCATATGGAGGACAGAATATGTACAATTTGATATGTGTGGGAAAACAAGACAGCAATTTCCCTATATTTCCAGTAACAAAGTCTATTCTGCCACTTTTCCCACCTACACTTCAAATCTGATTTTAAATTAGAAACTAATGTGCGTGAACTTGACATGTGTTTACCACTTCTAACGGCAATATTTTTCTACTTCTGGCTGATCTGTGTGGTTAATATAAATTTCGGATGAACTCTTCAGGGAAGATGTTCCTTATGGTACTGTTAGATGCTGCTTATGGTGCAAACAGGTACAGTAATTCATGGGAATTATAATTTATGCCTGGCATGTAAAGAACCCATACGAATTTTTGTTTTATTATACTCCTATGTGAATCATTTATACTGTTACACATGGGCCTTCCCAACTGATATAAGCTTCTGAAGAAATCTTAGAATTTGACCTTGTTACTTGGGACACTTCATCAGGGGAAGCAATATAGAGTATCATACTGAGAATGTGTAGCCAAAGGACTGATAAAACTGCAAAATGAGGAGCAGTTTCCTAATGTGTATTCTTCACCAAATATTATTAATGTGATAAAACAAAGAAGCATGAGATAGACAGGACATGCAATATGCACGGAAGAGATGAACAGAAAAGCAAATGTAGGTGTAATGTAACGTTCAGGCACATTCACGTAACCGCTGATGTAATGAAAAAGTAATACACACTACATATTCTGAGTGTGTGTCCATAGCCTTAGTTATCCAGTATGCAAAGTGTATGCACCGTATTCTGTGGCCTGTATGGACCATATATTTCCACATTATCTCATATAAACAGAATAATTTTCGGGGGGGGG
>Ga0209629_10004153_pt1 | contig 10647 bp, 8 predicted proteins | sample TergutCu122P5_FD_187286 | JGI IMG/M metagenome (GOLD analysis project Ga0209629, IMG submission 187286) | Cubitermes ugandensis P5 segment gut microbial communities from Kakamega Forest, Kenya - Cu122 P5 (SPAdes) (version 2) | ecosystem: Host-associated > Arthropoda: Insects > Digestive system >... | reverse complement strand
GTGCCACGACGCCCGGCGCGGCTCCCGCGGCGGGTGCCACGACGCCCGGCGCGGCGGTTCCGCCGACCGGCGCCGTGCCCCGAGCCGCCCTGACGGGCGCCGCCGGCGCGGCCGATACCCCGAGCGCCGGCCCCGCCTCGCCGTTGGGGCTGGGCCCCAAGCCGGACGGGGTGCCGATCTGGCTGGCGGAAGAGGACCTGCCGAAATGCACGGACTGCGGCACCTGCTACCAGGACCTGCCGCAGCTGTTCGAGCGGACGACGATCCTCGTGGACGGGCAGGCCCTGCAGGTCAGCCGGCTGAAGGAGGGCGGGCTGGAAGCCCTCGGGCCCGTGACCGAGGAGTTGGCCGCGCGCATGGACCGGGTGAGAGACTCTTGCGATTCGGAGATCATCCAGTGACGACCACGACAGTGGGCCAATTGGCCCTGTTGCAGCGCCGCTTCGAGCGGGATCCGCGCAGCTTTCGCGGGCTCATCCTGTCCGATGCCCTGACCACGGTCGCGGCCGAGTTCGCGCCCGGCCACGAGCTCAGCGCCGCCTTCGTCCACCAGCTCTGGGACCAGCTGCTGGCCGGCGGCGAGGTCGCCTCGGTCTTGATGCGGTTCCTCTGGGCGCTACCGATCGGCCGCAAGCGGATTTGGCTGAAGGGCGTCGACGAGCACTTGCGCGAGCGCTACCCGATGGTGAAAGGGCTCTCGGCCTCGTGGCCGGCCAAGAACGGCATCGGGCCCTACATCGTCGATCCCGAGACCCGGGTCAAGGACTTCGGCCTGGTCAACCGGGGGTACATCGGCTACATGGAACTCGGCTACTCGCTGCGCGAGGTCGAGTTGCTGGTGTGGCTGGAGGCGCTGCGCGACAAGCAGTGCGCCGACCGGCCCTGCATGATCGGGAAACTCCACCAGCACCTCGGCCCCGGCGCGGGTCCCGGCGTGGGCGTGGGCGCCGGGACCGACCCCGGCCCCGGTCCCGGCGCGGGCGTGGGGGCTGTCCCGGGAGCGGGTCCCGGCCCCGGCGCGGGTCCCGGCGCGGGCGCTGGTCCCGACGACGTCGTAGGCGGCTGCCCGGTCCGCATCCCCATCCCCGAGATGTTCAAGCTGTTGGGCCAAGGGCGCTTCGACGAGGCCCTGGCGCTGTTGGAGGACGCCAACCCGCTGCCCGACGTGACCGGCCGGGTCTGCCCCCAGGAACTCCAGTGCCAGGGTGTCTGCATCCACCAACTGCCGATGTCGATCGGCCAGATCGAATGGTTCCTGCCCGCGTGGGACAAGCGGGCCCACCCCGGGCTGGCCACCGCCCGCCTGGAGAACCGGCCCGACCCGTGGACGACCGCGGCGAAACCCCCGGTCGCCATCGTCGGCTCCGGCCCGGCCGGGCTGATCAACGCCTACCTGATCGCCCGCGAGGGCTACCCCGTGACGGTCTTCGAGGCTTTCCACGAGCTGGGCGGCGTCCTGCGCTACGGCATCCCCGAGTTCCGCCTGCCGAACGAGCTGATCGACGACGTCGTCGACAAGTGCCGCCGGTTGGGCGTCCGCTTCGTCACGAGCTTCGTCGTGGGCAAGACGGCGACGCTGCAAGACCTGCTCAGGGCCGGTTTCTGGCGGGTCTTCGTGGGCACCGGCGCTGGCCTGCCGACCTTCCTCAACGTGCCCGGCGAGCACCTCAACAACATCATGTCGGCCAACGAGTTCTTGACCCGCGTCAACCTGATGCACGCCGACCGCGACGACTGGGACACCCCCCTGCCGGCCGTGGCGGACCGGCGCGTCATCGTCGTCGGCGGCGGCAACACGGCGATGGACGCGGCCCGGACGGCCCGGCGGCTGGGCGGGCGCGTGACGATCCTGTACCGGCGGACCAAGGCGGAGATGCCGGCCCGCGAGGAGGAACTGGAGCACGCCCTAGAAGAGGGCATCGAGCTGGCCACCCTGCGCGCGCCCGTGGCCTTCGAGGGCGATGAGCGCCACTTCCTGACCACTGCCGTGGTCGAGACGATGGAGTTGGGCGCCCCGGACAGCTCGGGGCGGCGCCGGCCTGTGCCCACGGGCACCACGGAGAGAGTGCCGGCCGACCTCGTGATCATGGCCCTGGGCAACACCTCGAACCCGATCATCCGAGACTCCGAGCCAAGGCTGCACGTAACGCCGAAGGGCGCTATCTCACTGTTCGACGGGTCGCAGAAGACGTCGCTGGCCCAGATCCTGTCCGGCGGCGACGCCACCCGCGGCGGTTCGACAGCCATCCTGGCGGCCGGCGACGGCCAGCAGGCAGCCCGTGAGATCCTCTCCGGCGAGCCGATCCGGGCGGCCGAGATCCCGGGCCGGCTGGCCACGGCCCGCCGCTTCACCGACATGGCCGGCGCGCCTCACCGCATCCTGGCCAAGATCCACCTGTCCGAGGGCATCGAGGAATTCATCGTGGCCGCCCCGGCGATCGCCCGGACGGCCCAGGCTGGCCAATTCGTCCGCGTCCTGCGGGACAAGCAGGGCGAGCTGATCCCGCTGACGCTGGCCGACTGGGACGCCAAGGCCGGCTGGATCGACCTGGTCGTCCAGGGGCTGGGCGTCAGCTCGCTGGAGATCAACCGGATGGAGACGGGCGACAGTTTCGCCGGCGTGGCCGGGCCGCTCGGCCGGCCCTCCGAGATGGACGCGGTGCCGCCCGGCCAAACCGTCGTCTTCGCCGCCGGCGGGCTGGGCCTGCCGCCCTGCTACCCGATCGTCCGCGAGCACCTCCGCCGGGGCCACCACGTCACGCTCATCGCCGGTTTCCGAAGCCGCGGGCTGATGTTCTGGGACGCCCCGGGCGAGCGCGTGGGCCAGCTCCAAGCCCACTTCGGCGCCCTCCTCGACGTCGTCTACACGACCAACGACGGCTCCTTCGGCGTCGAGGGCTTCGTCACGACGCCGCTGGAGGCCATGCTCCAGTCCAACCGGTCGATCGCCTCGGTCACCGCCATCGGCCCGCCGGTCATGATGAAGGCCGTGGCCGACCTGACCCGCCCCTACGGCGTGCCGACGGTGGCCTCGCTCAACTCGATCATGGTCGACGCCACGGGCATGTGCGGCGCCTGCATGGTCCCGGTTCACGAGGGCGACCAGCTCGTCCGCCGCCACGCCTGCATCGACGGCCCGGAACTCGACGCCCACACCATCGACTGGGACAAATTCCTCCCCCGTTTCAACCTCTTCAAAGCCCAAGAACAGGAAGCCAGGGCGCGACGGGGGGCGTGAACCACGGCGTTGCGGGACGCCGCCCAGGCAGCTAGAGACCCGGGCGCGTCGGGGCGTGTGACGACGGGGCGACGCGCCACAGGGGAGCAACTTCTTACCGGAGGCTGTCCGGTGACCGGTTGCTGCGTCCAAAGAGCCAGGCCTGGTCGGGTCCCGACCGCTAACCTCACCGAAACTGAGAGCCACGAGTACTTGACATGATGGGGGGGGGGCATCTGTAACGTTGCTTCCAGAGCCATTCGGCGCCGTTTGTCTCCTTGTTATCCGCAACATTGAAACTAAGGAGGCGCCCATGAACGGGAGCCTGAAGAAGAAGTTGGTCGCGGGCGCGGCCAGCAGCGTCCTGGCCGTCGGAGGCCTGATCGCGCTGCCTGCCGCTGACGCTCAGGCCTGGACTGGCACGTGCGGCTACTACACCTATCACTCGGCCAGCAACCAATACACCTGCACGTGGGTCAGGCATGTCCTGGGCTACGGCTTCAACTCGTACGCCTACGGCGGCTGGGCCCAGCGGGGCTATTCATCGATCTCCCCGATCTGCGCCGTCAACGAATGGTTCTGGGGCTATCAGCAAGGCTAATGAAAGGCCGCCAAGTGACACCTTCCGCCACAAGATAATGGCTAACCACGCCTGTCTCGCAGACGCTGGAGGGCGAGAGGAGACCTGGTCCGAACCCCTGATTCCATGACTGATCTGGCTCCTGGGGCGCACGATGTGGCGCCCCAGGAGCCACTACTATGAGAGGATACCGATCATGAATGTCCGACGGCTGTGTGGAGTCGGAGCGATCTCCGCGCTATTGGTCTGCCTCGGCGCCTGCTCGACCGGAAACAGCGGACCCACGGAGCCTGGTGCTTCAGTTGTCAACCGTCCCGTCGCCCAAGGCCCCTCCCAGGTCACGGCCCCCGGCGATCCGCCCCAATTCACGGGACCGTGGGCGCAGGAATTCGCCGACGCGTGGTCCCAGACGACCGACCCGGTGGCACGACAAATTCTTTCCGACGGCAATATCACTGACGCCGAGATGGCCGAACTCCAACAGAGCTACGTCCAGTGCCTGGAGAACCTGGGCTTCTCCGATATCGTGATCGGCCGGGCTGGCCAGATGAGTTTCACGGCGCCCGACGGAGTGACTGGCTCGGACGCGGTCGACGCGCTCCAGAAGCAGTGCGGCGACAGCACGGGTTGGGAAGTGGTCGGCCCGCTGAACTCCTTCGTTCGGGGCAATCCCGACCATATCGACCCCAACGTCATCATGGCGCAATGCCTGGTTCGAGTCGGGCTGAAACCTGAGGGATACACCGGCGACGACTACAAAGCCGAATTCGAGTCGAACGCCCTGCCCGAACCGAGTCCCGGTACCGCCGACTGGCAGAAGTGGGTCGCCTGCAACACTGACCCGGCGCATGCCACGTGACACCGCGACCGGCCCGGGCGCTCGCGACCCCGTGGCGGGACAGGCCCGAGAAGCCTCGCCGCCCAGGATGGACCAGGTCAGTCGCGACCCCGTGCCGGGGCAGGTCCCACCCGGGAGGCCCAGCCGAGAACGGCCGGTGTTGGCCCGGCCCCGGTCGCCCGAGCCCGACGCCCCCGCCCCACGCCCTGCCTCCGTCCGATTCTCACCGGCGTCTCCGTCCCCACCCTCATCAACATCTTCGTCCCCACTCTCATCAACGTCTCCGCGTCAAACCGGTCGCCCGGCGATCCCGAGGGCCGAGCCTGAGCGACCGCCGCCGCGACGTCGGCCGGGCCGGCGCCGGCTGACTCTGGCCTGGTCGTTCGCGGCGGTGCTGGCGGTGGGCCTGACGGGGCTGGGTCTGCTGGCCGGCTTGGCCGTGACGTGGGACGACCCGCCGTCGATTCTGGCTCCGTTGCCGGCGTCGGGCAGCGCGGCGGTGACCACGCGGCTGTTCGACGACGCGCAAACCGTGACCATGAGCCTGGACAGCGGCCCGCCACAGGCCTGGCGGTCGCCTGCCAATGGTCGCCTGACACGGCTGTCCTGCCGAGTGGGCGGAACGGTGGCCTCCGGCCAATCGGTGGCCTCAATCGACGGGCTTCCCGTCCTGGACTTGGCCACGGCCGTGCCCTTGTGGCGCGATCTGGAGTTGGGCGACAGCGGCCCTGATGTGACCGCCGTCGGCGAGGAACTGGTGCGGCTGGGCCGGCTCGACGCCCCCGCCCCCGAGACGGTGACGGGCCCTCTGCTGCGCGCGTACCAGAGTGCCGCTCGCGACGTCGGGCTGTCGGCGAGCCAGGCCGGGACTTCCAGCATTCCCCGTGAGCGCATCGCCTGGCTGCCGGCGGCGTCCAGCCCGGTGGCCGCCTGCCCCATCGCCGTCGGAGTGCCGCTGGCGCTGGACCAACCGGTCATCACGTTTCAGCCGAACATCGTGGCCGCGACCGTGGTCTCGCCGGCGACCACGCTCGTCCCGGGACCCCGGACTGTGACCGTCGGGGCAGTCACGGTCAACGTGCCCGAGAACGGCGTCGTCACCGACCCGACCGATCTGTCCGCCCTGGCGGCCACCGGTCAGATTCGCCAGTCGTCGGACGACGCCAGCCAGGCCAGCCTGTCCGGCCGCTACCGCCTGGCCCAGCCGATCGAGGTCGGCGTCATCCCTCCGGCCGCCCTGGCGACCGACCAGGCGGGCCGACACTGCGTCTCCAGCGGGAATCAAACGGTTGCCGTGACCGTGGTCGGATCGGAACTCGGCCAGACTCTCGTGACCTTCGCCGCCGACCCGCCTCGTGAGGTGTCCCTGCGCCCGCCGTCGGACCTGACGTGCGGGTGACGGGCGAGGGCCTGGCCCATTGGTTCGACGAAGGCCGAGTCTTGTTCAGCGACTTGACTTTCACGCTCTTGCCCGGCCATGTCTACGCCGTCACGGGACCGTCGGGGTCGGGCAAATCCACCCTGCTGTCCATCCTGGCGGGTTGGCTGGCCCCGCGCTGTGGGCGCATCGATTGCGTGGATGTCCACACGGTCCGGTGGGTCTTTCAGAATCCCTACGGCGTGGCACGCCGTTCCGCGCTCGACCACGTGGCCCTCCCGTTGATCGCCGGGGGCTCGACCCGCCGTCAGGCCGAGCGGGAGGCTCTCGGCCTGCTGGCGTCGTTTGGCCTCGATCACGTGGCCGACTCGGACTTCGCCGACCTGTCCGGAGGCGAGGCGCAGAGACTGATGCTGGCCCGAGGGTTGGCCAGCCGCCCGGACCTGTTCCTGGTGGACGAGCCGACGGCCCAACTCGACCGCGGCACGGCGCGCGAAGTCAACCGCGCTTTGGCGGCCCTGCCCGACCGTGGTCTCATCGTCGTCATCGCCACCCATGATCGGGAGACCGAGGCCGCTTGCACCGACGTCGTCGCGTTGGGCCGGTCATGACGCGGTCCTCCGGGGCAGTCCGGCCACGCTGGCGCGACATGGCCGGCGAGGCCTGGCGCGACCTGACCTCGGGCTCGACCCACGCGGTGGTCTGGATGGTGCTCTGGGTCGCCCTGGCCGGCGGCCTGGGCTGGCTCGACACCTCCTACGTGGGCGGACTGGTCGACCGGGCTGTGACTCACGTCGCGGCGGGCGGAGCCACCTGGATCCTGGAAGCGCCCGGACGGATCTCTGGCCCCGCCTGCGACGCCCTGGCCGAGGCGACCGGCGTCCACGCCGCAGGGGCGCTGCGCCCGGCGGGCAAGATCGCGACCGCGGCGCTGCCCGGCGCTCCCCTGGCCCGGTACGACGTGTCCCCGGGTTTCGGCGCGGTCGTCGGCACCGGCTCTCGCCAGGGTGTCCTCGTCTCCGACCAAGCCGCCGAACAACTCGACCTCGGGCCGGCCCAGACCGTGTCCACCGCAGTCGGCCCGATCATCGTGGGCGGCGTCTACGCCTATCCCGACGACGGCCGGCGCCCCGGCCTGGGTTACGCCCTCCTGTCCCCGACCGTGGCGCCAACTCCGTTCGACGAGTGCTGGCTGACCGTCTGGCCGGCCGACGCGGCCACCACCGCCCTGGTCCACACCAGCGTGCTTCCGGCGTCGGATCCCAACGCGGCTCCGCCCCGCCTGTCCCAACTCAACTCGACCCTGGCCGCCGACTTCGACGCGACCGCGCAGTACACGGGCCGACCGACCGGCCAGGCTCCGGCCGCCGGCCTGATCTGTGGTCTGGCGATCGGGTTCGCCAGCGTCTGGCTGCGACGGCTCCACCTGGCCTCCGAACTCCACTGCGGTGTGACCCGGCCCGCGCTGACCTGGCAGATCCTGCTGGAGACCTTGGCCTGGTGCGCCGCCGCCTTCGTCGTGGCCGTGGTCGTCGTCATGCTGACGGCGCTGCGGGCCGCCCAGGACCGAACCATGATCGCTGCGCTCGGGCTGAGGCCTCCCGTCGCAGGCTTCGCCGGCGCCCTGACCGGCGCCATCGTGGCCTCTCTCGGCGTTCGCGAGAAGCACCTGTTCAGGCTCTTCAAGAATCGCTAGGCGGACGTCACCGGGCACCGCCACAACTGATCGGCGGAGTTCACGAGGGGGGCGGGCTCTCAGCCGGTGCGCACGACCACATCGAACTGCTCGTCGTCCCAGATCGCGGGGTGCGGGCCCGCCGGGCGGAGTCTCGGCCGCGCGGTCAAAGGCACAACTCCAGCCGCCGGCCGGCCAACACCCGCCGGGCAACAACCCAACCAGCAACACAACCGCCCCCAGGGGGGGTCAAGATTCGGTCGGCACTGACAGGCGTCGCTCAACTCGATCCGTCGACGCCACGCGCAGGTTGGGCGCCTGCCTGGTCCCGGTCCACGAGGGCGACCAGCTCGTCCGCCGCCGCGCCCGCATCGACGGCCCGGAACTCGACGCCCACACCATCGACTGGGACAAATTCCTCCCCCGTTTCAACCTCTTCAAGGCCCAAGAGCAGGAGGCCAGGGTGCGGCGGGGGTGGTGAGGCTCTGAGCCCGTCGGACCCGTCACGAGGGGACGGTTTCGCCCATCGGCGCCGCCGGGTCCAGTGAGCCCTCCGGACCCGTCGCACGCGGACGGCGCTGAGTCCCACCCCGCGAGCGTCCGGGTCGTCGGCGGTGCGCCAGAAGTAGGGAAGGGCCCAGGACGACGACTGGCCGGATTGGTCACTTGTTTCGACCAACCGACCACACTGGGTACGATGGCGCCATGCCGACACTCGAGAGCAACGTGGATCGCCAGGTTGTCGTACCCGCCGCCTCGGTGGCGTTGAATCCGTCGTGGGAGTCCGATTGGGGCCGCGCGGTGTTCCAATTCGTGCGCCGCGCCTCCGAAGAGGGCAAGACCGTCACGGTGCGCGTCGAAGAGCGGATGCTCACCCCCCAAGAGGCGGCAGGCCTGGCCGACGTGGCGCGGACGACGATTCTGCGGCGCATCGAGGACGGGACGATCAAGGCGACCAAGCGCGGCTCGCATTGGCGCATCCCTGAGTCAGAGGTCGACCGGTACCGCCATCAGATGTGGGTGGACACGGTGGCGGCGATGGCCGATGACTTCTGAGTCCCGGTTTCCCGTGTTCTTGGACGCGGACGTCTTGGCGTCGCCGCTGACAAGAACGCTGCTGATCGCGGTGGCGGTCGAGCCCGGGTCGCCGTTCACCTTCCGGTGGTGCCCGTCCGTCGAGGCTGAGGCCGAGCGGGCGTTGCGGCCTGGTCAAAGCGGTGTCCGTCGTCTGCGGGAGCGCTTCGACTGGGGCGACACCGTCTTGGCGCCCGACGCCGACGAGGACACGATGGGACGGCTCGACGACACCTCGAAGACCGACAAGCACGTGCTGGGGGCGGCCTGGGCAGCCGGCGTCCGCGTTCTGGTCAGCCGCAACGTCCGCGACTTCGGTCGCGGCGACCTTCGGCTGTGCGGGGTGTCGGCGGCGCATCCCGACCGGTTCTTGGCGTCAGTCGCGGCCCCTGATCTGTATCGCGGGGCGCTGGAGTTGATGGCGTCGACGAGGTCGCGTTCTCCGAACACGCCCGAGGAGTTGCACGCGGCCCTGGGCGCCGGCCATCCGCTCCTGTTCGAGGCCATGCGCGGGGTCTATCCCGGTGTCGAGGCGTCGCCTCCGGCCAGCCAGCCGCCGTCGGAGGTCTTCCGGGGAGACCGCTGCCTGGTGTGCGGCAAGACGTTGCGGGATCCCGAGTCGTTAACCCTCGGCGTCGGGCCGGAGTGCCGTCGACAGCGGTGAACCGGTGGACCCCATTCACGGGGGATGTCGCCGACCTGACCCGGCCCTGCGGCGTCGCCGCGGTGACACGGCGCCACTCGATCATGGTCCAAGCCACGAGCAGGCTATGGTCCCCGCCTAGTCCCGGTCCACGAGGGCGGTCGGCTCGTCCGCCGCCGCGCCTGCAGCGACCGCCCCGAACTCGACGCCCACACCATCGACTGGGACAAATTCCTCCCCCGTTTCACGCTCTTCAAGGCCCAAGAGCAGGAGGCCCGGGCGTGGCGGGGGGTGTGAGACCCTAAGCCCTCCGGACCCGTCAGACCGGGACGGCGCTGAGTCGCACCCCGCGAGCATCCCGGTCGTCAGCGGTGCGCCAGAAGTAGGGAAGGGCCCGGGACGACGACTGGTCGGATTGGTCACTTGTTTCGACCAACCGACCACTGGGCTGGAGTGTGGCGATGGCGCCGGCCATCGTGGACAGCTGCGCGCCCCAGATCAGCTGGTCACCGCCGGCCTGGGGCGAAGCATCCACCGAAAGCAATGCTCTGTCGACGGCGCCACGGCCGGTCAAGGCGAGGAGCCGGCGTCATTCGCGACGGGTGGACGCCAGGCCCAGGGCCCGCGGCACCGCCGTGGCGGCGATCGCCACGGTCAGGGCGCAGGCCAGGGCGGTGACGAGGGTGAGGCCGCCGATGGCGCCCCAGTCGGGGTCGCGGACCAGACCCCCGACGTACTGCCAGGCGATGCCGCCGAACACCCCGCAGACCAGCGCCACGGCGGTGCCGCTGCCGACGGTGACGAGCACCTCCCAGCGGTGCGCGCCGCGTAGGACGCCGCCGTCGACGCCGACCAGCAGCAGTTCGACGTCCGCGCTGCGCCGCTGGGTGGCCCGGTCGGCCAAAGCCGTGGCCAGCGCGACCAGCGTCACCAGCGCGGCCAGCGCCAGACCGAGATCGATGAAACCGTTGACCAGGGCGCTCTGCGCGCCGCCGTCGGGGTCCAGGCCGAACGCCCCCGGCTGGCTGTACGGGGCGACCGAGAGGATGCCGGTGATCACATGGTCGACGGTGCGGGGAGTGGCCGCGACCACGACGATGACCAAGTTCTGGTAGACGGTGGCACCGCGGTCGTCCACGGTCGGCCCCAGCGGAACGGCGTCGACCACGGCCAGCGGGTCGACCGTGACCAACGCGTCGACACCACCCTCGGCGATGCCCCCGGCGACCTCGGCGGGCAACT
>Ga0209629_10004152_pt1 | contig 10649 bp, 6 predicted proteins | sample TergutCu122P5_FD_187286 | JGI IMG/M metagenome (GOLD analysis project Ga0209629, IMG submission 187286) | Cubitermes ugandensis P5 segment gut microbial communities from Kakamega Forest, Kenya - Cu122 P5 (SPAdes) (version 2) | ecosystem: Host-associated > Arthropoda: Insects > Digestive system >... | reverse complement strand
CGTGCCGTTTCTCTGTCCTTCATTCATTACAATCAATCACACCGCGTATATATTAACAGAAGACGACAATACATTTGCTTAATTTGAAATTAAAACATTAATTAAACTTCATTAACTTTCCCAGGCTAGCCTCATGCCTGGGAAAGTTAATGAAGTTTAATTAATGTTTTAATTTCAAATTAAGCAAATGTATTGTCATCTTCTGTTAATATATACGCGGTGTGATTGATTGTAATGAATGAAGGACAGAGAAACGGCACGAATGCGCAAATATGGGGAAAGTAAAATGACTCGAATTATGATGGCAACTGTATGGCACGTCACTTCCGATTTGGGACTTAGAAAATTTCAGGCCGATGGATTTTTGTTGACACAAGTGTACATTCATTAAGTTAAAAAAGTGTGTTGTTCTACTTTCTCAACAGTTGGTAACGTACAGTAGTTGAAACAGCAGTCATTTGGTACCGTGCATGTGATTTTGTTTTCTCATTTTGTGTATTCATATTCTCCCAATAAGTGTACTTTTACACTTGGCCAGACTTCAGTGACAAGGTCTGGTATCGCAGGTTGCGACCTGGGATGGCCATCTTCTGTCCTTGACAGCACGCATGGGCCCAGCAATTCTCCAGTTAGGAATACACATGCAATGTGGATCTTTTTGCTACTCCTAATACCATTCAATTCATATGGCATTAGTTAGATTTAACCTGTGGTTTATAGATTATTGCTTGTAACTTAGCAAACGAACAGCTGTATTTACATTTCCACCTCGTATGACTGATATATCATTCAAATGTTGTGCGTCCTTGTTGCTAATTATAGCATCTGTATCCTCCCTGATTATGTACTTTGCAAAGAATATTCATTGGGTACAAGAACAGTGTGGTGATACTGATGAGTTCATAATTGACATATGAAGTATGCAACTGTAATGTATTCATGATTTTTTTATAGTGTGCCATTGTACATAATGTTCATTGACTGACTTTTACATATAGAGTCTGTAAGATATGTTACCTAAGTAAACACTTTCATAAAGTCTAGTATGCATTCAGAGGTAAAGCAACATTCACACAGGACAAGAGTTAGGCATGTTGTCCTGCCCAAGAAGACATCGCCCACAACATTCAGTGTGGGCAGTATCAGGTTGGTCTCTCCTGACTCAGCTTCTCGGGTGCAGTAGTGGTGAGTTTCATGATGCGCTTGGCTGCAGTCTGTATCCTTCTTGAGCATTGGTTGTCATTGAAGATGGGGCTGTGATGGATCTGTAATTGTATATCCTGAACAGCATTGGTTACTGGTTGCATCATACCCTGTTGATGGAAACAAATTTGGAGTTAGGTTTGGAATGTATGTGCCTGAGTACCTGACAAGATTTATCACAGATCTGTATAGCTCTGGTCATTACCTCCAAAACAATTGTGGGAAAGTGTGATGCCTTCCTGCATTTGGCATTGATTCCATATACCTGTAATGTATAAGTCATTGCTGTATGGATTCAACAGAGATTGGACTTGGCTGCACATTCTAGTACGAGGCATCAGGAAAGTAAAGATACATCATGTGTAGGCCGTTAGGAAAATTTTTTATGTGTATTATGGCAACAGTGTCGTCGAACTTGGTCCTTTACTTGTGAGCTGTGCTCGTTTGACAGTGGTAGAACCGGCTTTGAGTGAGACGTGTTTGAAATGGCAGCGCCAATCCAAAGTCCCGCCAAATGTGGGGTACAAATGCGATAAGAGAGTTGCACCACATCATTCCTGAAGTGTATAAGACCACAATTCATGAAGCTGTGACAGAAAAATTAGGGTACAGAAAATTGTGCGCACGCTGGGTGCCCAAAATGTTAACGGACAATGACAAAATGAAATGGATGGGTTCCGCGCCGAAGTTTCTCACACGCTACGCACAGGAGGGAGATGAGTTTCCGGACTCCATTGTAACTGGAGATGAAACATGGGGTTTTCACCACACTCCTGCATCCAAGCAAGCACCTTTTGCTTTGAGAAATCGTAAAATGGAACACACCTCGCATTTGGCGGGACTTTGGAACGGTGCTGCCATTTCAAAGACGTCTCAATCAAACAAAGCTGGTTCTACCACTGTCAAACGAGCACGGCTCCCAGGTAAAGGATCAAGGTTGATGGCACTGTTGCCGTAATAAGCACAAAAATTTTCCCTATTGGCCTACACGTGATGTATCTTTACTTACCTGACACACCTCGTATATCTTCATAATGTGAAGAAGCTTACGTTAGTACTTATTGGATGAACATGAATTTGTTCATGGCTGCACAAATTTTTAAAAAATCTGAGAGCTAACTGGAAGTTTTAGGCACTAGCAGTGTGACATGAAGCAAATTCCATACAGTGGATCCCCAGATATGATGCGCCACCATTCTAAAGTCAGTTGCCACAGTAGGATTTGTGCACCCTCATTTTGTTTTTCAAGGGTTTGGTACAGAACAGTAGGCGACTATGTTACCAAAAGGGATGCTGGTGTTGACATCTTTCTTCACAGGGGCAGTTTACAATAGTTTGTGTAAAAATGAAATAAAACACGCCAGACACAACTCTGTTTAATGGACGACATTCCAGATTGCTGTATCATTCGATTCCAAGGGAATTTTCATCGGAAAAATCCTGCAAAACACATGAAAAAGTTTAGGCGGTTTAGATGTTTTGTACGATTTTCCTTATGACGATTCCTTTGGAATCTAAACATATAGCAATGTAGAAAGCCGTTCAAAGTTGTGTTTGACTGACGTGTTTTGTTTTATTTTTACGCGAACATTGTAACATAGCGGGATGACCTTAATAAGAGTACAAGAGGCAAAATTTGAGTTTGGAGATCAGCTGATTGATACGTGTTACCCCACACAATCGCGCATAGATGTTACGCGGCAGCTCGTAATCCGTGATCACGATAACGAATGAGTGACAATTCGCGGGCGGGTGTTATGTTCAGAGAGTCTTCGACAGATGGCATGAAATGACTGATGATTTACTCTACCATCTGGTGGCGAAACGGTAATTTTCTATGGTGTTTCGTTGACCACGTCCTCTAAAATTTTCTTAGCACCTGCAAGCGAGGAGGTGGTTACTATGTCTAACATTATGTTTAATATTCATAAATTCCACGTTGTACCCACACTGTGTGTGTGTTTTGTGTGTGGATTTCAGAACAGCGATTAATTAATAATTATTTCCTACACAGCATTAACTCACTGGATTTTAAAACTACGACAGCATTAAGAGTGCGGCACGAACTCAGTTTCTAAACATAGCACAGCTTAAGTTTTTAAAAATGATGCTCTTCGTAATTGGGAAGTGGGTTTCCTTTAGGTGTTTAGGCCGTAAAATGGCCCTGGCGGTTAGTCGCCGGCCTCTAATCGCTGAGGCCCGGGGTCGATTCTGGGCCATTCTCATTACTATGGACAAAGTGGCAGTAGAACAGGTTGGTATCAGTTCCGTTTTGCAGTATTTTGCCGCTTGAAGTGTGTTTCTATATATCTGGCCTGTACATTTAAATCAGTGGTTTAAGTTGCCTGTGGTGAATTCTTAGTGTTTCAACACGTGGAATTATGAAGCAAAATGCAATGCTTGCCAAGTGGTCCTTAAGCATTCCGGGTGCAATGTTAAGTACGGAGCTTCGCTAGTAATGCGTTTAGATTCAATGTGTGCACGTAAATTGTTACACGACAAATTATAGTTGAACGCCAAGCAGAGGTCTTTAAATGCGTTTGTTTTACGACATGGGATGCGTGATGTGCCCAACTTCGTTAAAAACAGCGATACGATCTTGCGTATGAATGTTTGTAGCTACATTCTATGGTTTTTATCAAGTCACCAGGCAGCAGAAAACTCATCATAAGACTTATGTCTTATAGAGCCCATGTGGTATATCAAGTACACAATTTATACGAATATATGGGATCTGTAGCATAGAATATATGACAATGAAAACCACCGATAGTTTAGGAATGCAAAAAGATAAATTGGCATTTAGTAATGCTATGTAAAGATACTTTACAGTCACTTTTGTCTTCGTTACACAGTTCTTGAGTGCTATGCTATTTTCTGCCTTTAGCATAAATATATAGTTTCGATCTATTTTAGGAGGGGAGGTGGGTTACAACTATTTATAGGGACAATATGATTTTCATCCCCTACTTGGTTATTTTATTCTAACAATAATCATCGTGTTCCGCAGTTCAGTAGGAAATGAAGCCCGTATCTGTCAACCACAACTCATGGCCTGAAAGGGTGGATCTTTGTTTACCATATTAGGAGAAGTTTACCTAATTTGGCAACAGCGACTTCTAAATATGGAAGTGGGGCTGTCCTTAGAACTATTCGTGTATCACTCCGCCAGCAACATTTGTCAGAAATATTCCCGAAAATGTACAGTTTGAGACCCGAAAATTGATTCAAGATTTTATGTTGTCACAATAAGGTTTAATATACGTTGTAAAGCGCTACTTTTAATCCTCCATTTCATTTATGTTCGAAGGGAACTATTTTCTTCCTGTAACTCATCGTGCCAGATGCGCGGTAGTGTAGCACGTAGGTCAAATTACGAACAGTCGTGGTTTGGTGATGGTGCTGTTGAATGGGTGGCTGTAAAATTGGGTGTTTAAATACTTGAGGGGTTCGTACAGTATTGTATTTACTGTGATGAAATAACAAACTAGTGCTGTGCCGTGATGGATACCCCCACAGGCGGGGGAAGAGATTCCCGATTTAATATTGGTTACAATATGTCGCTTATAAGTGGTGAAACACAGTCAGAAATCTATGCTTCTACGGGCCATAGTAGACCTTCAACCTCGTTAAATTCTGGTGGAGTGTCAAGGCCTTCGATGTTACCAAGTACCTGTGGTGCAGGCATTCAACGTGCTGGGGTTAAAAGAACGTCTTCTGATGTGTGTTTTGATCAAGAAGTGTCAGGTAGACCGAGCATGTCATCGCAAAGTGGGATGGGCATGACGGAGTGTGGGTCTGACCTAGGGGATGATAGTTTTTCACAAGCACAGAAAAAGACACCACCACCTAATGGCAAAAAAACGAAGGGGCGTGTGAAAATTAAAATGGAGTATATTGACAATAAACTGAGAAGATACACAACGTTTTCGAAGCGGAAAACTGGAATAATGAAAAAGGTATGTCACGTGGTGGAATGTTAGCTCTTAAGGCAATAAAAACACGTAGTAGGAAGCGGTATACTTTGTCACACCTGCGGTGTTATTTAATGTTTTCAGCGCCGTCCTTCTTTTAATGTCGTGTGTGTTGATAGCTTTAAAATAACGTTTTAAAAAACAGTGATTGCTACACGCGCAGTGCTGTAACAGTGTGGAAGTAATGTTAGAAACAATTGTAACGGGAACAAGGTGCAGTCATACCATGCGGTTGGTTTATTTGTTCACACACACATATTTATAATGGATTTTTTATTCGAGTCTAACAAGGCTGTGCCATCGGTCCGTATACACATGTCTTTATATTTTGTAATTTCGAGGTTCCGCAACTCGCAGAACACTTTAGTGACACGTTTCTCGATATTTTACCCGTGTTATGATATAAATAATCGTAGACGGGAGCGCCACGATATAAATCTGAGAGCTCTTTCTGTACGGAGTTGCTTTCTATCGCTCTTAAATGTCGGTAAATGACTCAAAATGCAATTCATAATAAGGTGATCAATTTCATGTGCATATTGTGCTCGAAGTATTTACACATTCAGCCAACAGATGTCCACAGTTGTACCAACTCAGCCCAGATTCTTCGGAAAGTTATAGAATTTTTAAGAGCCCAATACTTACATTACGCGCCTTCTGTGGAACCCTGAAGGTTCTTTAAGTGTGCTACTAGACCCCAGCGTGATTCAGAGGACTCCATTCCACAACTTCGCTGGCAGGTTCTTTGAAATGCATTTTAATATTATCTTCCCATCAATGCCGAATTATACAAAATTGTATCTTTCTTTCGTTGCTGTTATACAAATGAATTTAGACATTATTTTGCCTGTTATGGACATAGTTTTATGTTTATTGAGACTCATTAAATTTGGTTTGATTTTGTTGTGTGATGTGATGTAATTTAATTTGATTCATGTTAAGTTTGCATTGAACGAAATAGGACTTTTCCGAAGAGTTTCATGATTGTCATCATATGGGTCATACATGGCTATTGTTATTTGAAGTTACTTATCTTGTGCCATGTTTGCCAAAGGAGCCATTTGTGTAACATGCTAAGGATGAGGTAACAAAATATTTGCATCCCCAGTAAAATTAATTATGGAACCAGAATGGAGTGGTTGTGGTACTGTCTTGCCCATACCAGTTGTCAGAAGAATTTATTGTCTTATGTTGTGAAGTGTGTCCTCATACATGGTATAATTTGTAGGGTTATTGAGGTATTTGTTCAGTATGGAGAAAATGTAGTCGCATTTACTTAAGCAAAGCTGATCTGTTCTAACGTAACCTAATAAAGCAAAACAAAACCACAACACATTGAACTGGGAAAGAGCAATTATGTGGGATGAAGAATTCCCCTGTTGGGAGGGTGCTGAAGCCACCCCATGCACTTGGACTGCAACATATATTACATGGCTCTTCATATGGTAATTTGGTCGTATAGTAGATAATATGGTACAGTTTCCTCTAATGAAAATGGATGTAAATAATTTCAAAATAATTTTTTTTTGATTGATATGAAATTTACAGTGATTAATAACAATAAAGCTGCTGCAGCCATAATCAAAGAAGAAGCCATTTTGCAGAATCTGGCAGAAAATGTGTACAGTTTGAAACAAAATTGAAGGAAAAGATGTGGATGAGGTGGTAGTGTTTATGAAGTGGAATTTGAACTAAGAGGCTGTTGGTTTCTCAAGGACTCTGTTGCATGGCATTACATTCGGTGGTTGTAGGTCAAGGGGCAAGATGAGGAATTGGTGTTACATTTTATATGAATGTAAACATCTACAATGTAAAGGCAAGGGCATCAGTAGATTTTGAGGTGTTGTGGGTTGTGACACTAGTCCTGTAGGTGGAGTAAGAAGCTGCTGCTATCAAAGGCTAGGAGCAACAAGTGCAGAAAGACTGCCATCTGCCTGCAAAAATACATGCTTTCATAACCTGGAAGACATTGCTGTCATTGTTCACAGCTTTGAAAACCCGAAGGCTTACAATAGCAGCAGCTGTTTCAAAAAGAAGGATTAATGACCTGTAAGTTTAGAGAGTAAGGTTTGTGTAGATCAAGTTGTCACATTTCAGTGTGAATGAAATTGCTGAACCTTTTAGAGGCTGTATAGAATAAAAATTGTATTGTAGATGCAGCAGAAGGTTATATTCACATATTTTGTTGCATTCCAACTGATGATATTAATTTTTTGTTCATTATCATGTTTCAAGATCTGTTTGCTAGTACCAAAAATGAGCCAGTATTCTTAGATCGCCTTGTACTCAGGTCTTAGAAGTTTCATTTGCTTGGTTTCATTTGGGAACTCTTTGTCTTGCATAATCTGCACGTGATTGTTGTTGATGGTCCTACTACTATGTTTATATTTGTGATCTTCAGTTAGGGAGTTGGTTAGTTAGAGGGTATTCATGTATAGCGCATTCATTTACACAATCAGATTGTGGTCTTTCGGTTATGATCTTGTGTAGTGTGGTAGGCGGGTACCAACATTTAGAAGGAACATACTGGTTCTGTGTTCAGGGTGTTGCTACCCCACCTTAGAATTCCAACACATAACCTTTACTACAATATCAAATATCTTGACAGAATTGTTGTCATGATAACCAGAATATTATACATTTCTTTTTCATTTCTGACTTAAATAATTACAATAAATGTAGGTATAATTGTACATTTGCTGTAATGTTTGGCAGTTAATCTGTTTCATTATTCCTTATGTATCAGGGAATTGAAATTTTATTTAAGTACATTTTCTGTACCTACTTTTTTTTTAATGACTTCAGTTAAGTTTCTACCCTTTTAATCAAAGTTGCAAACCCGGTTCCACTTTATCACCTGGAAATCAAATTCTGTTTTATATTTTTCTGGCTGCCAACCCGTAGATTTTAATGTACTATTGGTAATACATGTACTGGATTTTGAAAATGTTTGAACAGCTGTATTGTGTCGTCACATATAGGCCTAAGTACTTAGTTTCTGTTGTTAATTTTTTAGGCATAATTTAATAAGTATTTATTTTGAAACTTCTGACATGTGTAGCCTTCAGGAAGAGAAACTCTTTATGTTGGGTGCACAATTCCCAGGTGCCTGGTCATATGGGTGACTTCATTTTGTGTGGTGGCACATGATATTTTCAGCACAAGTAATGCATTTCTTAACTTAACATACTGCATTGTGTATCTGTTCACATGCATTGACTAGAAAGTACCAGATGACAGGGAGGTTCACAGGTCATTTCATAGGTATGGACCTTGCTTCATATCCGACTTCTGGCACCTAGAATTTTTGAGGTAGCTTCTGCATGTTTGACAAATTTATGAATGCGTGCTGTAGGTGCATTTGTTCGTGTGATTTGTTTGTTCTGTGATGATCAACTGATTAAGTTTCCTGAATGTGTGTGGTACGCGAAAAATAATAATTCATTATAGCTGTGTCCTTTACCTTTACCGTTTGTTCAGTTGTTTCTCATACTCATTCATTAACTTTGTAGTCTATCTTATGAAAAGTCCACAGCCTTTTCCGAAGCAAGTTCTCCACAGTGTGTGATCTAGTGTTTACTCTTTTTATTTGCGGTATCTTCTCATTTTCTGAATTGCAGCCAGTACCTACTTATGTCTTCTTCCTCGTTTGCCCATCATTTTTCCTATCTTTCCTTCAGTAACGTGTTGTGTAAGACAGTTCCTATGCAAGATGTGACCAATCTAGTAAGCCTTCCTGCCTTTTATTGTAGGTAGGATATTCCTGTACTTGATTCAGTGTAATACTTCATTTCTCACACGGTCGGTCCAAATGATATTCTCAATCTTTGTCCAGCACCGCATTTCAGAACTTGTCAGGTGTTTGCAGTCTACTTTCCGAAGATGCCCAGCACCATACAGAGCTAATACTCCAAATGTAGCATTTTAGTATTTTCTTCCTTAAATTTAAGTACAGTTCGGTGGTGAAAAGAACCTTCTTTATCCAGTAACACAGTAGCAAGTTTCTCATGTACTTGAAATAGATGCTACAATGTTCTACTCATCATATTCAAACTTTTTTTGAAATTTATGTTGTATCCAGTCTGCTGAGATTTCAACAGCAAATGTAAAATTTATTTTGAAACAGTTTTCTTGCACTTGTGAGAGTCTTTGCCAATAAAACACACGGTGCCAAAAATATTGAACGCCACTAAAACAGTGTGTAATCAGCTTCAGTGTTACATATGCAGATTTAGACATTTAGTGTTCAGCATGAACACAGTACCAGAATGGCTGCAGTACCGACGGCCATTGCTGTGTACCTGCTGCCATCTCGTGTTCCTATTCGCAACTGCTAACAACTCGTGACTGAGGTAGAGTGCGTTTGAAACCTGATGGCACACAGTGACGCACGGGAGGGGAAGTGAAGGGGAAACTGTCGAATGGAGTGGGTAGCTAGTACACTGACACTACCTCAGAACGTGGTGTATCCAGCATTACTACCGCTGATGCGCACAACTCGGCTGTCAGCAGTCGAATGAACTGGCGCCCCCGCCGATTTAAATGGACTCGTCCGTTTGGGCGGAAAGACGAAATCTGGTTTCTGCGCGTGTGCCATCACATTTCAAACGGAGTCTACGTAACAACACGGCATAGGCCGGTATACGTAGTGATTAAAACGATGTGAGTTACTTTCATTTAGCATATTGACGCTATACAGTGGAGTTCGTTTGGTTAAGTAGAATGTTTGGCAGGCAAACAAACCTTTTAACATAGCGTCGTTTAAATTATTCAGGAATAATAAAATAGCCTGTTTTTGTGGAATTCATCCTGTTGTGGCATATAATTTCAAATATTGACGTACATACTGTCGGCAGCCGCATAAAGAGCTGTATTAGTTTCGTCAATACATGTTACATGCTTCGGTCTGGCGGACCATCCTGGGGCATTTAAAACACATTACTGTAAAACCCCCAAAATAAAATGCATATGTGTATTTCAAATTTGTGAGATCTCACAAATTGTACAAGTCAGTACAATCTTTTTGTAGCCTCGTAATATAAACATTTTAACCACGTACGAAAAATATATAAAATGTTTATATTATAATGCTACATAAAGATTGTACTGGCCTGTACAAGGTGTGAGATATCACAAATTATATATATATATATATATATATATATATGGGGCCGGTATAGCGACTCGCTACCCAGCCTCCTATACGGCGTGACGACCACCCACCCTCCTCTAGCGCCGAGGTGAAAGAAAGAGTAGAGCTATACCACTTCTCCCCCTCTGGGCCTTCGTGGCCTGTTCTAGAGTGAACTTTACCTTTATATATATATATATATGTATATATACACACACACACACACACACACACACACACGTACATATACAGGGTGTCCCAGGAGGAGTGGACAAAACTTCGGGAGAGTGTTCCTTATGTTGAACTATACCGATATAACCCAAAACACCTATATCCAAAGT
>Ga0209629_10004150_pt1 | contig 10651 bp, 7 predicted proteins | sample TergutCu122P5_FD_187286 | JGI IMG/M metagenome (GOLD analysis project Ga0209629, IMG submission 187286) | Cubitermes ugandensis P5 segment gut microbial communities from Kakamega Forest, Kenya - Cu122 P5 (SPAdes) (version 2) | ecosystem: Host-associated > Arthropoda: Insects > Digestive system >... | reverse complement strand
CAGCAAATTGCTGTGTATATTAATAGCAATCTGAACCGCTTGTACTGGTTAATTGGCAATTTTATTTTGTCGGAAATGAAATATGAAGTTTATTCTGGTTATGGCAAGGAAATTCTTGCGACACTGTCGCAAAAATTGACTGAACAGTTTGGCAAAGGGTATAATTATTCGGCTTTGACACGAATGATAAAAGTTGCAGGAGAATATCCTGAAAAAATGTTTGCGACACTGTCGCAAACATTGACTTGGAGTCATTTCGTTGAATTAGTGCATATTGAGGACAAAACCAAACGATATTTTTATCAGCAAATGTGTATTGCAGAACATTGGAGCATCAGAACTTTAAGACAAAAGCAGGACAGTATGCTTTTTGAACGCACCGCTATTGCAACACAACCGAAAGAAATTATTAAAAAAGAATTGCAAAAAATTGATGAAAATTATCTGTCGCCCGAATTGGTTTTTAAAAGCAGTTATGTAGTTGATTTCTTGGGATTAAGCGGAAATTATTCTGAAAAAGATATTGAAAATGCGATTGTGGAACAGTTGGAAAAATTTTTACTTGAACTTGGACAGGGTTTTGCTTTTATGGAACGTCAAAAACGCATAAGTATCGACAGTACGGATTATTATCTTGATTTGCTTTTTTATCATAGAAAACTTAATCGGCTTGTGGCTATTGATTTGAAAATCGGCAAGTTCAAACCAACTTACAAAGCGCAAATGGAATTGTATCTTAAATATTTGCAAAAATACGACAGACAGCCGAATGAAAACACGCCTATTGGACTGCTATTGTGCAGCGAAGGCAATACTGAACATATTGAATTTTTAATGTTAGGTGAAGAAAATATAAAAGTAGCCCAATATTTAACATATTTGCCTGATAAACAATGGTTTATAGATAAGCTTCATAAATCTATCGCAATTGTACAAGAAAATCAAAATTCAGAAAATTAATTTTTATGTCAAAATCTAAAAAATATCCTTTGGAACTTAATACAATGCCCGGATTTGCGGGCAGTTCGGCGTATTATTTGCGCTACGAAGACCCGAAAAACGAAAACGCGCTCGTTTCCAAAGAGGCAAACGATTATTGGGGCAATGTGGATTTGTACATCGGCGGCACCGAACACGCCACCGGACACTTGATTTACAGCCGTTTCTGGAATAAATTCCTCTACGATTTGGGCTTGATAAAAAATGACGAGCCGTTCCAAAAAATGATAAATCAGGGAATGATTCAGGGCAGAAGTAATTTTGTGTATAGAATAATAGCCCCCCTTAATCCCCCCGAAGGGGGGAAAACTCCCTCCCCTTCGGGGAGGGTTGGGGTGGGGCTTCCTGTATTTGTTTCCTATAACCTTAAAAATCAATACGATACAACTGAAATTCACGTTGATGTGAATATTGTTTCAAACGATATTCTTGATATTGAGAAATTTCGTGTGTGGCGACCGGAATTTGCCGATGCGGAATTTATTTTGGAAGAAGACGGCAAATATCATTGCGGCTGGGTGGTAGAAAAAATGTCGAAATCGATGTACAACGTTGTTAATCCCGATGATATTGTGGAAAAATACGGTGCGGACACGCTGCGGCTTTACGAAATGTTTCTCGGTCCGATTGAGCAGTCGAAACCTTGGGATACGAACGGAATTGACGGTGTTCATCGGTTTTTGAAACGGCTCTGGAGTTTGGTTTATAATGGCGACAAATTATTGATTAATAATGATTTACCAACAAATGAGGAATTGAAAATTTTACATAAAACAATTAAAAAAGTGGCTTTTGATATTGAAAATTTTTCGTTCAATACTTCCGTTTCGGCTTTTATGATTTGTGTAAATGAGTTATATTCGGCAAAATGCAGCAAACGTGCGATTTTAGAGCCGCTTTCGATTATTCTTGCGCCCTTTGCCCCGCATATTGCCGAAGAAATTTATCATCTTTGCGGGAATGAAACATCGGTTTGCGATGCAAAATTTCCTGATTTTGACGAAAAATATTTGGTGGAAAATTCTGTAAAATATCCGATTTCGTTCAACGGACGTGTGCGTTTCACGCTCGAACTGCCCGCCGATATGCCGCCTGCCGAAGTGGAAAAAACCGCTTTGGCAAACGAACAAACCCCAAAATGGCTCGAAGGAAAACCAATCAAAAAAGTGATTGTTGTCCCGAAAAAAATTGTGAATGTGGTTTATTAAAAGCCGCAAAAGAAATATTGAAAAATTATTTTTTAAATTTAAAACTAAAAACTAATAATTAAAAGTTTATTGGCACATTGGCATATTTAAAAATTGGCACATTTTTCTTACGCTGATATTGTAAATTCAAATCGGCTTCCTTTACCTTCGGTACTTTCGACGTGCAGTTGGCTTCCGTGCTTTTCAAGTAATTCTTTACAAACAATAAGTCCAAGTCCGCTGCCTTGTTCGTCTGCTGTTCCGCGGCGGGAATGGCGACTGTCTAACTGGAACAAATTACGAATCTGTTCTTCATTCATTCCAACGCCGGTGTCGGTAACGGAAATTGTGTATTGCGCCGTAGGGACGTTGCGTGTAGGGACGTTGCGTGTAGGGACGTTGCGTGTAGGGACGTTGCGCGCAACGTCCCTACACGCCGCGACTCTACAAGTTACCGTGCCGCCTTCAGATGTGAATTTGACGGCATTTGTTAGCAGGTTGCGAATAACGATGGCGAGCATATTGCTGTCGCCGACAACATTAGCGTCTTCTGGTATATCTGCAATAAATGTGATTCCTTTATTTTCTGCCATTTTGCGAATTATCGAAATATCGGAACGAAGGCGGGAATAAAGATTGAAGGTAGCAGGGGCAAAAGTCATTCTTCCGGTTTGAATTTGCGCCCAGTTGAGCAGGTTATATACAAGTTCAACCTGTCCTTCGGCTGTTTCGAGCAAGCCCTCATAGTATTTGGCAAGAGTTGAGACATCCCAAAGACCGGTATTTTTAATCAGCAACTGCAAAGCATCTCTTTGTGCGATTGCGGGATTTTTCAGGTCATGCGAAATGATGCTGAAAAATTTGTCTTTGGTGGCGTTCATTTCTGCGAGGGCGCGATTGCGGCGATTACGCAGGCGGAGCATATACCAAAGTAGAGCAAGAAATATTATAGAAACGACCACACCGCCTGCCAGCAAACCGCGTTGCAGATTTTGCTTTTTAATTATATTTTTTTGATTTTGGATTTCAAGTTCTTTCTTTTCGGTTTCGTATTTGACTTCCATTTCCGAAATTTTGTTTTTCCATTCTTGTTGTTGGAGTTTATTGTTATACTCATTAAATTTTCCAAGATAAAATGATGCATCTTCATTGTTTCCTATACTCGCATTAAGCAGAAGCATGTAAGCAGCTTTCATAGTATTTATTCTGGAAGTGTCGGTTAGGGCTAATACTCTTTCGGCTATTGATTTTGCATTTTCATAATTATGCATTAAATTTTCATATTCGGATTTAGAAACTAATATCTCATATTTCATTTGTTCATTATTTATTGTGTTTGCAATTATTGAAACTTCATCCAAATAATTGAATAACTTTGTTTTCCAATTAATTTCTTTAATGTTATTAGGCGCATTGATTATTGCCTGACAGGTACGTAGCAGAGCCAATCCTTTGTAGTATGTATTTCCTGTCAGTTGAAACGTAGCAATAGATTTTTCTCCATACATTATAGCATCTTTGTAATTACCAATATCTGGAAGTTTTGTGCACATGTTACAATATGATATTCCCAAACCTATTGTATCGTTAATTTCTTCCTGTAATTTGATTGCCTGCAAATAATTTTCAATAAATTTTTGATAAATACCCATGCTTGAATAAGCATTAGCAATGCTGCTTAAAGTACTAGACATTTTTTCCTTATCACCTGTACGCTGGTAGTATTCAAGTGCCTTTTTGAGATTTTCTATGGATTCTACAGGTCGATTTAAATAAGCTTGCATTGTGCCTATACGATTCCATGACAAAACAATATTTATAGTATCATGCAATTGTTGCCATATAGCGTTTGCGGCTTCGTAATAATATAACGCACTGTCCATTTCATTAATAATATGATGAGCATAAGCCATATTATAAAGTGCTTCCGCTTGTATATCCAATCTGTTTTCTTTTTTGGCAAACGCTATTTCTTGGAAAGAATATTCTATTACTTTATGTGCATCATTGAATATAAACTTTGTGAAAATATTGTCATAAGCTTGTCGTTTCTGTTCAGCAGTCCCCGTTTTTATTATCCAATCTAATGAATCCGTTACCGAAGCGAACGCCGTATCAGGCACTACAACCACATTTTCGGCAGTTTGTTTTTCTTTATTTTTATTGGAAAAATTACAACTTGCGGCAATGAAAAACGCAGCAATAATAATTGAGAAGTGAAAACTGAAAATTGAGAATTTCATAATAAAATAATTTTAAAGGTTAGAGATTAATAATAATTTTTTATGCGCTGCAAAGATAATACTTTTTTTAATTAAAAATTAAAAGTTAAAAGTTAAAAATTGGCATATTGACTTATTGACTTGCCGACTTACTGACTTACCGACTTACCGACTTAATTCTCAATTTTCATCTTGCGATTTCCAAAATCAAAGCGGCTAATTGTTCAACATCACCGTTTATTGTTCCCGACATATAACGCTCGTAAATATCGGTATTGTCGGGCGGATTAAGGTTGAGTAACAAACCTTTTTCTTTGGCAAGTATGCGTAAAAATTCTCGCTGAGTACGTCCGTTACCTTCACGAAAAGGATGAAGAAAATTTACAGTATCAAGTATTTCGGCGAGTTTATGCGTTAATTGAATTTTATCCTTTTTGTCTATCTTTCTGTATGCTGCGATTAACGTGTCAATAAACGCAAAGGCATTGTGAAAATGGCTCAAAGGAAAAAACGGCTTACCACCCTTGCTGATTTCTACTGTTCGTATCTTGCCTGCCCACAAATAAATATCTTGAAACAGATGCCTGTGAATATCAAGCAAAGAAGAAGAATTTTTAATTTTGATAGGATTTGCCTGTAAATCGGCGAGACGTTTGGTTACTGCGCCGCTTTCTATAAGAAGCAAGGTGTTATAATCAGTAACATTTGCCAAGTTTCTCAACACACCACTTTTGGGGTCGGTGTAAGTGTAATCGGGGTCAATATAACGATACTGATTAGCCATAGATTGTATTTTTTGCTTTATTTACAAACTGCAAAAAAGTTATTTCATTCACAATATAATCACGAATAAGAGCAATATAATCCACAGAAGGTTCAAATCCCTCAAACATATTCGACCCGATAGCACTTGCCGTACTGTCGAGCGTTACCAAATCGGGAAATGAAACCCCCATAATGGTAAGATTTTCCCTGTCTATTTGAATCGGTTTGTACATATATTGTTATGTTTTTTTGCAAAGATAACATTTTATTTTTTAACAGCAATACTATTTTTAAATTAAAAATTGGCATATTGACTTGCCAACTTGCCGACTTGCCGACTTATTGACTTGCCGACTTTTTTACTCAATTCTGATAATTCCGTTTTTCAGCGCATACTTTACCAACTCAACCGTATTGCTAATGCCGAGTTTGTGAAAAATATTCTGTTTATGATTGTGAACGGTATTAATGGAAATATTCAGACGGTTTGCTATTTCTTTGCACAGCAGTCCGTCGCGGCAAAGAAGTATGATTTCGCGCTCGCGGTCGGTAAATTCGGCAGAAACTACCGCTGTTTTCTTTTTGGCAACATAAAGGTCGAATAAGATTGCCGCAATATCGCGCCCGAAGTATTCCACGCCGTTTATAGCCGAGTCAATGGCAGCCCCAATTTCGTCGATTCCACTGTGCTGTTTGCTGATAAATCCGTTAATGCCCGCCTCAATCATATCGCTGATGGTTTCGGCAGTATTTTCGCCGGATACGGCAATGATTTTCAGTGCGGGGTATTCGCGCTTTATACGTTGGGCGGCTTCCACGCCCCAGATGTCGGGCAGATTTACATCAAGAAGAACGAGGTCGGCTTGTGTGTGCGGCAGAAGCAAAAACAGTTCCTTGCCCGATGCCGCCTCACCCGCCACGCAAATGTCGGGACGCGACGACACGATGGTGGTTTTCAACATCATACGGAAAAGATTGTGGTCGTCAACAATAATTATTTTTGTCATATTTTTTTTAGAATATAGAATATAGACCGCTTCGCTAATGGAATATGGACAAATATTTATTTACCATTTAGCCCGTAAGGGCTTTATTTTCATAACCGTAGGTCAATGACCTGCGGTGTACAATCTCACTACTCAACTGCCTGTATAGGCAGAACTTTATCTTTTTTGTCCTGCCGCTACGGGCAGAAGTTTTGCTGTATTTTGTTACCGCAGGCAACGCTACGCTCGCCTGCGGTTATGCAAATATGGCTTTCCAAGCCGCCATTGATTTCTTTTCCAATCCGTCATTCGCATTAATTATATAATCAATATTTTCGATGCAAAATTAATAAATTTTTTTCACATATCCAATTTTCTAAAACGTCATATTTTAACAAGTTATATTAAAGTTACTTTATAAAATATTGACGAATTTTCTCACTATTCATTGTTTTAGATTGCGGGTCAAGCCCGCAATGACATTGGCTTTTGTCTATGCTCTATTAGCGAAGCGGTCTATGCTCTATCAGTGTAAGCGGTCTATGTTCTTTTTTCCACATTTCATATAGTTAATTATAACTACTCCATATAGTTAATATTAACTATACAGATATGGTTATAATTGACTATTGTTGCGCTTTATCGGTGGCAGTACCTTTGTTGCATCAAATTAAATATAAAAAAAGAAAAACAATGGATAAGGATATAAAAATAAAAGAGGGTATTATCCGACGTGCAGAAAGATTGTTACATTATAATAATCTTTTGATAGAGCAGTGCGACAGTTGGATTGCGGCAGATGAAAGGGATAAAAATGAAGAATTAAGAATGAAGAATTAAGAATTTTCTAACTTAAAAAAAAATGGTAAATAATTAATTGTCTATATTCTATTAGCGTAAGCGGTCTATTGTCTATATTCTAAAAAAATAATTTTAAATAAAATAAAAAAAATGACAACAAAATTTTCACAACTCAAAAAGTCGGTCGTAACCCTGGCGATAGCACTGGCGGCGACCGCAGGCGCACTTAACGCGCAAGTATGTTCCATTGGAACGAACACCTACGCCACGCTCGATTTGGCGTTAGCGGCAGTACCAGCAAACGGCGCAACGCCGACTGTTATCAAACTGCTCGCCGACATTACGCACGACGGCGGCTGTACCATTACCGATAAAAAAATTACGTTCGACCGTAACGGTAAAAACCTTGTTTTCAACGGCACAACCACGCACGGACTTACTTTGATAAACAGTAATATTGGATATATCGGTACGGGAGCAATAAATGTATCTGCCACAGCAGGATACAACGGACTGAATATTTCAGGCGGTTACTGCAATATCAACTATGCAGAGACCAAAGCAAGCGGTAGTTACGCTGTATTCTGCGCTCAAGGCGGGGTTGTCAGAATAGCAGGAAATGTTTCTGCGGCGGTCGCCAGTGGAGGTATTTGTGCCGACGGCGCCGGTTCTGCAATTACCGTAAGCGGAAATATTACTTCCGGCGGAAATGGAGCCGCAGCAACTAATGGAGGCAGTGTTTCAGTATATGGAAATATTACCGCCGTTAATGATGGAATTCACGCCGGTAACGGTGCCGGTGCAAGCGTTACTGTTGCGGGAAATGTAACGATGACAGGTAACGGTAGTGGTATTTACTCTAATGGGAATTACCAAATAAACGTGTTTGGCTCAGTATCGGCAAGCGGCAGCGGTCAGTGGGCTGTTTTGGCAGAAGCAGGAACAATTCAGGTTGGCAGTGTCATTAATTCATCTAACGGAATAATGGCTAAAAACTTAGCAACAACTGTTACAGTTAATGGTTCAATCGCAACGACAGGCGTTTATATCCAAATAAATGGCATAAACAAAATGCAATCGCAAAATACCACACCCACTACAAAAGATGGTTACTTTACTTACAACGACGTTATGACTCAGGTTTGGGTAAAAGACCCGAATGCATTTGTCTGCCGTATCGGCACGATAAACTACACAACGCTTGATGCAGCGCTGACGGCTGTGCCTGTCAATACGCCGACAAACATTTTGCTGTTGCAGGATATTACGCACAATGGCGGCTGTCGGATTGACAACAAAAAAATATCTTTTATTCTTAACGGAAAAAATCTGACTTTCACCGATGCCGGCTCAACTTCTTATGCAGCCCTTGAAGTGTACGGATGCGTTATTGATTATGGAAATAATGCTGGGGCTTTTAATGTAATTTCTTATACTAAAGATGCCTTAAAAGTGGTCAATAGCGTTATTACATTAAAATATGTCGAATTAAAGTCAATCTACGGAAAATCTGCGGTATATGGCGAAAACAGTCCGTCGGGCAGTACAATAACTGTCAACGGAGATGTAGTATGTGAATATGGTGGAAGTAGAGGTATTTTGGTTCAAAGCGGATTTACGGTATATGTTACAGGCAATGTAACATTCCCGGCGAGCAGTATTGGCAACATAGTCGGAGTGGCAACAGAAGCCGCTTCAACCGTAACAGTTGACGGAGTTATTGCTGCACCAATTTATATACAAATCAGCGGCAGCAATTATACCCAAACAGATTATACTATTCCATCCACAAAACCGAACTACATTACTTATTCCGACGGCTCAAGCACAGTTTGGGTGAAGGGCAATTCCACCCCCGTCTGCCAAATAGGCACCAAAGGTTACATTACGCTCGACGATGCCCTGTCGAAAGTACCTGAACTTACGCAAACAAGCATTTTGCTGTTGCAGGATATTACACACGAAGACGGCTGTTCTATTTCCAATAAAAAAATTACATTTGACTTAAATGGCAAAAACCTTATTTTTAGTGGAACAACCACACCCGGACTTACATTAAGCAACAGTGTGATTGACTATGTCCGTGCGGGAAACTTTAAAGCCATATCTTCGGGAAACAACGGACTGAGTATTTCAGGCGGTTATTGCTATCTGACCTACGCAGAGACGAGTAATAGCGCAGGCGGTAAAAATGCAATATATTGTAATAACGGCGGCTTTGTTGTAGTTTCAGGCAATGTAACTACAACGTACGACAATAGCGGCGTTACTGCAGACGGCGCAAATTCTACTGTTAAGGTGTTCGGTGATGTAAATGCGGGAGGAAAAGGTTTAAGTGCTTTTGCAGGCGGTACTGTTGAGGTAACCGGAAATGTTACCGCTAATTTTCACGCTATTGACTCGAATAGTGGATTAAGCGTTAGCGTTACGGGAAATGTAACATCAACATATAATTCTGCCATTTACAGTATAGGCAACGGCGATGTTCATATAAATGTAACAGGTATTGCTGCAACAGCAAACATAGGCGGTGCTTGGGGTATTTGGGCAGAAGTTGGCACTATCAAAGTCGGCAGTATTAATGCTAAAAATGGCGTAATGGTTTCCAATACCGGAACAAATGCTACCGTTGACGGCACTATCACCGCAATAAATATTTATATCCAACTTAACGGCGTAAACAAAACGAAAGCCGACGGCGTACCCGATGCCGCTATGCCCGACTACCTCAAATACACCGACAATACAAGCACAGTTTGGGTAAAAAATTCAGGTACCGCCGTAGAAACAATCACCGCTGACCAATTACGCATTTATCCGAACCCGGTGAAAGACGAATTGTTCATAAACCTGTTAAGTTTTGAAAACTTAACAGGTTTGAATGTGGAAATTTTTGATTTATCGGGTCGTGCGGTAGGGGCAGGGCTTGCACCTGCCCAAATGCAAAACGCACAAAGGGCAGGGCTTGCCCCTGCCCAAAATGGCGGGCAATCGCAAGGGCAATCATCAGGGCAACCGCAAGGGTTGCCCCTACAAATCAACGTAACGAATTTGCCATCAGGAATTTATTTCTTAAAAATAACAACAGATAGCGGAATTGTAACTAAAAAATTTGTGAAAAAATAAACAAAAACCCTACGCATCCTCAAAGCCCCAACCCCAGCCCTTCCCCTTGAGGGGAAGGGAGCAAAAAGTCCCCCTGTGGGGGATTTAGGGGGCTGGAGGGTCGGGGTGGGAAGAAAAAAGACCATAGAGCAAAGACAAAAAATTGTCTATATTCTATTAGCGTAAGCGGTCTATTGTCTATATTCTAAAAAAAAATAATTTTCTAATAAATAAAAAAAATAGAAATGAAATCAATTTTAAATTTGAGGAACGGGGTGAAGATTGTAGTAGCCCTCCTCGCAGCAATGACAATGTTTCAGGGTTGTAAGACCGATGAGCCGACCCCGAAGAACATTACGGTAACAGACGGGCAGACCAATCAAACGGTCTATGCCAATGAGAACAGCGGAAGCGGAGGCGTGTCGTTTACTACGACCGGCGCCTGGACTTCCCGTATTACTGAAACCACGGCGGCAAAAGCGCCTGCCGAATCGGGAATTAGCAGAGCGCCGGGCGATACGCCCGACTGGATTAGCATTAATCCCGACCACGGCGACGCCGCCGGTACTTACACCATTACGATTAC
>Ga0209629_10004149_pt1 | contig 10652 bp, 9 predicted proteins | sample TergutCu122P5_FD_187286 | JGI IMG/M metagenome (GOLD analysis project Ga0209629, IMG submission 187286) | Cubitermes ugandensis P5 segment gut microbial communities from Kakamega Forest, Kenya - Cu122 P5 (SPAdes) (version 2) | ecosystem: Host-associated > Arthropoda: Insects > Digestive system >... | reverse complement strand
TATACACTTTTAATGCTGTGAAGCCCAGTGGTTACTATATGTACCACCGGGTGTAACATTCAGCAATCCTACGTTCTGCCCACACAGTGTATTTGTGTGTTTTGTGTGGATCTGAGAACAAACAGCGATTATTTCCCTATACAGCATTAACTGACTGGTTTTTATAACGGAGACGGAGTGTGTTTACTGCGCGGTACGGACTGGATCTCTAAACATTCGCTGTCAGTATCATTCCACCATTGCTCCATCCACATGTCGCTGCTACCAGAAACCTTAGACGGTACTGTCACTGTCTCGTCTTTTAAGGGTTAACCGAAGTACGTGAGACGTCTTCTGCCGTAATAGTCATTGATGTTTTGTAATTTTAAAGCCGTTGGTATATATAGTTACCACAATGATTTGTAAGTTTAAGTACACGATAGTCACCGTGATTTGCTGTCTCTGTGCTTCAGGAGATGTGGAGGACTGCCTGGTACAGCCACTACCTCAGGGACAATTTACGCCGCTGCCCGAAGCCCTGTGCTGGGTTATTTTGGATCTGACGTCATCCGGGCAGGCTGCGGTTCTCGAGAGGATACGAGCAGCGCTCCACGTGGCCTTCCCTGATATCCAGCGGCCGTCCCAGGAAATGGTGTACGATGCCTTGGCGAAATTGATGGCCGAGAGAAAGGTATGCCGAACGTTGCAATTAATGTTTCCTCCGATGTGACGCCGTGTAGTTTGAGAAATACCTACCTTTCGGCGATCATGCCGCCTTCATCGTCAGGATGAACGGGGCGGGTTCCTCCGAAATGAAAGGTCGTTACAACTGTATTAAAATCTGTCGAAATCCCGAACATCGAGGTTCACGAACTTCGGGACTCGCCTCTGTGCACATGCCTGCAGCCTCCTATTTGAGCCCATAACGTTTAAATCCCGATGTCCATCTAAAGAACACATACAAATCAAGTTCCTGCCTCGCAGAGAACACAGTCCTTGTTCATTGCATAAGCTAGTCAGTTAATGTATATAAGTTTGTTACCAACCAGTTGTGTTTGTTGGTAATGAACTTACGTATGTGTATGAATTTCGCTGAGGTTGTGCAGTATTCAGTCAGCTGGTATATGGAAATAATCGCTGTTTCTTCTCAGATCCACACAAAACACACAAACTCTGTGGGCAAGATGCAGGTCTTGCTTGATGCTGAAATGTGTGGTATGTATAGTTACCCAACTACATCTGTACAGGTGTACCAGACGTCACAGGGTTACTTTGTAGTCACTCCGGAGAAGAGGAGGCGTGGCTCAAACCACCACCACCATCACCGGCGTCACAGTCACAGTCGCACTGCTGTTCCCGACGCCTCGCGCCAGCTGCTCATGTCGACGGAGGAGGCTCTGGTGTACGTCCATGGCGAGATGCAGACGATTAGGGATGGTGAAGTCACCCACCAGGCAGTGCAGACCAACCTGGCTGATGTCATATGTGGCGGTGAGTCTTTCAGACAGATGGGTACTCGGGAGGTCCCGTGTTCAGATCCTCTCCTGGACACTGGCTGTCTCACAGTTTTCGGCAGGTTCTGTACATACCTGAAACATTACGCCACGGCCACTTCGTGTCCCTTCAGATGTATGTAGCCAGCTTCTTGGAGTACAGTCAGTGTTCACAGCAGCCTGCGTCTTGAGATCCAGTTTCATATTGTCCTCCGATCTATGTCCAGGTCTTCCAAGTTGTCCCTTTCATTGAGATTTCCTACCAGAACTCTGTGCATTTCTTTGGCATGCGAACTTCAGAGTGTTTTGCAGATCACGTTTCTCAGAAATAAAGCTTTGGCCTTGACAGTGTGTGTCCCAGGCAGAGCTTACAGAGAACACATACGGATCCTGTCAAAGATGTATGTCCCTTTCCACCGATCACTGCTAGGTGTTGATAATAAGCCTGGAGTGCAGTTTGTGGACAACACAGTGCTGACAGAACACGTCAGAAAGTTCTGTGTTGCTTAGTACAGTCAGCTTGCCCTGCTCTTCAGTCCAAAGTAATCTTAACGGGAAATGTTTCAGATTGGTCTTCAACATGTATTGGTCTCACTTCTGCTGTGAAACTCCTACCAAACTCAAAGTTACACTCCTGAATAGCCAACATCACCTTATGTACTGCACTTGGTTTGTGGGTGATTAGTTGGTAATAGTTATGCCAGATGGCAGATGTTATGAAGCAGCTAAGAGGTAAAGAGTTGCCAGTGCTTTGTTCGGCTTTACAGGGTTTTACGTTGCCGATAGCATCTGTGGAGCTAGGAGTTTCTCAAATTCATGACATGTGTAATGAGTGAGAATTGTGATTTCGTAGGGCTGTAATTTGTATGAACAGATCAGTTGAACTGTTAATCTATGGAAATCATTTCTAGAGATGCCATGGCGTAGTGCGTGAGTGTTATGTTAACCCTGTAATATGACAGTGGCTGTGGCTGGTCGTTTGATTGATAGTCTTGTTACTGTGTGCTGTACAGAGCAAGCTACTGGACAGCGCTGGTAAAGTGGGTATAAAACATTCTGAGGGACTGGAGAGAATTTGCTGTGGCCTGTTTGAAGATGCTGTGTAAATATTATCCTGAAATTTATGTCAAACAAGACAGAATTTGGGTATTTGAGATTTGAGGTTGTCCATTTCAACAAAAGAAGAGAACAAAAGAAAGCGGTAACTGGATGAGGATAGAATATTGGGGTATATAATGGAGATACAGACAAACATGCATGTGACTTGAATCTCAAGGAAGGTTAAGTCTTTAGGATGTAAGAAAACCTGAAAGAGAGGTGAACAGCAGGCACAGATGGAGTAAGCAAGGTGGGGGGGGAGAGAGAGAGACCGAAAAATAAACATGATGATGATGATGATGATTGTGATGATGATAATGATGATGTCATGAAAATTAAAATCCTCTTATAATTCTCTTGTAGGCAATCCCAATGACAAGATCATGTTTGCCCGGACCACAAAGCGAAGTTCCAGTTTTCCTGTGTCTGGACGGCTGGAACGGCGACATTCTCTGCGTTTGTTTAGTAGTTCAAAGCGCCTGTCCAGTTCGTTGACTCGCTGTGGCTCAATGAGGCAGATTAGCAACAAACTGCTGCTTGGGTCTGACAGCTCCAGCTCGACGGAGTATCCCAGTACTGACTGCAGCAGTGGCAGTAAGTGGCACCAACCCTTTCCTATTGCAAGACAGTTTTGCAGTATTTCCAGAAGTTGTAGCTAATTATGTCAGCATTAGATTTGCTGTGAGCCCTTTCATGCCCCACTTTGAATTCTCTAAGTTCCCCACCTTTTGCAGCTGTAGTTTACAATATGGACAGACATTTACCATCAGCTGCTGAATTCACACCTGTCTTTTGAATTATATCAGCATTTTAGTGACAACTTGTTCACCTGTTTGCAACATTGCAACATTTAATTGCTCACTGTCAATGCTGTATGCATTACTGAGTTCTCTTCTTCTGCCTTTTCCTGATGATTCTGTTTGAAACACCCCACTTTGCCTAGACACTCGTTTTGTTCCATTTGGTTGGCTGTACTTCTTACATGCTAAAAGCTAGGTCAAAATTACTACCATCTTGACAGCAATGCTGTTTTAGCCTGGTAGACATTCACTGTTGTTCAGTACAAGTGTGCTGTGTCCATCTTCACAGGCCAAAGAGAATCTCAAATCTGTAGCTTTCTACCAAACTGCATGGCATCACATTCCACAACACTCCAGTCTGCTGTCACCACAGTGAGATGACAGACCAACAGCTTACACATAATCTGTAGAATTGGCAGCCATTTGTTTCCCCTCCAACTTGTTTTGACCAGTTTATATAAGACCATCTTCAGGAGATGCATTTAGAAGACAAATACCAAATGTGTCATCTAAAGCATGTCAGGCTGCAGACACATGAAGTGTGCACTGTAATAGCAGAAAACCTGCATGTCATCAGCACATCTTCTGCAGTTACTCACCCAGTAAATTTGCAGTTCTGTTACACCAAATCAGTGCTGTGGCTGCTGCAACAAGCGCGACTGTGCGCTGTCCACACGTTCTGTTTTCTCATACAGCTGAACACATGGCAGCTTCAGTCTGCCTGCTACCTTTATCATCCTGTGTGTTGCTGCTATTCCCACGTATATGAAGCAACTTTTATTGTATCTACCATGTAGGTAAGGCGTACACATAGAGTCACGTTACAATACACTGCAGGTGCACATAGCGTCACGTTACAATACACTACAGGTGCACATAGCGTCACGTTACTATACACTGCAGGTGCACATAGCGTCACGTTACTATACACTACAGGTGCACATAGCGTCATGTTACAATACACTGCAGGTGCACATAGCATCACGTTACAATACACTACAGGTGCACATGGCATCATGTTACAATACACTGCAGGTGCACATAGCGTCACGTTACAATACACTATGGGTGCACATAGCATCATGTTACAATACACTATGGGTGCACATAGCGTCATGTTACACTACACTACGGGTGCACATAGCGTCGCGTTACAATACACTACGGGTGCACATAGTGTCATGTTACAATACACTGCGGGTGCACATAGCGTCACATTACAATACACTGCAGGTGCACATAGCGTCACGTTACAATACACTGCAGGTGCACATAGCATCACGTTACAATACACTACAGGTGCACATATCGTCATGTTACAATACACTACAGGTGCCCATAAAGTCACGTTACAATACACTACAGGTGCACATAGCGTCATGTTACAATACACTACAGGTGCACATAACGCCACGTTACAATACACTACAGGTGCACATAGCATCATGTTACAATACACTACAGGTGCACATAGCGTCATGTTACAATACACTACAGGTGCACATAACGTCACGTTACAATACACTGCAGTATGAATTTGTTGCATAAGTTTGTATATTTTGATACTTGTCCATAAGTCATGAAGTCAGGACCCTACTGTATGCAGCTGTAGGCATTAGTAAGAAATGTGTGCTGTGTGTGATATGTGTGCTGTGTGTGATATGTGTGCTGTGTGTGATATGTGTGCTGTGTGTGATATGTCTGTCAACATGTGGAAAAGTGACAGCTCTGCACTAAATTGGTTGGTAGGGCTCTTAAGGTTTTGGTTTGACTCCTGTGTTTGTGTATGTGCATCTGGTGGCTTTTGATGTTCTTTCTGAAAAGTGTTATTATGTTTGGCATACTGTAGCAATTTATGTGTGTAATGGGTGACAGTTTACTCTGTGGAGAGGGGGGGGCTGTGACTGGATTAATATGGCTTAGGTTAGGAACCAGTGTTGGGTTCTTGTGGACTCAGAAATTAACCTTTGGTTGCCATTAAATGTGGGCTATTTTTGGACCAGCTGAAGAATGGTTAGCTTTCCCAGAAGGGTTTGCTGCATAGAGTTAGTTAGTTAGTTAGTTAGTTTAGTTACTTACTTAGTCAGTCAGCCAGCCAGTCAGTCAGTTGGTTTGGTGATAGCTGTGTTTAAAGTTGTGCCATCTGAAGGATAAAAGAAGTATCGTAAACTGGTGCGTCTGTTTTGTAAAATGGAACTGGGTTAAAAGATGGGACAGTAATAGTGATCAGATGAACAAATGAAACGGATTGGAAATAATACAGGAGAAGGGAGGGAAGGAGATAAGTGGGTGAAGAGGATAGGGGAAGGAAGGAAAGAAAGGGATGGGGATGAAGATACAGGAGAAATGGTTTGTCTTTGAATTGCAGTAAGCCTTATTGTAACCTGCAAAAGTTGTGTGTTTGCCAAGCAATCTGATTGGATTGCCTCTGTTTGCCAAGCAGTCTGATTGGATTGCCTCTGTTTGCCAAGCAGTCTGATTGGATTGCCTCTGTTTGCCAAGCAGTCTGATTGGATTGCCTCTGTTTGCCAAGCAATCTGATTGGATTGCCTCTGTTTGCCAAGCAATCTGATTGGATTGCCTCTGTTTGCCAAGCAGTCTGATTGGATTGCCTCTGTTTGCCAAGCAATCTGATTGGATTGCCTCACTTTGCTTCTTGAATTTCAGAGAAGATGTCACTGTTGTCCCGTCTGTTCAGAAGGAGTGGGCGCAAGCAGCGGGGCTTGTCAGCACCGCCGGTGGCCCTGGCCACGTTTTCTGCCCAGTTCCCTCCTGCAGAATGGTTCAATCAACGTGTGGTTCATCTGCACTCCATTGGCACCCAGACGCTCAGCTCTGCGGCTTCACAACACAGTGTGAGTGTCAGCAGGTTTATTGTACTGCCTTGCAGTATATTCATCTTGTTCTTGGTCTTTATGTTGGGTATAGTCCCTTCAGTTACGTATTGCAAACCACCTCTGTGACTGTGTCTTAATTCATTCATTACAGATGTCTGTGCCATCTTATTGTATCATTTAGTGTGAGTTTCAGAAGGCCTCAGTGCATAGACAGTTCTGGTTTGAAGTGGGATGGGTGGCATCTCACTCTGGCTGACATTATGCAGATAAACGCTGGATTAGAAAATGAGCTTATCTGAACACCGTCTTAGATCTTGTGGTGAAAGCAGTTTTCTGCTTCATTGCTGGGAATTCAATCTGGACAGCCAGCCCTGCCCTGTCACTGCCTGGGCAGCTTCATCTCAGAATGAGAGTTTTTAACCGTATCATTTTATTAATTGATTATTGATAATGATGCTGATGATAACATTTCAAAAGTATCTTTATGCAGTAGTGACCATTTCTGTTAATATCACCATTTGCATCACATCACATCTCATAATGCAGGATATCACTAAACCCATGGAACCTGCTCTACAATTGTTTCTAGGTCCATGACAGCCGGAGATCTTCACAAGGCATCATTCCATCATGGACCGATGAAGATGGTACTTCATCCCGAGCAGCTACTCTGCCACGTCGCCACAGGCGCCAGGCTTCTAGTGATTCAGCCACTTGTAGCATTGTGACTAATACGACACATAGTGTGTTGACCAATCACACAAATAATGTCACTCCCCGTTCATCACGTCGTCAGTGCTCTCCATCTTCGCAAAGCTCAACCCTTCCACGCAGATCCACCTCCTCCAACTCGAAGAGTGACCCTCTGTCTCGGTCTACATCGCGCAACTCCATCATCCCCCAAACTCTTGGTCAAAATTCATCGCCTTGCAAAGCTTCTGCAACCACTGTTTCATCACGTGAGAAATCAAATCGCCAGTCAGGACCCTCCAAGGTACCATCACAGATGTCTGTGGTCATTCCAGGCAGTATGCCAAATAGATCGTCATTGTCTGTACACCAGAACAGCTCTGATTCACCAGCACAATCATCGGATGTAATCAGAGCGACTCCTGTGTCTTCCCCAAGCAGGAGTCTATCAGGAGGCCCCTCAAGCAGCTCCAGTAGTAACATGGCAAGTGCCACAGTTAAGAATAACAACACCAAGAATACTGCAACCGGTGGGAATCTGGACAGCCAGAGGAGTCCCCAGAAGAATATCTCATTGTCATCTTCGTCACCACCTGGCAGTAAGAGCTCAGTTACCCTGCAAGTGTCCACAGTGAACAGAACATCACCGCCTTCCAGCTCAGGTTACTCGAGCCACTGCCAGTCTAGCAATGGACATGCAAGTGCCCTCTCCTCAGCTTCATCAGCAGCAACTGCACCGACATTCCACGATTTAACTTCATGTAGGAACGTTACAGTTACTGCAGCATCCCCAGTTGATCATCCAGCAAACACAAACACAACCACCACAACTGCAACCATAAATGGTGGCTCAAATACCAAAATATACGTTCAGCAACAAAATTCCCCCATCAGATCTGTCATTACGTTTGAGAACGGTGTTAAAAGTGGCACAAATGTATTGCCAAACAAAGACATTTTGATATTGAATGGATATTCATCACAGGTAGAGGGGAAGAGCAATGTGAATGGGAATGTGACCACAAATAATGAGAAGTGTAAAAGGAATAGTGAACAGTCACAATCAAAAGTGGAGAGACCAAGGTCTCTGTACAGTCCAAGAGAGAAGATAAGGCATGGAGAGGAGAGGTACCCTGAACCCACTAAAAATCAGGTGGAGAGGAGGAAATGCCCCTCTCTAGAAACTGTTCATGCCGCTGTAGATATTGCAGGTGTAGAAGAAGGTACCAAGAACAAGCTCACTAACAATTTAAATAGCAATAATGTTACTGACAATGTGTATAAACTGTCTTCTTCCTCTTCTTCATCTTCTCGTGCATCAAATGGAGGTAACTTAAATTCCGCCCATCACCCAAACTCACATCCGCCCTCCACACAACCGACTTGTAGTGACCCAACAATGAACAACTCGCGGATTCTGCGCAGCCTGTCGGCATCCCCAGCCCTGCCAGCACGAAGCAAGGAAAACCTCAGTTACAACAATTTGCTTCGAAATGCACCCATCGCCCCACCAGATGGGATAACACCATTCAATTTAAATCGAGAAGGAATTAAGAATTTCTGCAGCAATCCATCGAGTCCTGCAAAGTCTTTTGACAATTTTGGAGGTTCATATGGCAATCTGTATATTGAAGGTATGGGGGAGAGAGACAAGCTTCTGCCTTCAAATGCAGAAGCCAAGAAGAAAGATGCAGCAGATAAGAGTTTCTCTAAAGCGCAAGAAGGTGGCAGCACAGATGTGTGTCCGTATTCTAGCCTCAGTGACCTCACAGTCCACTTCAAGTCAATAGCAGCGCAGAAGATTCTGAAAGGTGTCAGTATCAACAGCATTGACACACTGGTAGAAGTCAATATGGCAGCTGCTGAGAAGCAGACCAATTGTGATGTCACAATCCACACTGACTTTGGCTTGGTCTGAGACCTGTTGCACGTGGACATACGGTGAGTTACATTCCGATCCAGCCTGTTGAGCGTTTTGAGAAGGGTGTCAGTTTCTGTTGTGTGTAGTCAGGAGGCTTTAGGAGTACATACTGCTCCAGTCAGATGATGTGAGGGTGTGATGTACTTCCATGTGGCTTATGACAGGGTTCCATAGCAGGCTGTGGTGAACAAGGTAACGAACATTTGGTTTTCAAAAAGGCTGGGGATTTTTTGGACAGCCTACTCAGTTTTTCAAGAAATCCTGGGGTTCCTTTGTTCTGACCTGTGCACTTTCTGTGTTGAAATCACCTGTCTTTCCAACACTTCTTATTATCTACAAAAGTGTTGCTTTGTTGTAAGGCTCCCATGTTTCACCCTTAAGATGAAGAAGAGTATAGAGCATTGGTAGAATGATACTGACAGGCATAGTGTCAGTAAGAGTATGGAGTGTTGGTAGAATGATACTGACAGGCATAGTGTCAGTAAGAGTATGGAGCATTGATGGAATGATACTGACAGGCGTAGTGTCAGTAAGAGTATGGAGTGTTGGTAGAATGGTACAGGTCACACAAATTCCACCAAGGCTTTGGAACTCAAATGGTGTCATAACATAGCGATCACAATGTTTGTGTTCACCTCTGGTTCTTTTAACAGATTTTACTATATGAAATATTGCTAATATTGTAACTGTGTCCTTTTGCAGGAATAGCAGACAGTGCTGACTGGATGAAGACAGTGCTGCCATGCTGACACTTTGCTGCAGATTCGGTCATGCATTTCACCATATTCTGTACCATTTGTAAATGGATGTTGCTGGAAATAGTATGTCTGACACATGACATGCTGCAGATTGAAGAGCTGTATCAGATGCTATGAGGGGCTGTACAAGTACAAACGTACCTCAGCATTGACTGGGTTCAGTTCTGCAGAGGAGTTGTATTGCACTGTGTAGAGAATGGAAGGAGAGAGCAGAGCAACTTGAAAATGTAAACATCACATTTAGAAAATGAAAGTACTGTAGTGCCATGTGAAGGGGCAGTGGGTGTGTGGAGGAGTAAGAGGGGAGGTGGTGGAACATACGTACTTGCTGGTTGTTTGTTGTTGTGGCGATTGAAGTACAGCTGTATTGATTGATGTATCTTCCTCTAGTTAAGCAAAGTGTGTGATGTGTTTTGATCATTCATTCACCTTGGCGAAATATCTTGCACAAGTATGGAGTCCACAGAAGGTTCTGACATTCCACATTTTACTTAAGTTTTTAATATTTATGTAGCCTTTCAACAGAAGAGAGTATATACTGTGGTAAAAAGAAAACTGCGATGTTTGTGGTGTATTGTTTTCAAGTTACAAAACCCAGCGTGAACCATTTGAGTTTGACACTGTTTCCTGTCAGATCTGCTACAAGAATGCAGTGTTGACATGGCTATGTTTTGCAGCTCCTTTCACCCAATAATTGTCATAAGTAGGCAAATGAAACATCTCCCTTCTAAAGATCAGTGTAAAAGCTGTGGATGTTTCTGATCATTAAAATGGAAATTTATGAACGATGGACAGTGTCCAGGGTGTTAAAATGAAATTCAAAAATGGCTTATAGATGTCACTGTTGAGTTCTGGTTGTCTTATCATTCTTTGTTGTTGCTCTCATGAAACATATTTTGACTTTGAAGATATTTTTAGTTGCACAGTATTTTTGTTCCAGTGTCAGTGTGTTTGTGCAGCAGTCAGTGCAGAACACAGTGTCATTGTGTTTGTGCAGCAGTCAGTGCAGAACACAGTGTCATTGTGTTTGTGCAGCAGTCAGTGCAGAACACAGTGTTATTGTGTTTGTGCAGCAG